>WNGP01001141.1_pt1 | contig 22530 bp, 19 predicted proteins | sample 5407671 | NCBI WGS metagenome assembly WNGP01 (sample SAMN13153381, study PRJNA577476) | soil metagenome | isolation source: 40 cm soil or saprolite under Garry oak tree replicate 2 | place: USA:California | collected 2016-06-15
TCCGTATGACTCAATGGAGCGCGTTCCCACAAGCAAAAGGAACTTGTAACATGCGTGCAGACCGCGATCAGCAGCCCCTTAGTTACGATGTAAGACTGCCCGAGGAGGCCCAAGCAGACGCGCTGCGTCTGCTGGATGCGAGTCGCATGGTGATCAATGCGGCGCTTCAACGGCTCTGGCCGCACCTGGATGAGTTCATGGAAGAACGCAAAGGTCCGGCATGGAAGCACGTGGTGGAGCTGATCGACTCCCCGGATCCCCATGGGGACCGGCAATGGCGCTGTGAGGCGGAAACGGCAGGCCGCATTCTGCGCGCACAAGCCGAGCGCAAGCAGGTCTTTCAAACGATTCAGCCCCTGCTTTCCGATGGCTTCATTCGCCCCAAAGAAGAGAAACGACCGGCAGGCAAGAATCGCAAGAGCATCAAAGAGGCCATCGAAGCGCTGCAAAAAACGCTTGAGGATGGCGATACCAGCTTTGTGACGATGCAAAATGTGGTCGAGCAGTGTTGTAACTATTTTTTCGCGCACGATGCCTTTCCTGCCACTTATGAAGACCTGCAACCTCTCCCTCTGCTCAAAGTCGGCTTGCTCACCTACGCGGGGGATGATGGGGGAGCCAGGGGGCAAGCCTATCGCTTCTCGGTAGATCAGGAGACTGGCACCGCCACTCTGCTCTTTCGGTTTCCCGATGAACAGGGCGTGTGGAGATGGCGCGAGACCGCTACGGTGATTGCGCTGCCGCAGATCGTGAAGCGCCGTCTCGATGGAGGTGAGCGCCTGGCTCCTACCCTACGAGAACACGCCCATCCCGATGGCAGTCGTATCGCCGTTCTCGATTTCGTCGTCTCGGTCCCGAAAGCCTCCTTGCCGAAGTTTGAAGAGGTCGAGCGCGTGCTGGGAGCAGACTGGGGTGTCCGAACTCTTCTGACGGCCGTTGCCGTGGATAGCGAGAGCCAGCAAGTCGGACGGCCGTTCTTTTTGGATACAGGGAGTTTTGATGGCCGCCAGGCAACTCAAGGCCAAGGTGCCCAAACTCGAAGCCCGACGAGATAGCTTCCCCGAAGGTGACAAGAGACGCGAGCCCGCGATAGGAAAACTCGCGGTGCTGCGCCGAGAAATTGACCGCTGTTGGCGCAAATACGAGGCGAGAAACCAGGCGCTCGCCCATCTGACGGCCAACGTGCTGCTGCTGCTGTGCTCGGTGCATGGCTGCTCGCTGCTGTGTATGGAGTCGCTCAAAACCTTGAAGTCCACCGGACGGGGCAGGGGCGTCCGGGGCAGATGGCGCAACTACAGGAACAACTCCACCATCCGTGGTGGGATCTGGCGCATCTTGCGGTACAAATGCCACCTGGTCGGCCTCCGTTTTCGTTCGGAACGCCCTAAGGACACCAGCCATACCTGTCCTCGTTGCGGCAAGCCAGCCCACACCTACCGCTCTCCGACCGAGCGCGAAGAAACCATCAAGTGGGGACGCTGGCTCTGGTGTGGAGATGCGGACTGTGGATGGAACGGGGATCGCGACTACGCTGCGGCCCAGAATCTTGCCAGGTTAGGCGTGGCCTTCCTCACGCACATGCAACGAGCGAACAAGGCCCAGGCCTTTACAATGACTGATCCTTCGGTCAACCCTGTCTCCTATACGGGGGCAGGGGCGGTGCTGCTGTTGCCACCGACGGGCCCTCGGGCCCGCCCGGCCTCTTCGGGAAAGGTCTATTACCCAGGCTGGACACGTTCAGCTTTTCTCCAGTCGTCGTATCCGAGAGGGACGTTCTTACGATTGTGTGGATAGCTTACGTCTGTTCGCCAAAGTGATGGGCTCTAGCGACGGTATATGGAAATCCTCAGCAAGGAAGCGTTTTATTATGCAGCACCCTTTGATCTTTTTTTGTAGATCGTTTTTGGTAAAGAGAAAGGATAGACATGGATCCACGAGAATGGTTCACAATTCGTCAGTCGCGCCGCAAGGCGCTGCGCAACCTGGGTATCCTGGCGGGCGCTGGACTCGCGATTGATGCAGGTGTACTGGCCGCCGGGAAAGTGGCTGCAGATGACCTTTCGGGCAATGCAAACCCCATTAACCATATCCTGATCGCCTGCCAGGAGAACCGCTCCTTCGACCACTATTTTGGCTATTATCCCCATGCCGGGTCATTTGGCATCCCGGCGAACTATTCCCAGCCGGATGGCAACGGCGGCACCGTCACTCCGCAGCACGTATCTTACCCCTTTTCCGGTCTTAGTGACATCTCGCATACCTGGCAATCCATTCATAGTGAATGGGATAAAGGGGCCATGGACGGATTTTACACGACCGACGGCTCTGAAGCCCTGGGCTACTATGATGGCTCCGACCTGCAATATTATTATGCTGTAGCGGACGCCTTCACACTCTGTGGCAATTATTTCTGTCCCATTCTTGGACCAACCGTTCCGAATCGACTCGCGCTTGTCTCCGCCACCTGCGGCGGTTATACTGCTGATAGCATATCGGGAGGCGCTGTTGATTGGCCAACCATTGCAGACCTGCTGGATCAATATAAGATCACCTGGAAGTGTTACAACCTGGGTCTTGGCCTCGGCAGCACCACCTCCCTGGAACATCTTAACGGGTTAGCCTTCTTCGGCAAATGGCAAAACGACTCGCATCTGCAATTCAAAGAGGATGATTACCACTCCGACCTGGATGCAGGAACGCTGCCCCAGGTCTCGTTTTTAATCACGGAAGAACTGATCAGCGAGCATCCTCCGGTAGATATCCAGTGGGGCCAGCAGAAGATGGCGGATGTCATCGCCAAGCTGATGGCTTCCAATTCGTGGCAAAGTTCTTCCCTCTTCCTGACTTACGACGAGGGCGGCGGCTACTTCGATCACGTCGATCCTCCCCAGCTCGATGCATACGGTCTGGGCTTCCGCGTGCCTACGCTGGTGGTTTCTCCTTATGCGAAGCGTGGCTACGTCTCCAGCGCGGTATACGAACATAGCTCCATCCTGAAGTTCATCGAACGTCGTTTCAACCTGCCCGCGCTGGCAAGCATCAACCACCAGTTTGATACTTCGACGCCTGGCACTAGCAATGATGCCGCTAACGGCGCTTCGATGGGACCCCCCGCCCCACCGCGTGATGGCATCAAAGACCTCGGTGATTTCTACGAAGCCTTCGACTTTGCACAGAATCCGAACTACTACCCCAGCCTACCAACGTTTTAACTGATGGATTATGTAGGGACAAGGGGTGGTGTAGGGCGGATGCGGGGGCCTTGTGCTTGTCCTCAATGGGGTCGCCTTGGCACCTACCCGCCCGACCAACGAGGCTGCGCCTCTACTGCTCCGCAGTCAGGTCGGTCGAGAGGAGAAGGACGAGGACAAGCACAAGGCCCCTTCCCCTCTTCACCACAGCCCCTTGTCCCTACACCTTGGGAGGCAACTCCCATCATCATTTGCGCGAGTTGCATGTCCATGATACAATTCTGCCACCAATCCCGATATATAGATACGCAGAGAGAAGGGCAAAAGCATGGATCTACAACGGCTTTTTGAGACCCGGCAATCGCGGCGCGATGCCCTGCGCACACTCGGCGCGCTCGGCGCAGTCAGTTTGACCCTGGGAGCGTGCGGATCGAATAATTCCGGGCCTATTCCGAAAAATCCCGACCTCAACACCATAAACCATGTAGTAATCGCCATCCAGGAGAATCGCACCTTCGATACCTATTTTGGCGCATACTCCAAAGCTGGCAAGTTTGGCATCCCGGCAAACTTTGCCGTACCGAATGGCAAGGGTGGCAAAGTCAAGCCCTATCATTTCACCTCCCATATCACCGGCAATATTATGCATGACTGGAAAGCCATCCATGGCGAATGGGACAAGGGCGCGATGGATGGCTTCTATACCACCGATGGCAATAATGCCCTGGGCTACTATGATAGCTCCGATATCGCATTCTATTACGGACTGGCCGATTCATTCACCCTATGCGGCAACTACTTTTGCTATCAACTCGGAGCGACGCTGCCCAATCGCATCGCGCTCTGGACGGGAACATCGGGCGGCATCACCACCGCGAACAAGATTCCGAGCGGCAGCCTGGATTTTCCCACGATTGTAGACCTGTTGGACGCGCACCACATCAGCTGGAAGTGTTACAACCTGGGCCTGGGACTTGGCAGCGTGCCTGAGATAGAATTTTTCAATCCGCTGCCCTTTTTCAAAAAGTGGCAGTCCGACAGCCGTTTGATGTACAGAGAAAGTGATTACCAGAGCGACCTGGATCACGGCACACTGCCGCAGGTCTCCTTCATGATTTCGGACGGCCTCTTCAGCGAACATCCTCCCGCCGATATACTCTTGGGCCAGCACGAGATGGCGAAGATCATCAACGCCCTCATGGCCTCATCCAGCTGGACAAGCTCCGTCCTTTTCCTCACCTACGACGAGGGCGGCGGCTTCTTCGATCACGTTCCCCCACCGCAGGTGGACGCCTACGGTATGGGGATGCGCGTACCCATGCTGGTCGTCTCACCCTGGGTCAAGCGCGGCTATATCTCCGGCCAGTTGTACGAACATGGCTCGATCCTGAAATTCATCGAACGCCGCTTTGGTCTTCCCTCGCTCGCCAGCATGAATCACCAGTTCGACACCTCGACTCCCACCCGGTACAACGACGCGGCGGCAGGCAAAACTGCTGGCCCACCCGCCCCGCCGCGCGACGGCCTGACACAGATCGGGAATTTCCTGGAAGTATTCGATTTCTCGCAGAACGGGGATTACCACCCTAAGTTGCCGTCCGCGCCAGTGGTTTAGAGACATCGTAATCAGTTCGTCCAGCCATCTATGCCTGAAGGATCACGGACCCGGTATCTCCAACGGCAGCGCGAACCCCCAATTCAGCAAGATTTTCGCATCGATGAAGCGGTAATTCTCATCGCGGCTGTGCATCACCACGCCAACCAGGTGATGCCCGTTGCGCGTCGCCGAGAACACCAGGCATCCACCGGCCTCAACGGTATAGCCGGTCTTGATGCCCGTCATGCCCGGGTAGGTAGCGAGCAACTTGTTCGTATTGTCCCATATATAGGCACGATGTAATGCAGTAGCAGGCAAGGCAAAGTGCCGCGTACTGACCATCTGCGCGAAAAGCGGGATGGTCATAGCGTAGCGCGCCAGGCGCACAAGGTCGTAAGCAGTAGTGTAGAGACCTGGGATGGGATTGTTATGCGCATCATAATAAGTCAGCCCATCGGGATTGTTGTAATGCGTCTGAAACAGGCGCAGGCGATAGGCGAACAAATTCATCGTATTGACAAAGTTCGATGTTGAGCCACCTACGGCATCCGCGATGGCAATGGCTGCGTCATCCCCAGAGGGCAGCAGCAGCGCGTAGAGCAGCTCTTTGAGCGTTAATTGATCGCCTGCCCGCAAGCTCGCGTTGCTACCGTTGTGTAAAGCTGACTCGTCAACCGCGTCCTGGTGAACCGTCACCACCGTATTCAGATCTTCCGCCTGGATGGCGATGAGCGCGGTCATGATCTTGGTAGTGCTGGCCATCGGCTGCGGCCTTTCGCCGTTCAGATCGAACAGGATATGCCCCGTATCGTTATCCAGCAGCATCGCCTCGTTCGCGGTCATCGCCGGTGGTTTGCCTTTAGCCGTGAGAATGGGCGTCGGTTTCGGAGGCGGCGTTGGCGTGAAAGGCAGGAAGGTCGGCGATAGGGAGATGGTAGCTTGCTCCGACCCTCCGAACAGCCGTCCACCCAGCGGCGTGAAGGCAAGCACGGGCACAGCGATCAACAGGCTGATTGCTGTAAACAGTAGGATAATCGCGATAATGCGCCGTATCATTGGCTCAATGTATTCTGTCCATACGGATTATTTATACCGGTTTCGTTATTCCCTCTACCGCCTGCGGCCACTTCGTATGATAATCGGTCACGCGCTCGAAGGCGTCAGCGACGCGCAGGATAGTCCCTTCAGCGAAGAAGTTGCCCAGCAGTTGCAGGCCGACGGGGAGACCCTGGCTGAAGCCGCCAGGAATGGAGACGCCGCAGATGCCTGCCAGGTTTGCCGGGATGGTGAACACGTCCTGCAGGTACATCTCGTACGGGTCGGATATCTCACCCAGCTTGAAGGCTACCGAGGGCGAGGCCGGGCTGACCAGCACGTCGAAGCGTTCAAAGGCGCGGGCGAAGTCCTGCGTAATCAACGAGCGTACCTTCTCCGCGCGTTTGTAATAGGCGTCGTAGTAGCCGGACGAGAGCGCGTAGGTGCCCAGCATGATACGCCGCTTGACCTCCTGGCCGAAACCGTACTGGCGCGTCTTCTCCAGCACTTCCCATATGTCGCTAGTGTCGCGATAGGAGTAGCCGTATTTCACGCCATCGTAGCGGGCGAGGTTCGCGCTGGCCTCAGCCGGGGCAATGATATAGTACACGGGTACGCCGTACTTAGTGTGCGGCAGCGATACTTCACCCACCTCGGCTCCCAGCTCGCGCAGCGTTTCAATGTCCTTGCGCACAGCCTGCACCACACCGGGTTGCGTGCCATCCACCCAGTATTCCGCCGGCACGCCGATGCGCAGCCCCTTGATGTTGTCGATCAGCGCCGCGCTGTAATCGGGAACGGGTTCGGGCGAACTGGTGGAGTCGCGCGGGTCAGGGCCGGCAATGGCTTGCAAAATCAGCGCGGCATCGCGTGCGTTGCGCGCGAAGGGGCCGATTTGATCAAGCGAGGAGGCGAATGCCACCAATCCATAGCGCGAAACACGCCCATACGTCGGCTTAAGGCCCACTACGTTGCAGAGCGCGCCGGGTTGACGAATCGAGCCGCCGGTATCGCTGCCGAGGGCACCCATGGCCATGCCTGCCGCCACTGCCGCCGCCGAACCGCCGCTGCTGCCGCCGGGCGCGCGCTGCAAGTCCCAGGGGTTTTGCGTGGTGAAAAACGCCGAGTGCTCGGTGGAGGATCCCATCGCGAACTCGTCCATGTTGGTCTTGCCCACCATGACCGCCCCGGCTGCGTTCAGCCGCTCCATCACCGTTGCATCAAAGGGCGGCTTGAAGTCCTTGAGCATGTTCGAGCCGCAGGTGGTGGTGATACCCAGCGTGCAGATCACGTCTTTGATTGCCAGGGGAATACCCGTCAGTGGCGAAACGGTAGAGCTATTCTGGAAACGCCGATCCGCCTCTTTCGCTTGCTGCATGGCAAGATCATCAGTCACCAGGGTAAAGGCTTTGACCTTGTCATCTACGGCGCGAATGCGATCAAGATGCGCGCGCGTCAATTCGACCGAGGAGATTTTGCGCGCGCGCAGCAGTTCTCCTGCCTCGTGTATGCTCAGTTTATATAATTCGGTCATGATTAAGACTCCTCCAACACCGCGGGAACTTTGAGACAGTTATCCTCCTGCTCAGGAGCATTCGCTAAGAGTACTTCGGGTGAGTAGGATGGCTGTGGCACGTCGGCGCGCATAATATTGCTCAAGCGTGATGCATGCGCGGTCGGTGAGACGCCGCTCACGTCGACCTCCTGCAAAATGGCGATGTTCTCCAGGATCACAGAAAGCTGAATCCCAAAAATGTCGATTTCTTCTTCAGTCATACCTAAACGCGCGAGTTTTGCGACGTGCTTGACGGTTTCGCGATCAATCATTATCTACCTCTGTTCTATGTAACAGTGTATATACTTCATTCAGGATAGTATTTACATCGAGACGAGTGCGGGCCTATTGTAGCATGACATGGGGAAAAAAGTCGAGCGTTATCACCAGCGCACGTGAAAGCCGCTCACATGCTCGGATGGCTTCTCCCAGGTGACGCGCACATCGCGCACCTGTGCGGCTGATGGACCCCGTCGCAGATATGTCAGCAAATGTTCGAGTGCTGGCCTCGGTCCCTGCGCCAGCACTTCGACGCTGCCATCATATGCGTTGCGCACATAGCCGCGCAGCCCAAGCGATTGCGCCTTTTGCACCACAAAATAGCGAAAGCCGACCCCCTGGACTCGTCCGTGCACGTAAGCATGCAACTCTTCGATGGTGTCATTGTTTGTGTTCATGGCCGAATGATAGCATAGCCCGGTTCATCTCGCCAATTTTCCAGCACAGAAAAACAACTGATACAACTGATACAACTGATACAACTGATGGGGCTTGTCCCCGCCCTGGTTGAGCTTTTGAAATTCAGGACTATTTCAGAAATCACCGGTAAAATATGGAAATGTTGAAATAAATGGTTGTTTTGTGACGTAGTATTATACACAGCCGACATGCTGCCCATGTTGTGCCAGCAATTCCTTCAAGCTTTTGCACGCACGTGGTACACTATGGGAAGGTCAACTTTGCCGTCGAGAACTCTGCGTGGCAAGCAGAAAAGTTACTACAGAAAACATTTTAGCGCATCACCGATGATGTTACCTCAGCCAGTTGGAGAGAAATGTATGCAGTCTATACAAGACCTTGCTAGCGCTGTACAGCGAGTGATTAACAATGTCGAAAAAGTGATCGTTGGCAAGGCTGAACCTGTCGCTTTCAGCTTGATTGCTGTCATCTGCCGGGGTCATGTCCTGATCGAGGATGTGCCCGGCGTGGGAAAAACGGTGCTGACGAAAGCTATCGCGCGTTCGATAGGATGCACCTTCAAACGTATTCAATTTACCCCCGATCTTCTACCGAGCGACGTAACGGGCGTCTCCATTTATAATCAAAAAACGGGCAATTTTGAATTTCGCGCAGGTCCTATTCTATCCCAGATTGTTTTGGCCGACGAGATTAACCGTGCCACTCCCAAAACCCAGTCCGCCTTGCTTGAATCGATGGAAGAAAACCAGATTACTGTTGATGGCATCACCCATCTTCTACCTGAGCCGTTTATGGTAATGGCCACGCAAAACCCCATCGAGTATGAAGGAACCTTTCCCCTGCCAGAGGCGCAGCTTGACCGCTTCATGATGAACATCAAACTTGGGTATCCCAAGCCCGCGGACGAGATGAATATCCTGGACTCGCACCAATTTCACCATCCATTGGATGACCTCGCGCAGATTATGACCGCCGATGAGCTGGTGCAGATTCAGCAGCAGGTGCGCAGTATCCATGTTGATCCCTCCATTCGCGAATATATTGTGGCCATCACCAATGCAACGCGCAATCACAATAACATCTACCTGGGTGCCAGCCCGCGTGGATCGCTTTCCCTTTATCGAGGCTCGCAGGCGCTGGCGGCTATGCGCGGGCGCGGCTACGTCATTCCAGATGATGTGAAGCTGCTGGCAAAGCCGACTCTGGCGCATCGTATCATCGTTACACCCGCGGCGCGTGTACGCTCGATTACCTCAACCGCCATTCTGGATGAAATTTTGCAGAGTGTACCTGTGCCCGGCGCTTGGGTCGGTGGTGGAAAGGTGCGCTGATCTATGCGACCCTGGCAAGCGATCATACTCATCATCTTGCTGGCATTTTTTGCCATCAGCAGCGGTTGGCACGTGCTCTATATCCTGACCTATGTCCTGCTCGGCCTGCTGGTTCTCTCCTGGCTGTGGGCGCGCTACAGCCTGCGCAAGATGATCTTTCGCCGCACCGCCAGCAGTGGGCGGGTGCAGGTTGGCGAAACGTTCGATGAGCGCCTGATGCTCGACAATGTCAGCGCGCTGCCCAAGTTGTGGGTACAGATCGCCGATGGCTCGACCTTGCCTGGCCACCGCGCCGGTTACGTAGCGAGCATGGGCGGACGAAAGCGTGCGACCTGGCGCGCGCGCACTATGTGCAAGCAGCGCGGGCGTTTCCAACTGGGCCCCGTCGTGGCGACCAGTGGAGACCCCTTCGGCCTGTTCCGCAGGCGTGTTTTCCTGACGGAGCAGCGTGAGCTGATGGTGTTACCGCGCGTGCTGCCGATTAGCAATTTCGTCCTGTTTACGGGTGGCTTGCCGGGTCGAGGCCGCACCTCGCGCCGTGCCTTGCAAGCCACCACCAACGCTACCACCATTCGTGAATATATGCCGGGCGATGCACTCAATCGTATCCACTGGCGTTCCAGTGCGCATAATAATAAGTTAATGGTGAAGGAATTTGATCTCGATCCTGCAATGGATGCCTGGATCATTCTTGACTTGCACGATGGGGTGCAGGCGGGCGAAGGTGAACATTCAACTGAGGAATACGGCGTCACCATCGCTGCCACAATAGCTACCTTTCTCTTGCGTCAAGACCTGTCTCTGGGTATGATCGTCAATGCCGAGCACCGCGAGTTTCTCTCGCTGGATCGTGGTGATCGACAGATCGAGCGTGTCCTGGAAATGCTCGCCGTGGTGCGGGCAGGTCCTGGTCCAGATTTGAAAGAGGCGTTGGCTCTCGATGCGTTCCATTTTGGGCGCAATACTGTAGCGATTATCATTACGCCGTCTTCGTCGCGTGATTGGCATGACGGCGTGCGTCACCTGCAGCGACGAGGTGTGCAGGTAGCTGTGGTTGGGTTAGATGCGGCTTCCTTTGAAAATTCACCCGCGGATGAAGATACGTTGGCTCTGCTTGAAGGCGCCAATATACCGGTGCTGCGTGTCAAATGTGAGGAGTCCATTGCCGAGGCGCTCGAAAAAGACCCCCAGGCACGCTTTGCACTGCGGAGGTAAACCCTTATGCAGGATGCATCTGTTGATAGACTGTCAAGAATAATCAGCGAACCGCGCAAAAATAGTAGTGGCCCAGGCGGCAATGGGCGCTTGCAGCCACGAAATACGCTCTTGCATGTCAATCTAAGGCTGGCGGAGGGCTGGTTTTCGTTGTTCTTGCTGGTAACAGTCGTCTATAGTACGATCTGGAGCGTGCAGGCCGCGGGTTGGGTGGATCACCTTAACATTCTCACACTCACAACCGCGCTTGGACTGGTGGGTGGCCTGATTGCTGCAAAACAACGGCTCTTGCCTCGATGGCTCGTGCATCCAATCGCCATAGTACTCGGTCTGCTGCTGGCATTCTGGCAGACCGCGGGAGCGGACAAGGGCGGCAGCGTCATGGCCCTGGTGGATAGCATGCATCAATGGTTTATCGTTGCGTTCGGCGCAGCGACAAGCAACGACGATTCTATTTTCCTCTTCTTCATCACCGCCCTGGGCTTTCTGCTGGCCTACACCAGCGCCTGGCTGCTCTACCGCACGCGCAGCCCCTGGCTGATGATCCTTGCCAATGCTGTTGTGCTACTGATTAACCTGAGTAACATTGATCCGGGATATATCATTTTCTTGATCATTTTTCTCATTGCCGCTTTGCTGCTGCTGCTGCGCTTCAACCTGTATGAATCATCGGTGCGCTGGAAGCGGCAGGGATTGCGCTGCTCGGATGACCTGGGATGGGAATTTATGCAGGCCGGGGCGCTGGTCTCCATTGGCATTTTGATTCTCACCTGGTTCATGCCCTGGGGCTATGTCAATGATGCCGCCGAGCAAATATGGAGCGCCGATAATAATCCCTGGGTGCAGCTTCAAAATGAATGGAACAGGTTGGTTGCCGTAACCGGCGGTTATAACGCGCTCAATCATGGCAATTTCACCGATACGCTCGTGCTGGGAGGCAATCCCAATCTGAACGATGATATCGTCTTTACGCTCAAAACCGACGATCCCAATCAATACCTCGAAACACTCAGCTATAGCAACTATGACGGCCGCAGCTGGTCGAATGGACCGACTGATGGTACCTCCTTAAAGGCCGATGCTACCGCTTATGACACGGCCGTAGACTTAACCGCCGTCCACCAGCAAATAAATGTGGTCAATCCCCCCGGCGAACAGAATGCCTACTTGCTTGGATCGCCTCAGATTGCCTCGACAGACCAGGGGGCCGAGGTGGTCACAAGGAGATCTGATGGCTCAATTGTGGCATGGATACGTACGAATGGCAGACTGGTGGCGGGTCAGCATTATGCTGTTACATCCTTTGTCTCTTCGGCTGATGTGAACACGCTGAAAGCGGTACCATTGCCGAAGAACGCTCCATCCTTTATACCCAAACCTGATCAGCCCAACCTGGGGCCGCCCGCCGGTTACTATGATCCCAATGTACTGAGTACCTACCTGCAGCTGCCGAACAACCTTGATCCCAATATTCTGATGACGGCGAAGTCGCTCACCGATCAAGAACCGACCATGTATGGCAAGGTATTGGCCCTGGAAACGTACCTGCGCGGCTTTACCTATGATACCAATATCAATTTGCCGGCAGGGCAGGAAGGGGTTTCCTGGTTCCTGTTCCGTAGTGGGCATCGTGGATTCTGCAATTACTTTGCGACAGCTATGGCGGTTATGGCGCGTGAGCTAGGCATACCGGCGCGCGTCGTCACGGGATATACCAATGGCAAGCTTGATCCCAGGACTCATCAGTTAGTCGTTCGCGGCTCCGATGCGCACGCCTGGACGCAGGTTTACTTCGCCACTTATGGCTGGGTCAATTTTGAGCCGTCTGCCCCGTTTGCTACATTTACTCGCCCAATTCATACGACGGTCGGCATCCCTACCGTTACTCCTAATGGCTCCGGTTCAAATTCGACGGGTGGCCCGCACAAGCCGCTGCATGACCCCGGTTCAGATGGCAGCGGCAATACAGCTACATCAACGCTGGCAAAGACGGGTGCCCAGGGACAGGTACTCCGGAATGTGGGCATTGTGCTGCTTGGCCTCGTGCTACTGATTCTTTCCAGCCTGATCTACTTTAGCCTGTGGTGGCGCCGCCTGTTCCGAGGCTATGGAATACCCATGCAGATATTCGGGCGTATGTCCCTGCTGGCAAGCTGGGCAGGCATCTCCTTGCGACGTTCGCAGACACCCTATGAGTATGTCCACGACCTGTCTGAGGTCGTACCCGAGCAGGCTGTCACCATCGAACGCCTGGGCGATATCTATGTCCGTGACCGTTGGGCAGATCCGTCCAGCTCAGAGCATCCCCGCCGCACCGGAGAAGTAAAGGAACTGCCCGGCATATGGAAGATATTGCAACCACGCCTTTTCCTTTATGTCCTACGCCATCCACATTTCTTGCACAGGTTCCCTGACAGCATAGGGCAATTTATCGGGCGGCGTTGGTCAAGGAGACACAAACGGCGCCTGGATAATGAGATTTCGGTCCGAGAAGAAATAGACAGTGTGCTCTGAACAGCAGAAAGGTAATCAATAACATGGATTTGCTGCGTGAAACAGCGCCTTTGCTCATCGGAATGCTCGTGCCGCCAGTAGTGATGTTGGCGATGCGCCCCAACTGGTCAGGCCAGATCAAATTCCTGGCTTCTTTCCTGCCCGCGCTCATCCTGGGTCTCTGTACAAGCGCCCTGGCAGGAGAACTGACAGCAGGTATGCCAGAGGCCTTGATCGCGGTCATCGTTGACACCTCTCTGGTGTATAGCGGCTCGCAACTGGCCTACAGGCTCTTCTGGAAGTCTATCCTGGCATCGCGCCTTGAACATACGACAACCTCCAAACTGGAGAGAGTGCGCGAATAACTCCGTTGAAAAGTCATCACCAAAAAAAGATGTGCATGATCGTTCTTGTAGTAGACGTGTATACAGGTTAACAACCTGTTAAATCGACAAATCGCCCTTGACAAATTGCTAAGTTATCCCGTATACTCGCTGTAGTGAGATTGCAGCAGCAATCTCTTCTCTTGTCAAGAAAACGCAGGCATTACGCCTGAAAGCAGCGCTCAAGCAAATTCTAACGAAAGGAAAAGGCACACATGGCTAATCAAACCAGACTGCTCGGTATGACCAGACTGCGCTACGATTCTGCCCTTCATGGCTATATTCTGCCTGGCAGCATGGTGAAGCTGTGCATCGAGTGTGCCTTTCTTAACAATATCAATATTGCTGGGCCAATCGTTTTCTTCGCACAAGGTCCCAGTATGCCCATTTCCAGGGGGTCTCCACCTTTCTACGATGACTAGGTGACAATTCAAGAGATACCTGAGCCGTGGGCACTGACGAAAACGAAAATTCAGTTCCACGGTTTTTTATTGGTCTTTTACTCGTTACCTTAGTTTTGAACATATGTACGGAAACGTTGAAAAAACTGACAACAGGTGTCATGAATAGCAAGGTACTATTGCTATAGACGATTGCTACAATGGCAAACCTTGTCATGTACGGGGGTGATGACAAAAATGCGTCACAGTTTTATGTCCACTGGTACAGGTACACATCTGTTCTCATGATCGATGTAGACATTCAGGAAAGGCGGTACGCTAGAAACGTACTACTGACCTGGTGAATGGAAAAGGAGGAAACTCGTGGCTATCCAACAACTTGAGGGTATGAATCTCTCGCAAGCAATCGTTATTGACACAAGCAAAGACGCCGTAGAGATTGTCGGCGTTTCAAAGATATTCAAAAAGTCCAAACCCTTGTTTCGCTGGCCTGGAAGAGTGCAGAAAGAGGAGGGGAAGCGCGAAGTGCGCGCCGTTGATAATGTGACCATGAGCGTCAAGCGACGTGAGATCATGGGCATCCTGGGCGCGAATGGTTCGGGGAAATCGACCCTCATTCGCATCCTCTCGACCTTGCTCATCCCGGATACCGGGTACGTGCGCATCTTTGGGTACGATGTTGAGAAGGACGAGCGCATGGTGCAGCGCATCATCAACCGTGTGAGCGTTGAGGCCTCGTTCTTCAAGAAGCTCTCTCCGATGGAGAATCTCCTCTATGCAGCAAGGCTCTATAACATGCCGGGCGCGGAGGCGCGAGCGAAGATTCGAAGCATCCTGGTACGACTGGGTATCCCTCAAGATCGCATTGGCCAGCCTTTGGAGCATATGTCACGAGGCATGCAGCAGAAAGTCGCCATTGCCCGCGCCTTTCTGACCGCGCCCATAGTGCTGTTGCTGGACGAGCCGACAACGGGGCTGGACCCGCGTTCAAAGATTGATGTGCAGACCTTTGTTCGGCAACTGCGCGAAGATCACGACGCGACCATCCTGATTACCACCCACGATATGGATGAGGCTGAGGCTCTATGTGATCGGGTTGCCATTATCGACCAGGGACGTATTGTCGCCATGGGCGAAGTCGATGAACTCAAACGCGCGGCTGCGGAGCGTATGGAGCGCACCACGCCCGTCACCATGAATGAAGTGTTTATGCATTATACCGCCGCTCATCTGATTACCGATGCCGACATCGAACGCTACGGAAGCTGGGAAAAAGCCTTCGAAGCGCTTGAAGCGCAGAAAGAAGATGAGAGGTAACAGATAGGGAGTAACTAAACTAATGTCTTCATTGTTACACCAGGGGCGTGCATCCTACGCCTTTTTCGAGCGCAACTGGAACCTGAGCAAGCGTTACTGGGCCTGGGAAGTGGTCTGGCTGGTCTACAATATCGTGAACGCCATGAGTGTGACCTATATTGGGAAGGCTGCCCAGACCCTCACTCATACAAAGGTTGATACCAATTACCTGGTGCTTTACCTGCTCATTGGGACAGCAGTCTGGTCATACCTCAGCGTCACTTTTGAAGGAGTGACCGATATGATCACCATCGAGCGCTGGGAGGGTACCATTGAGCATACCTTTATGGCTCCGATCTCGCGTTTCACACACCTGATTGGCAGCTGCTGGTACGCAATAGCCCATGGATTGCTGTTCACCTTTATACAGCTGATCGTTGTGGCATCGTTCTTCAATCTCGACCTGAGTCATGCCAACTACATAACGGCGACGTTCATGCTGTTAATAGGCAGCATCTCGTTCATCGGCTTTGGTATCGGAGCAGCAGTCTTGCCACTGCTCTTCACAGAGCGTGGTTCGCAGATGTCGTACATCGTACGTGCCATCCTCCTGCTGATTTCGGGTGTTTACTACCCGATCAGTGTGCTGCCAGGATGGATGCAGCCACTGGCTCGCATCTCGCCGGCTACCTACGTACTGGAGGGCTTGCGGGCTGCGTTGCAGAATAACCAGGTAATCTGGTCGTCAGAAATCTGGAGCTACACATGGCCATTGATTCTGACAGGCATCGTGAGCATTCCGGTCAGTGTGTACATCTTCAGAATCGCTGAACGCTACGCGAAGCGCACCGGCAGACTGAAGAGAAATGGATAACATGCGTCTTTGCGGTGTACCTTTCGTCAACAGGACGATACTTACCTGGAGTATGAAAAGTACGCCGCGCAGATGATAGATACAGGAGAAAATATCATGGCAGATATGATTGATACACTTCCGCAGAGTTTTCTGACGCGTCGTCCAACCATGGACGACCTGGAAGCGGTTCATAGATTGTTTGAGATCTGCGAAATCGCGGAGTTCGGTGGGCCCGAAATCACACTTGATGACCTACGTACCTTGTGGATTCTGTCCACCTTCAACCTGGAAAGTGATGCCTGGCTAGTCACCTCGGCCCAAGGTCAGCCGGTTGGATATGCCGATATAGAGCAGAGAGAGCATGCGCGCATTTTCACACTCGTGCGTGTGCATCCTGACTTTATGGGTCGCGGTATTGGCGAATACCTGCTTGAGCAGGCTGATGCATGGGCGCGCCAGCAGATTCCCCTGGCGGCTCCAGAAGTGCGTGTCACGCTGAGTAGTTTCACCGGCGGCTCCTATGAAGAGGCAAAGCGCCTTTTTGAGGGGCAGGGCTTCAAGGAGATACGGCGATCCTGGCGTATGGAAATTGATATGTCGGACATGCCACCTGCTCCTGAATGGCCTGAGAACGTCACCGTTCGCACCTTCCAACCGGGAGATGAACGCGCCGTTTTCGAAACCGTTGATGAAGCGTTCCAGGATCACTTCGGTCATATACGGGGCGACTTTGAAGAGTGGAAGCACTGGACCGTCGAGCGAGAAACGTTTGATCCATCGCTGTGGTTCCTGGCCTTTGATGGAGTGAAGCTGGCCGGATGCTCATTGTGTAGCTACGAGGGAGAGCTTGGTTGGGTAAACACCCTGGCCGTGCTGCGTCCCTGGCGGCACAAGGGCCTGGGCATGGCGCTCCTACTCCGTTCCTTCGGTGAGTTTTACCGGCGCGGCAGGCACACCGTAGGTTTAGGGGTTGATTCACAGAACTTAACCGGCGCAACCCGGCTTTATGAACGAGCCGGCATGCACGTTGCGCGTATAAATATCACATATGAGAAGGAGTTGCGTGCAGGTGTGGAACTGAGCACGCAAACCATCAGGGTTTAAGCCGGAAGCAATCCACTCCTTCTCTATAGGCTACAGAACGGAGAAATGGCAATGTCTGTACAACTAACAAATTTATTGGCGCGTACACCGAACATTGAGGATTTGTACTCGATTACCCAACTGGTTGCGGTCTGTGACATTGCTGAACATGGAGTTGGAGGAGTTGTCGGGGATACGAGTAGTACGATACAGGACCTGCAATCTCACTGGCAGAACTTTTGCTTTAACCTGGCAACCGATGCCTGGGTGATTGTCACGAAGAAAGGACAATTTGCCGGGTTTGGTTGTGTGTGGCATCGCGACCACGAGGAGTTCTACAACTTCGTCTGCGTGCATCCGCAGTACCGCAAACGCGGTATTGGCACATTGCTGCTGCGCCTTGTTGAAGAGCGCGCACGCCAGCAGATGCGCAGTGCCCTACCAGACGTTCGAGTGAACTTGAAAGCCCAGGTAAGTAGCAGCAATGCAGAAGCGCGCAGCCTGTTCGAGCGCGAGGGTTACAGCTTGATCCGCGAATTCTGGCGCGTCACGCTGGAACTGGACGAAACCCTCGACGGCGTTCGCAGTAGTGGGAAGTTCAAGGTCGATATGGATGTTGATGCTCAACGTCTGGTCGGTCTAACTCCGCTCTACGAGCGAGAAGGAGTGTTTAGCGTTCTCCAGTATTGCACCTACGAGAAGGAGCTGCGCGCTGCCCAGGAACAGTGTGCATGCCCGGATGAAGACCCGGATACGCTGGTAAACGCCGGATAAACAGGGAATGAACCCGCTTCTATTGCGGTGAATACGGGCATGGTGCGGAGAGCACCATGTCCGTATTCACCGCAATAAAGGGTGTGAAGTTCTCTAATGAAGCCAACCGAGAGTACTATATTGCAATAGATCAACGTTACTTTCCTTTTCTCTTTGCCGTTTGATACCATGTGGGCGAAGTTTCGATTATTATGGCGTAATCGTGCAAAGGGGATCAAAATGTATGTTTATCCAGAGTATACTGACGATAGGCGCAATAGCTGCTGGGGGCTTGCGGCCAATGTACCTGCTCTTGCTGGTATTGGCTATCCTGTTGATACTGGCGGGATGTAGTATTGCGCTGGTAACGCTGCGAAATCAACGGAAAGGTCAACTTGCACTCGTCACCCAGGAACCATTGGAGAGCGAACCGCTCTGAGGTATCACGTCTATCACAACGTTCGGTGATTCCTCTGCTGCTTGGCACGTTCATTTTACGCGTCAATGGTGGAGCGAGTTCTATCGTGTTAGGGCGTTTCCTGGCACAACTTTCAGCCGAACATGGTCACTCCATCACCAATATTCATGTTGGCTTGATCTCAGTGGCTTACTACATAGTAGAACTCTCGCTCGCTCCTGTCATGGGAGCGCTGAGCGATCACTGGGGGCGGCGTGTGTTTTTGACGGTCGGCCCACTCTTTGGCCTGGTACAGGTCGCTCTCCTCGTCTTTACCCCCGTTAACAACCCTTTGCCGTATTTATTAAGCCTGCAGCTACTCGCCGGAATCTCTTCCGCTATGCAGGTGCCTGCTGTACTTGGATATCTCGCGGATTATACCGTGCGAAATCAGTCACTGCGCATGCGCGTCATGAGTTTGTACGAACTGGTGACAAGTGGCGGTATTGCAGTGGGTGTCGTGCTTGGCGGTTTTGCCTGGGACCGTTTTGAGCGTTATGCTTTTGCGTTCCTGGCATTGGGCTATCTGTTGGTTGCGGTGTGTATGATGCTCGTCCCGGCTGTCAAGCAGGTTATTGAACGTGGCAAGGTACGAGCGCTGGCTGCGCGTTACTGGCGCATTATTCGTACGCCACGCCTGTTTATCTTTATTCCAGCCTGGATTAGTATCAGCGCGCTGGTTGGGGTCTGGTTCAGTGCTCAACTCACCTTCGTGCTTTCCTCCCCTCGACACGACCCGCATCAACTGCTCATGGGCAGCCTGAGTCAACATGGCGGAGGGGGCCATTTAAGCCTGGTCCTGGGTGCGTATGTGCTCTTCTTCGGCCTGTGCCTGCTCTTCTGGGCCTTCTTCCTCAACCGTGCCCCGCGTTTGCTGCTCATGCTGGCCTCGATCACAGGCGTCTACCTGGCCTGTATCGCCCTGGCTGGTCTCAATCACACCGGGGCTGAGAGTCTCCCATTATTGATAGTTTGGATTTCCCTGCTGGTCGTTGGAGTTTTCGCGGAGAGCAGTTTCGCCCCTGCAGCGCTGGCCTATCTTGCCGATATTTCGGAAGTTGCCGCCAAAGATCGCGGTCTGCTCATGGGACTCTATTCCGTTTTCCTGGGATTAGGCCAGCTACTCGGCAATGGCATGGGAGGAGTATTCGCTCAAGCCTGGGGTTTCGATGGCCTCGTCTTCCTGACCGCCATCCTGGCGTTCATCGCACTGATCTCACTCTTACTGCTTTTCAGATTAGAGAAGCGCGTTGTCCCTGCGGAATAATTATGCTGCGCTAGATGTTTGCGTAAGTAGGTTCTTGTAGTGTTTTGGACGATATGCTTCACCGCTTGAAAATTCTTCTTGCTACCCACCACATCGCGTAGAGGGGAAACAAGCCGCGAGACAGTTTGCAACTATTGAGTGGTGCGACACCTAGCAATAGAAGAGTAACACAGGAACAGCGCGACCAGGGGAGCTTAGTAGCTCCCCTGTTATGTGTATGTGCGGTTTTCATTATGCAATTGTCGTGATGTGTGGTTCAGGGCTTGTGGTTTCCGTTTGAGGAACGTCCCCTGCTTCAGCTTTATACGAATACTGCTCAGGGCGACCACCGGGGAGCAGGAACATGGCGGCCAGACCGATCACCGTCAGGGCGAGGGTGAGCAGGTAGACCCAGAAGAGGCTGTGCGCTAGAGCTGCCTGTAACTGGCTCAGGAAGTCTAAGGGCAGCGAGCGGCGTACATCGGGCGTGAGCAAGACGTTGGAGGGCGCAACACCCTTAGGCAGGCGGGCTACCGCATCAGGAAAGCGCGCGAAGATGGGCGCGAAAAGCTGCGCCATCTGCGTATTGAGGATGGTTCCCATCAAGGCCACACCGACCGTGCCGCCAATGGTGCGCACGAACTGGGTCGAAGCGGTCGCGACGCCGCGCAGGTTCCAGGGGACGGCGTTCTGTACTGCAATGACGAAGGCGGTACTCATCAGGCCCAGGCCGGAGCCGATGACCAGCATAGCTACAACGATGAATGGCAAACCGGTGTTCACTTGAAAGAGCGTCACCATCCCTACGCCAATCACGACGAGAAAAGCGCCCAGGCCCGCCGTCAGGCGATAGCCAGCGCGAATAATCAGCTTGCTACTCAGCGTCGCCGCGATAGGCCATGCCAGCAGCAATGGCCCTAGGGTGATGCCCGCGCTGGTCGCGGTTCCACCTTTTACGCCTTGCACGAAGAGCGGAACGTAGGACGTGATGCCAAACAGCACCACGCCGAGAATAAAGCCGCCAACGCTGGAGATGGCAATGATACGATTTTTGAAAAGGGTCAGGGGCAAAGTCGGCTCAGGGGCGCGCGTCTCCTGGTAGACAAAGACGAGCAGAAAGGCCGCCGCCAGCGCAAACAATCCCAGGCTTTGCGCCGATGCCCAGGCCCAGCTAACGCCGCCTTGTAGCATGGCGAACAGCAGCGCAACAATGCCGATAGTAAGGGCGGCGCTGCCGAGATAGTCTATCGAGTGCTTCTTGCTGCGCTCAACTGGCTCCTTGAGAGAGATAATCAGCAGGAAAGCCGAGAGTAGGCCAAAGGGGATGTTGATATAAAAGACCCAGCGCCACGAGAGGTGATCCACGATCAATCCGCCAACGGCAGGGCCAACAATGCTGGATATGCCCCAGACACCGCTAAATAGCCCCTGCACGCGCGCACGTTCTTCCAGCGCGAAGATGTCGCCAATGATAGTCAGAACGATGGGCAAAACCGCTCCTGCGCCCAGGCCCTGGATGGCACGGAAAATGATGAGCTGCTCCATCGATTGCGCCGTGCCAGAGGCAATTGAACCGATGAGAAATACAGCAGTGCCAAAAAGAAAGATTGGCTTGCGGCCAAAAAGGTCGGCAAGCTTGCCATAAATCGGCACGGTAGTGGTCGAGGTCAATAAATACGCTGAAAATACCCAGGAGTAAAGGTTGATCCCTCCCAGTTTGCCCACAATGCTTGGCAGCGCGGTACCGACAATCGTGGTATCGAGGGCAGCTAGTGACATGCCGAGCATAAGAGCGATGGTAACAATAATCCTGGCCTTTTTTGTCATAGATGTGTGTGCCTATCTGAAGCTAGAAGTGTGGATACATAACCGCATACTTAACAGAACACGCCACGAAGAGTACATTATTCCCATAGAAGACGTTCTTCGAAACAGGAAACAGGGAGGTAGCGATACTTCTCTGTTTTTTCTTTCCTAAACTGTGCGGAAGCGTTGACTATCAGCGTTACAACGGCTAGAAGATGTGAAAGATGCGTTGCCCCTGCCCGTCGCTTTTGACCTGGGCGGTAATCCTGAAGTTTGCTTCAAACATGTGCTGCTCCTCTCTGTGCGCGTGCAGTTGTATCATGTGTTGGCGATAACAGTGAATGCCTGGGCAAAGGCAGCGAATCGCTAATGCCCCAGGGTGGCAAACATGGCGATAGCGGCCGCACCCATGCCGAGAAAGGTCAGCCAGACCAGCAGGTTCGAAAACCAGCCGCTCTTATACTGCCCCATGATGTTCTTGTTCCTGGCAATCAGGGCGATGACGAAGATCAGGGGCACTGCCACCAAGCCGTTGAGCACGGCGGCAAAGACCAAAGCTCTGATTGGATTGATCCCGGTGAAGTTGAGCAGCAGCCCGAGCAGCATTGCCACGATGATGACGCCGTAAAACCCCCACGCTTTGGTGAGCTTCTGATCCAATCCTTCCACCCACTGCCAGCTCTCCGACACCGCGTAGGATGCCGACCCGGCCAATACCGGGATGGCAAGCAAGCCGAGGCCGATGATCCCGGTGGCGAAAAGCGCCTGCGCGATGAAGCCCGCGTTGGGGAAGGTATGCACCAATGGCAGCAGGGCCCGGGCGGCATCGGCCGCCGTCCCAATGTTCGTCGCCCCGTTTCCGTGCAGGACCGTGGCCGCCACGACGATGATGGCCCAGGTCACCACCTCCGAGGACAACATGCCGGCGAAGGTATCGATGCGCATGTTGCGGATGAACCCCCAGTTGATGCGGGGACGGCCGTCTTTGCCGATCAGGTGCGCCTCGCGCTCCTCCTCCGTCTCCTCGGATGCCTGCCAGAAGAACATGTAGGGGGAGATGGTCGTCCCCAGCACCCCGGTGATCACGAAGAGGAACTGGAAGTTGAATTCGAGATGGGGCAGGAAGGTCGCCC
>WNGP01001287.1_pt1 | contig 22516 bp, 22 predicted proteins | sample 5407671 | NCBI WGS metagenome assembly WNGP01 (sample SAMN13153381, study PRJNA577476) | soil metagenome | isolation source: 40 cm soil or saprolite under Garry oak tree replicate 2 | place: USA:California | collected 2016-06-15
TGTAGGGCCGTCCCGACCATACCCCAGGGTCGAAATGACCCAGGCCCCGGCCCGCGCGCCGGGGCTTTCGTTTGCAAGTCCTGACAGATCCGCAGGCTAGCTCCGACGCCCAACCTGGAACGCTTCCTGCTCTGTGACGGCCCGCCATCTCCTCGGAGACTCGCATGTCCGTCCGCCGTTGCCTGACGCTCATTGCGCTAATCGCCGGCGTGGCCGTGGCCGCGAGTTGTAGCGACACCTCGCCCCTTGGCGTCCAGACGCCGACGCTGCTGGCGGCTCGCAGCAACAAGACGACGGGCCTGGTCGCGTGTTCGCAAGGCTACGACTCGGTGACCATGGTGATCGGCCCTCATGGGGACACGTTGCAGGTCGGCCATCACATTCTTGCCGTTCACTCGTTGGCGCTCGCCGATACGGTGCGCATCACCGCCGTCGCGCCGGCCGGCAGCGCACGCTGGGTTCGGTTCAGTCCCGACGGGCTCGTGTTTCAGCCGACCACGGGCGGATGGTCCGCGATCCTCTATACGGACTACAAGGACTGCGGCGTGCCCTCGACGAGCACGCCCCGCCTGGCGCAGGTCAGCAACACGATGGGTATCCTCGAGTACCTGACCACCTATGTCCAAAGCAAGAAGAACCCGTGGAGTCAGGCGAATCAGTATGTCGTTGGATTGCTACAGCACTTCTCGAACTATGCCGTGGCTTGGTAGGACTCTCACGCCCGTGGAGACTCGCATGTCCGTTCGCCGCGCCCTAATTCCGCTCGCGATCACTGTGCTCGCGGTCGGATGCTCCGACGCGCGGCATCCGACGTCCGTCACGCCCTCACCGACGCCCCACGTCCTGCGATGGGCGGGGAGCGCGGTAACGCGGTTCATCGCTCCCAATGGGGGTCTCCAGCCATCTCTGTCGGATGGCCTCAGCCTCGATCGCAACACGGTGACGTTCTGGGCGGTCCGCGGCGAACAGCGCTCCGTCCAGATCAACTACCTCAGCTCTACCGGGGACACCAGCTTCCCATTCCTGCGGCTCGCCATCACGGACCCGATCTATGTGCCCGGTCGCGGCGACCTGATGCCCGGCGACTCGGTGTTGATCACCGTCACCGTCGATCCCACCGACATCAAGGTGTCCCTGGAGCCGACGGGCCTGCAGTTCGGGGATCCGGCCCAGCTGCAGCTCTCGTACGGTGGCGCCGACGGCGACATGAACGGCGACGGCGTCGTGGACGAGACCGATGCCCAAATCGAGACGCATTTGCTGGGGCTGTGGTATCGCGAGGGCGTGGACAGCACGTGGGCCAGGATCTCGGCGTCCCAGTCGGTGGGGGACAAGTCTTTCATCAGTGCGCTTCGACACTTCTGTGAGTACGAAGTGTCGTTCTCCGAGTACGCGGTGTCCTGGTAGGGGCGAGACATGCACCCTTCACTCCCAGGCGTCACTGGAGTGCGGCGGGGGACAGCCGTCCAATGATGCCTAAACGGGAAAAACTCGCGAAGCGCTCCACGCCGAGCACGGCCACGCCCGTCCGGCGTTGCTCGAACTACGCGGTGGCGTACTGATGCTGACCCAACGACTCTGGGCGCCGGTCGCGATCCTGCTGGTCCTGGCGGGATGCCGAGATGCGGCGGCTCCGTTCGCCGAGCAGAACGTGCTCGCCCACGCGGTGAGCGCGCCGACACCGTCTCGGGGGCTGCACATCCTCCAGCAGGCGCCGACTGCGCCTCCGCTCGCGACCTACCAGGTCTCGTTCTGGGCCCGCAGGGATCGCGCGTCGACGGTGATCGTGAACTACGAGCCATCGGCGGGCGAGTCCGTCGGCCATCCGTTCCTCCGCTTCGACATCCCGACGGATGGCCTGAGAACCGGCGGTGCCGGATCGCATCTCCGGCAGCGCGACTCGGTGTTCATCACGCTGACGATCGACCCGCTGGACTTCTCGGTGAAGTTCGAGCCGTCCGGGGTGCGCTTTTCCGGAACGCGCCCGGCGACTCTCGCCGTATGGTATGGGAACGCGAATCCAGACTTGAACGGCGATGGCGTGGTGGACGCCGCCGATGACGCGTCCGCCGAGCAGCTGGCCATCTGGGGTCGGCCCGAGACGATCTCGATGACCCTGACTGAGCAGCAATGGGTTTTGGGAGCGATCCGGCACTTCTCTGAGTATGCGGTTTCCTGGTAGTCCCGATGGCTGGGGGAGAGACACGATGCAAACGTCTGCAAGCGTAGTCGAGAAGGCTCAGCAGCTCGCCACGGCCGGTCGCCACGCGGAGGTCGTCGCGTACCTCGGCGGGCGGGCGGAGCGCGAGCTGCAAGACTCGCCGACCCTGGCCTTGCTGTACGGGACCGCGCAGGCGCGACTCGGACGCCACGACGAAGGACTCCGCTGGCTCGATAGGGCGCTGGACGAGGCGCGCAAGCACGACGAGCAGGCCGTCGAGCGGCACGCCCTGAACGCCCGGGGCGCCATCGCCCTCGTCAGCGGGCAGATCGATGAAGCGGCGGACTACTTCACCCAGGCGATGATGGCTGCCAGCCGGGATGGCGATCTCGCCACCACGGCCCGCTGCTCCAACAACCTGGGGATCATCAGCAACCTGCGCGGGCGGCACGCCGAGGCGATCGGCTCGTGGGAGATCGCCGTCGCGGCCTTCGAGCGGGCGGGGTCGCCGGCCGGCGTGGCGGAGTGCTATCACAACCTCGCCATCACCTATCGAGAGCAGGGCAACGTCGACCGCGCGCTGGCGGAGGCCGACCGGGCCGTCGCTCAGGCGGCCGGCGATCAGACGTTGTGCGCGTTGACGCTGCGGGGACGGGCGGAGATCCGCGTGGTCCGCGGCGAATTGGACGCGGCGCGCCAGGACCTGGACCAGGTCCGGGAGCTGCGGGGCTTCGTGCCCAATTCAATCAGTGACGCCGAGGATCTGCGCGTCGTGGCGTTGGTGCGGGGGGCCGAGGGCGATGTCGCGGCCGCCGAGCGCGCGCTGCGCGAGGTGATCCAGCGGGCGGAGATGCATCGCCGGCCGCACCTACAGGCGGAAGCGACGCGGGACCTGGCAATCGTGCTGCACCGCGTGGGGCGTCATGCCGAAGCGCAGACGGCGGCGCGCGCGGCGAAGGCGATCTTCACGCAGCTCGGCGCCGAGCGCGAACTCCGGAAACTGGCCGGCCAGGAATGGGGCGACGATTTCTCCGCCGAGTTGCGCGGATCGCTGGCCCCCCTGCACGCGGCGCAGGAATTGGCCGATGCGGGGCGCTACGCCGAGCTCATTGAATACCTGAACGACCGTCCGCAGAGTGAGCTGGAGCAGTCGCCGATGTTGGCGCTGCTCAGCAGCATCGGGCACAGCCGACTCGGGCGGTTGGACCTCGGTCAGCAATGGGCCCTGGTCGCGGTGTCGCGGGCCCGGGTGCTGGGGGATCGGCGCGTCGAGCTGCGCGCGCTCAACGTGTGCGGTGCCGTCGCGCTGGAGCGGGGTGGCATCAACGAGGCAGCGCACTTCTTCACGCGGGCGCAGGAAGAGGCGATGCAGGACAACGACATGGCGAGTGCCGGCCGCTGCGCCAACAACCTCGGCATCGTCGCGAACCTGCAGGGCGACTATGGCCGGGCGGTCGGCGCGTACACCCGCGCCATCGCCGCGTACGAAACGGCGCGCAACGCCCGGGGCATCGCGGAGTCGCAGCACAATCTCGGCATCACCTACCGCGAGCAGGGGGACCTGGACCACGCGATGCAGGCGGCCGACGCCGCCGTGCGGGAGGCGGGGCGCCTCGGCGATCAGCGGCTCATGGCCCAGGCCCTCGCGGGGCGGGCGGAGATCCGGGTCATGCGGGGCGAGCCCGGGCTCGCGATCATGGAGGCCGAGCGCGCACTTGCGGTGCACCGGGAGCTGAAGGACGACGTGCGCGAAACCGAAGACCTGCGGATCCTCGCAGTCGCCGTGGGCGTCGCCGGAAAGACGGACGAAGCCGAACGCATGCTGCGCGAAGTCATCGACCGCGCGACGGACCATCGGCGGCCCCTGCTCGTGGCGAGTGCCCAGCGCGATCTCGCGTATCTGTGGGCGCGCCAGGGTGAGGTGGTGCCCGCGAAGGAAATGGCCCGGGCCGCGCGCGCGGCGTTCCATCGGCTGGGGTTGAAGGTCGAGATCGACAAGATGACGGCCTTGCTGACGCAGCCGATTCCCGGGACCCGCGCGCAGGCGGCGGACGCGCTCGCCCTGGATCGCGGACCCGCTCCGCGGACCTGGGAGCTTTCGATCCCGAAGAGCGACGCGACGGGTCCCGCATGAAGGCCGCGCGCTCCTGCTGTAGTTCAGATCGACCCACCCCGAGGGACGAAACGTCCCTGTGCCCCATTCTCCTCCCTCGGGTGTCATCCGCAGGTGCTGACAAGTCAACAGGCTAGGCCCAGGCCGCGCGCCGGAACGCTTCCTGCTCTTGGGAGCGACCGAGCCTCGGCTTCCTCGTCCCCTGAGATCCGGAGAATCGCATGTCCCTGCGCGGTTTCGTGCTTCCCCTCGGCCTGTTGCTCGGTGCGACGGCGGCCGCCACGAGCTGTAGCGACCCGTCGGCGGTTGGCGTTGACCCGCGCACGCCCAGCCTGCTCGCGTCCAGGCCGGCGCGGCAGCCCGGGGGCGACGACGGCAGCGACAGCGCTGAGACCGCCGACACCTCCGGCGGCGGCGAAAACGAGGACTCCCTCCTTTCCTGCCGCCCGCTGGCATACGAGTCCGTCACCCAGACGATCGGACCTGAGGGAGGAGTGCTCGAGGTACGGCGCAACTGGTTGGTGATCCCGCGCGGGGCGCTCAAGGAAAAGGTGAGCATCACGGCGGTCGCGCCATCAGACACGCTGGCGATGATTCGCTTTCAGCCTGAGGGCCTCCGCTTCCAGCAGACCGCGTATCTCGTGGCGGCGTACGACAACTGCCGCGTCAAGAAGGCCGTGACACCCCGCATCGCTCATGTTACCGATGCGCTCGACGTCATCGAGTTCCTCCCTCCCGTCGCTGCCCCGTTCGACGACCCACGGCTGACGAAGGTGCACCGCGGGCCCCACCACGTCATTGGGGAGCTACAGCATTTCTCGAACTACGCCGTGGCGTGGTAGGAGTCACTATGGACTCGGAGGCTCGCATGTCTGTTCGCCGTTCGCTGATCCCGCTCGCGCTGGCCGTGTGCGCCACTGCTGCCGCCGTGAGCTGCCGGGATCCTTATGCGCCCGCCCTCCAGGCGAGCAAATGGGCGCCAGCCGGGACGAAGGGGTACGGCCTGGTCGCGTGTGCGCAAACCTACGATTCCGTGACCCAGGTGGTCGGACCCGCGGGAGGGCTCATCGCCGTCGGCCACCACTATCTGTGGGTCGATTCGATGGCGCTCAGCGACACGGTGAGCATCACCGCCGTCGCGCCGGCAGGCACCGTGCGCTGGGTCCGCTTTCAGCCCGACGGCCTGCAGTTCCGGACCAACGGCGCCGGGTGGTCGGCGCTGCTCTTCACGAGCTTCCAGGACTGCGGCGTGCCGACGGCGGATACGCTCCGGATCGCGCAGGTCACCGATTCGCTGAACGTCATTCGCTACCTGGCCCCGCCGGACTCGACCTGGATCAAGGTCCGGAAAAGGGCCTGGAGCAAGGGGCAACAGTACGTCGGCGGAGTGCTGCATCACTTCTCGCAATACGCCGTCTCGTGGTAGGAGCCTGACATGACCTCGCATCGCATCTTTGTCCGGCCGTGGTTGATCGCGCTCGTCGTAGTGGCCTCGAGCTGCAGCGACTCATCTCCGGTCGGTGTTGGTCCGGGAATCCCCGGCCTGCTGGCGGGCAAAGTCAGAGCGACCGCTCTCAGCTTCGTCCAGTGCTCTCCGGTCCCGTACGACTCCGTCAGTCGGGTGATCGGACCAGCCGGTGGATGGTTCGTCGTCGGTGCCAACGTCCTCTGGGTCGACTCGCTGGCGCTCAGCGCGCCGGTAAACATCACGGCCGTGGCACCGTCGGACACCATCCGGCGGGTCCGGCTCCACCCCGACGGCCTCCAATTCAAGACGGGGACCCACGGCCTGGGGGCGGTCGTAGCAACGAATCTCAATAACTGCAGACTCCGCAAGAACACAATTCCGCGGATCGCCAACGTCACCGATTCCTTGGCCCTCGTGGAGTATGTGGACTCGCCCGTTGCGGCGGTGGACTCGATGCTGGTGGCGCGGTTCCGGACGGACTCCGGTGGCTGGACGCCGTACTGGGCTTTCGGGGCGCTGCATCACTTCTCGAACTACGCAGTGGCCTGGTAGTACTCCCATGAGCTCGGAGAAACGCATGCGCGTCCACCTGTTCCCACTTCGTCTCGCACTCGCGATGGTGGCAGCGGGGTGCTCGGATTTCGCCGCGCCGTCCACTCCCGCGGTCCCGCCGCTCACTCAGACCGTCGCGACCACGACCGCGATCCCGATGCTCCGGCAGGCCGCGACCGCGCCGCGGCTCAGGACCTACCAGATGTCGTTCTGGGCCAAACGGGGGACGCAGACGACGGTCGGCGTCTATTACCGCCGCGTTCCCGGCCAACTCATGAGCGACCCGTTCCTGCGGTTCAAGATCCCGATCAACGGGCTCGTGGCGGCCGGCGGCGTGCCGCTCAGCCGGGGCGACTCGGTCCTCATCACCCTGACGATCGACACCATCTACTTCAGGGTGGACTTCCAGCCGTCGGGCGTCGTCTTCTCCAGCTCCTCCCCGGCACAGCTGGCCTTCTGGTATCAAGACGCGAATCCGGATATGAACGGCGACGGAGTCGTAGACGGCGCCGATAAGCTGATCGAGCAGAACCTCGCGGTCTATTCGAAGAGCGGCGGGAGCTCCTGGGGAAAGCTGCTATCGAGGAACGACCCGACCCAGCAAGTGGTCGGCGCCGAGGTGCTCCACTTTTCACAATACGCGGTGTCCTGGTAATCGCCGAGAGGGAGGGACCGGTGCACATGTCATCTATCGTAGTCGATAAGGCCCGGCAGCTCGCCGCGGCGGGACAGCACGCCGAGGTGGTCAAGTATCTTGCCGCCCGCGAACGCAGCGAGCTCGTGGAGTCGCCGAGCCTCGCGCTGTTGTACGGGACCGCGCAGGCGCAGCTCGGTAGCTCTGATGAAGGCCTTCAGTGGATCGACGCGGCGCTCGACCAAGCCCGCAAGGGTGGCGAGCGGGGAGTCGAGAGTCGTGCGCTGAACGCGCGCGGTGCCATGTCGCTGGTCAGCGGGCGCATCGACGAGGCTGCGGACTGCTGCACGCGGGCCCTCATGCTCGCCAGCCTGGACGGCGATTTCGCGACAATCGGCCGCTGCTCCAACAACCTCGCCATCATCAGTCACCTGCGGGGACGGCACGCGGAGGCCATCGGGTCCTGGGAGATCGCCCGCGCCGCCTTCGACCGGGCCGGCTGGCGGCAGGGTGTGAGCGAGTGCCACCACAACCTGGGGATCACGTACCGGGAGCAGGGGGCGCTCGAGCTCGCGCTCGCCGAAGCCGATCGCGCGGTGACGGAGGCCGAGGCGGCGGGGGATCGCACGCTCTGGGCGCTGGCCCTGCGTGGCCGGGCGGAGACTCATATCGTGCGCGGCGAGCTGGAGCTGGCGCGGGGCGAGTTGGAGCAGATCCGGGAGAGCCGGAGCGACGTGCCCCACCCAGCCGACGAGGCCGAGGATGCGCGCGTCGTCGCGTCGCTACTGGCGGCCGGACGTCAGTGGGAGGCGGCCGAGGTCGCGCTGCGTGAGGTGATCGAGCGGGCGGAGGCACACGAGCGGCCGCTGCTTCAGGCCGAGGCGAGGCGCGACCTGAGCATGGTGCTCCGTGGGACGGGCCGGCACGCCGAAGCGCATGCGGCGGGGCGGGCGGCGAAGGCCATCTTCACCCGGCTCGGCGCGGAAGGCGAACTCCGCAACCTGGCCCGGCACACCTGGGACGAAGACTTCGCAGCCGAGCTGCACGGGTCGCTGGCCCCGCTCCATGCGGCGCAGGAGTTGGCCGATGCGGGGCAGTACGCCACGCTGGTCACGTACCTGGGCGAGCGCTCGCAGGACGAGCTCGAGCAGTCGCCCATGCTGACCCTGCTCTACAGCATCGGGCACAGTCGCCTCGGGCGGTTGGACCTCGGTCAGCAATGGGCCCTGGTCGCGCTGTCGCGGGCGCGCCTGCTGGGCGATCGGACGTTGGAACTCCGGGCGCTCAACGTCTGCGGTGCGATCGCGCTCGAGCGGGGCGGCATCGGCGAAGCCACGGACTTTTTCACCCGCGCGCAGGAAGAGGCGATGCAGGACAACGACATGGCGAGTGTCGGCCGCTGTGCCAACAACCTCGGCATCGTCGCGACCCTGCAGGGCGACTATGGCCAGGCGGTCGGCGCGTACACCCGCGCCATCGCCGCGTACGAAACGGCGCACAACGCCCGGGGCATCGCGGAGTCGCAGCACAATCTCGGCATCACCTACCGCGAGCAAGGGGACGTGGACCACGCGATGGAGGCCGCCGACGCCGCCGTGCGGGAAGCGGGGCGCCTCGGCGATCAGCGCCTGATGGCCCAGGCCCTCGCGGGGCGGGCGGAGATCCGCGTCCTGCGGGGTGAGCCCGGGCTCGCGATCATGGAGGCCGAGCGCGCACTTGCGGTGCACCGTGAGCTGAAGGACGACGTGCGCGAAACGGAGGACCTGCGAATCCTCGCAGTCGCCGTGGGCGTCGCCGGAAAGATGGATGAAGCCGAACGCATGTTGCGCGAGGTCATCGACCGCGGGGCGGAGCACGGGCGCCCGATGCTGGTCGCGATCGCACAGCGTGATCTCGCGTACCTGTGGGCTCGCGAGGGCCAGGTCGCCGCGTCGAAGGAGATGGCCCGGACGGCGCGCGCGGCGTTCCATCGACTGGGGTCGAAGGTCGACGTCGAGAAGATGACGGCGCTGCTGACGCAGTCGAACTTTGAGACGCCCAAGGGCGGCCGCGCGCACTCTGCCAGCGCGCCGATCGCTCCCGATGCGGGGGCGCCGGTGCCGCCCCGCGACGCGGCGGCCCCCCCGAGCGAGACGAGAGATCCCGCATGAAGGCCGCGCGTCCCGCGAGGGACCTCTTGATCGAAGCGCGTGCCCTGGAGCGGGCGGTGTGTATGGCAGGCGCAGCCGCGTCGTACGAGGCGGCGATCGCGGCAGCCGAGGCGGCGGGGGAGCGCGTCGTGTTGTCCGAAGCGCTGCGCCGTTTCGCGATCATCCGGCACCACCGCGGCGAATCCGCCGAAGCGCGGGAGATGTGCCGCCGCAGTCACGCCGTCGCGCGCGCCGCCGGGAGCGACCTGCTCGCGGCGGAGGCGTTCAACACATTGGGCGGGATCGGTCTGGAGACGGACGGCGGCGCCGAAGTGCGCGAGCATTTCCTCCGCGCCCTGGAGCTGGGCGGCGAGAGCCGCCCGCTGCGCGCACGCGTCGAGCAGAATCTCGGCATCCTCGCGAATATCCAGGGCGACCTCGACGAAGCCCTGACCCGCTACGGACACTCGCTCGAGGCCTACCGCGCATCCGATGATGAGCACGGCTGCGCCATCGCCTACCACAACCTCGGCATGGCGAGCTACGACCGCCAGGAGTTCGACGCGGCGGAGCGTTACTTCCGGCAGAGCTATGAGATTGCCCAGCGCGCCGGCGACGCCTACCTCGAGGGCCTGTGCCTCGTGAATCACGCCAAGGTGCACGTCGCACGGGAGCGCTACGAGGATGCACGCGGTAACGCGGAGGCGGCCCTGTCCGTGTTCGACCGCGTCGGGGTGGAGAGCGCCAAGGCCGATGCGTATCGCGTGCTCGGCATGGTGTACCGCGAGACCGGCCGTCACGCGCTCGCCGAGTCGCGGCTCCGGTCGGCGATCGACCTGGCCGTAGCGGCGGGTTCGGCCCTGAATGAGGCGGAAGCGTCACGCGAGCTGGCTATCCTCTATCAGGCCATGGGCCGCAACCAAGAGGCGCTGAAGCTCTTGAACGCCGCCCGCCGCCTGTTCCGCCGGCTCGACGCCCGCGTCGATCTCGTCTACGTCGAGGGCAAGGAGGCCGAGCTCGAGACCACCTACCTCGAGGTCGTGCGCGAGTGGGGGCAATCGATCGAATCCGCGGACACCTACACGTTCGGGCACTGTGAGCGCGTCGCGCGGCGCGCGGTCGCGGTGGCGGAGGCGATGGGCATGGACGAACATGCCCAGACGACGGTGCGGGTGGGCGCCTACCTGCACGACGTCGGGAAGGTGCGCGTCCCGCACGAGATCCTGAACAAACCCGACAAGCTGACGCCCGACGAGATCGAGGTGGTGCAGATGCACCCGGTCTGGGGCATCGAGCTGCTCGCGGCCGTCGAGTTTCCCTGGGACATCAAGCCGATCATCCGTTGGCACCACGAGCGGCACGATGGATCAGGGTACCCGGACCGTCTGCGTGGCGACGAGATCCCCGTGTCCGCGCAGATTGTCGGCATCGCGGACGTCTACGACGCGCTCACCACCACGCGTCCCTACCGCCCGGCGCTGTCCTTGGAGCGCGCGCTGGCGGAGATGGACCGCTGCCGCGGCTGGTGGTCCGACGCCGTGCGCGTGGCGTTCCGGAAGTCGCTGGCCGAGCCGCGCACCTTAGACCTGATGCTGCCGTTGAAGCAGCCCCGCCCGGTCATCGCGCTGTCGGCCTAGGGCACTATCTTAGCAGCATGAGACTACGACTCTTCGCAGCGACCGCCGTGCTCCTGGCGCCACCGGCCGTGGGGCAAACCCCGGCCCCCCCCACGCCCCTGCGCATCGCCGCGAGCAGCTACGCGACGACCGAGGTCCATCTCAACGCCCGGCGCATCGGGACGAGCTGGTACGAGGAGGACGCCAGCCTCTCGGGGCCGTCCCGCATCGCGATCAGCTACGGCCAGCCGCACGCGCGCGGCCGCAAGGTCGAAGGCGGGCTGATTCCCCTGGACACGGTGTGGCGCTTCGGGGCGAACATGGCGACTACGCTCCACACCGATCTCGACATCACCCTCGGCGATCTCAAGCTGCCGCGGGGCGATTACTCACTGTTCGTGCTGTACGCGAAGGCGGGATGGAAACTCGTGGTCAATCGTGGGACGGGGCAGTGGGGGACCGACTACGATGCGACCAAGGATCTAGGCCGTGTGCCCCTCACGGCCCGAGCCCTGGCGGAGCCCGAAGGCTCGCTCACGATCTATCTGGTACCCGACGCCGCGCAGCCGACGACCGGCTATGCCGATCTGCGCGGCGTGCTCCGCATCAAGTGGGGCGCTACGGAGCTGAGTACCGGGTGGCGCATCGACCAGTGAGGGTCTAGCGCGCCCGCAGACGAACGTCGATGTCCGCGATGATGTCCCGCGGCGGGCCGCGTTTCGCCCACCCGCGGTGCTTGCCGCGATGGCCGTGCTCGCCGCGCTCGTCCCCTTCTTCGCGCTCCCGAGCTTCCCAGAGCCCTCGGACGACGACTCGCTCGCCCTGGGGCGTGGCGAAGATGCGGACGATCTCGTCGTCGCCGCGGCGGGCCCAGATGATCCGGTTCGGCCCGGACCGCTCCACGCGGTACACGACCCAGCCGCGATCGACCAGGACTTCGCGCGTGACCACCACCACGCGATCCACCGGCACCGCGTAGACGTACTCGGCGGGCTCGCCGTAGACGAATGTTGCGCTCGTGAAGCCACCCGCGCACCCCGCGAGACCCAGCGTGGCGGCGAGCAGGACGTATCGCTTCATTAAGGGCTCCTCCCAGTTGAGATTGCTGCGTCCCCTGTGACCCCGCTCGTCCCAAGATGTTTACGGTTCCGTGTGACCGAAGTCACGGGCCCCCGGGTCGGGCGGCTGGCGCAGGCTACCGGGCTCCTCTCTGGTTCCCTATCTTCGTGCCTGCTGGTCCACACTCCCAAGGAGGCAAGCCGATGAACGCAAGTACCGCGCGGGCGCTCTTTGTGGGACTCCTGGTCGCCGTCTGGGTTTGGGTAAGCGAGGTGGCGAGGGTGAGGTTGTCGCCCTGGGCGCCGTTGGTGGCGCTGGGCTGTTATTTCGCGGCCGGGGGCGGCATGTCGGGCCTGCAAAAGGCCCTGTTCGGGACCATCTCGGGTGTCGCGTGGGTGCTCGTGACCGAGGCGGTCCTTCTCGCGATCGGCGGCACCAGGATCGTCGCCGCCTTGGTTTGGGGCGCGATGGCGTGCGCCATCATGTTCCAGTCGCGCGTCCCATTTCTGTCCTTCACAGCCGGAGCGTTTGCCGGAGCTGGCGTCGCGCTCGGTCTGAGCGTCAACACCGTAAACGAAGGGATCCGGGCGGCCATCGCGCTCGCGGTCGGTGTGCTGCTCGGCTTCGCCGCCGAGCGGTTGGCCGGAGCGGTCGCAGCGCGCCGTGCGTAAAGCAGGACAGGCCGGGGGTCGGCGGCGTTGCCGACCCCCGCTGTGCGCTTCTATCTTCGTGGCGGATCCTCCATGAGCGATCTTCCATGAGCGATCTTCGCTATCCCATCGGGAAATTCACGCCGGTGCCAAGTCTCACGGCGGCGCAGCGGGCGACATCCATCGAGCAGGTCGCCGCCGCGCCCGGGCAGGTTCGCCGGGCGGTGACCGGTCTCACGCCGGTGCAGCTCGACACCCCGTATCGTGACGGCGGGTGGACGGTGCGCCAAGTGGTGCATCACGTCCCCGACAGTCACATGAACGCGTATCTGCGCTTCAAGCTCGGCTTGACCGAAGACGCGCCCGCGATCAAGACCTACGAAGAAAAGGATTGGGCGAAGACCCCTGAGGTGGCCGCCACGCCGGTAGACGTGTCGCTGGCGCTGCTCGACGCGCTCCACCTCCGCTGGGTCGCGCTGTTACGCGCGATGACGCCGGAGCAGTTCGGCCGCACGATCAAACACCCGGAGTGGGGGACGCCCCGCCTCGACGCGATGCTGGCGCTGTACGCCTGGCACGGGCGGCACCACACCGCCCACATCACCACCCTGCGCGAGCGGATGGGATGGGGATGATGGTGGACTTTCCCGACGACGATCTAGACGAAGAGTTCCCGCTCGGCGACGGTAGCGCGGAGACGGAAGCGACGGTTCTGTGCCCCTATTGCGGCGAGGCCAACGAGATCGCCCTCGATGCGGGGAGCGGCGCCGTGCAGGAGTACGAGGAAGACTGCCAGGTCTGTTGCCGGCCCTGGCGGGTGACGGTGTCGTACGATGAAGAAGGCAACGTGCAGGTCTCCGCCGTCCCGCTCGACGACTGAGCCGCCCCGAGGTATCTTGGTCCCGGAACGTGTTTGACTCCCCACCTTCCGGAGGCCGTCGATGTCGCTGCTCTCGAGCGCAGGCGTCGAGTTTCTACTCCGCTGGCTGCATTTCCTCGCCGGCATCACGTGGATCGGCTTGCTCTACTACTTCAACTTCGTGCAGGGCCCGTTCTTTGCGGAAGCGGATGCGGCCACCAAGAGCCAGGCGACCCAGAAACTGGTGCCGCGCGCTCTGTGGTGGTTCCGCTGGAGCGCGGCGGTCACGTTCCTCTCCGGCGCGCTGATCATCGGGAAACGCCTCGGTGAGACGCCCGCGGGCACCGCCGTGTGGTCCAATCCATGGGCCGCGGCGATCCTGACGGGGGCGCTGTTCGGGACCCTGATGCTCTTCAACGTGTGGCGCGTGATCTGGCCCAACCAGAAGATCGTGATCGCGTCCGCGGTGGCGGCCGCCACGGGCGGCCAGGCGAATCCGGTTGCGGCGGCGGCAGGGCGTCGCGCGTTCCTCGCGTCGCGCACCAACGTTGTCTTCTCGGTCCCGATGCTTTTCTTCATGGGCGCCGCGAGCCACATGCCACCCAACCCGATTACTCACCTCACGGCGTACTGGATCGGCGTGTTGGTCGTGGCCGCGCTGGTTGAGATCAACGCGCTGACGGCGACCTCGGGTGCGACGACGAAGCCGATCGAGAAAATCCCCGGTGTCATCACGACGGGCTTCGTCGTGTGGGCCGTGGTGTACGCGCTCGTGCAGCTGGTGTTGACGGCGTAATCGGGAAGCGCGGAGCGGGGCAGTCCTCCCCTAGGGCTGCCCCGCCACGAGCACTGGATACGTGCTGCCGGCCAGCAGGCCCGTGCCGAGTTCGCCCGTACCTCCGAAGCCCCAGCAGTAGGCCCGCCCAGTGGTGCTCATCCCGCAGGTGTGATCCCCGAACGTATGGAGCGTGACGAAGTGCGCGGCGGTCCGTACGGCTGTCGGCGCCGAGGCGTCCGCAGTCGTGCTGTCTCCCACCTGGCCCAGCGCATTGTGCCCCCAGCAGTATGCCGTCCCGTCCGTCAGCAGCGCGCACGTATGGAGGCCGCCCGCGGTGACCGTCGCGAATTGCTGGGTGCCGTCGACCGCGACGGGTTGGTGCGCCGCTGAATCCGGCGTGGCCGTGCCGAGCTGGTGTCGTCCGTTGTAGCCCCAACAGTACGCGGCCCCTGCTGCGGTGAGGGCGCAGGAATGGAACCGGCCGCTCGCGATCGCGACGAAGCGGTAGTCGCCGGCCACGCGCGTGGGAGAGCTCCGGTGCGTGGTCGTGCTGTCGCCCACTTGGCCGAACTCATTTGCGCCCCAGCAATAGGCGAGGCTGTCGGTCGTGATCCCGCACGTGTGGCGCCCACCGGCGCTGAGTGTGGTGAAGCGCAGGCCGGCGGCGACCGGCACGGGCTCAAACTGGTTGTGAAAGGAGGTGTCGCCGACCTGGCCGTCGGCGTTGAGGCCCCAGCAATACGCCTCGCCGCTCTCCGTCAGCGCGCAGGTGTGCTGCCCGCCGGCGGTGAGGGCCGTGAAGGTCACGTCAGCGATCACGAGGGCCGGCTCGGATCTGTCCCCTGGTGTGGCGGTCCCCAGTTGGCCGGATTGGTTCCAACCCCAGCACATGGTCGCGCCGCCCCCGCCTTGTAGCGCGCAGGTGTGGTTTCCCCCCGCGACGGGTTCCGCGCCCGTCAGGCCGACGACCGGCGTGGCGAAGCGCACGGCCGCTCCGGTCTGCCCGTCGCCGGTTTGCCCGTACCGATTATAGCCCCAGCACAGCACGGCACCGTCCGTCGTCGTGCCACAAGTGTGGTTGCCGCCGGCGCTGATGCTCGCGAAGGTGAGGCTGGCCACGCGAATGATCGTGCTGTCGGTGTGCCCATCCGCGGCGACCACGATCCACGCGGTGCCGAACGCGACCGCCCTCACCAGTCCGTCGTCCGACACGGTGGTCACCCTGAGGTCTCTGGAGGTAAACGCGGGCACAGGGCCGGCGAGTGTGTCGCCGCTTGCGTCGCGCAACGTGAACTGGAGGCGCAGCGTGTCGCCGGGCCGGATGACCGCGGCGTGCGGACTGAGCGTCACGGACGCCACCGTGGCCTGCGACGCGGGCGGGGGCACGAACGGACCTTCGCACGCGCCGGCCAGGGAGATCAAGGCGGTGACGAGCGCTCGCCGCATGAACGGGTCTCGACCGGTTGCCGGCAGTGTAGTCTCTCGATTATATCCCCGGCCATGGCGTCCGTCACGCTGCGCGGTCTGACTCTGGCCTACAACGGCACGGCGCAGGCCGCGCTGCGCGACCTCTCGCTGGAGATCCAGGACGGGGAGCTCCTGGTCCTGCTCGGGCCCTCGGGGTCCGGGAAGACGACGGTGCTGCGCTGCATCGCGGGTCTCGAAGATCCCACCGCGGGCGACGTGCTCATCGGCGACCGGGTGGTGACTCACCTGCCGCCCGCCGAGCGCGACGTGGCCATGGTGTTCCAGAACTACGCGTTGTACCCGCACCTGACGGTCTCCGAGAATATCGCCTTCGCGCTGGAGGTGCGCGGTGCGTCCAAGGCCGAGATCGACCGCCGCGTGACGGATGCCGCGGCGCGCCTCGGCCTCGCCGACCTGCTCGAGCGACGGCCTGCCGACTTGTCGGGCGGTGAGCGGCAGCGGGCGGCGCTCGCGCGGGCGATCGTGCGCGAGCCGGCGGCGTTCCTGCTCGACGAGCCCCTGTCGAACCTCGACGCCAACCTGCGCATCGAGCTACGCGCCGAGCTGGTGGCGCTGCACCGCGCCCTGCGCGCCACGATGGTGTACGTCACGCACGACCAGGGCGAGGCGATGACGATGGGGCAGCGCATCGCCGTGCTGCATGAAGGGAGCCTGCGGCAGGTGGGCACGCCGGCCGAGGTGTACCAGCGGCCCGCCGACGTGTTCGTGGCCCGGTCGCTCGGCACCCCGGCGATGAACGTGCTCGCCGGCCGGGCGCGAGGGACCGCGGACGGCGGAGACGACCGGATGTTCGAGTCGGGGAGCCTGCGTATCCCTGTCGCGCTACCCACGTATGAGGGCGAGGTGCAGATCGGCGTGCGTCCCGAGCACGTGGGCGTCTGTGCGGTGGACCAGGGCGCGGGCAACGGCGACATCCTCATCGTCGAGCTGCTCGGCAACGAGACCGTCGTGCACCTGAATGCCGGCGGCCAAGCGCTCATCGCGCGGCTCCCGGGCCTCGTCGACGTCCAGGTCGGGACGCGCGTCGGCCTCAAGCTCGATCGCCGTCATCTGCATTTGTTCGACGCGAGCGGGTTGCGGATTACATGAACGGGGAGGGCACGCGCCGCTGGGCTGCGCTGGCCACAGGGCTCGCGGCGGCAGTGGCGATCGGCGTGCTCGCGCTCGCGCGCTGGGAGGAAGCGCGCTTCGACCGCGCCGGCGCCGTCAGAATCGCTCGCAGCACCGCCGCGTACTTCGCGGTCGTCACGCCCGCCGCCCGGGTGGACCCCAGTGACTTGGAGCTCGCCCAGCTGCTGGTACAGGCTCGGGCGCTCACGACGCTGCCTGGATGGCTGTGGCCCGTCGAGATCTACCATGGGACGGCGCCACTCGTGGACGCCGCCGCGCCGCCGCTGCCGGCGGCCGAGCTGGAGCGCCTCCCGGAGTGGCGGGACGGAGCGGCGCTCGTACCGCTCCGGGGCCGGTCCGACGGAGAGGAAGGGTCCGTCGTCGGTGTGGTCGCCGTGCGACCCGTCCGCGGCAGCGGTCTGGGGGGGCTCCTGTTCGGCTGGACGATTCCCGCCGCCGTCCTCGCCGTCGCAGCGGCGGGATCCGCGTTCCGGCGCCGGTCGCGCCGCGACTACGTTGCGGCCGCCTTGCTGCTGGGACTCGCCGCGTACGCCGACGTGCGCAGCGCCGCGCGCCACAGCACCGACGACTGGCTCGTGGCTACGCGGCTGCTCATGCAGGAGGCGGCGACGCGCCTGCCCGGACCCCGCATCCGCGTCACCCTGCGCGATGTCGCGCCGGTCGCGCTTGGGGCGGATCTCGTTTGGGCGGACAGCGCGACACAGCGGCCCCGCCGCATTCGCATCCAAGGAACGGAACGCGCGGTCGTGGCGGCCCGGCTCGGCTCCGGGCGCTGGGTCGACGTCCGGGCTTCGCCCGCAGAAACGTTCACGAGCGTCTGGCTCGCCGCGCTCATCGGTCTGGCGCTGGCGGGGCCGCTCGGGCTCGCCGCACTGCAGTGGGCGGAGCGCACGCCCACGCGGCCGCTGCGCGAGACGGCGACGGCCTGGGGGTTCCTCGCGCCCGCGGGGCTGCACCTCGCCGTGTTCTCCTTCGGTCCGATGCTGTTCGCGCTCTACTTGTCGGTGCACGGCTCATCCGGAGGGTTCCTCGAACCCGTCCGGCCCTACGTTGGACTGGCGAATTTCGGGACCGTAGTTCGCGATCCGCTGACCTGGGTGTCGTTTGGGAACACCCTCTTGTACGCCCTCTATGTCCCGGCGTCGATGGTGTTGGCCCTCGCGGTCGCGCTCGTGCTGAGCCGCCCCGGGACCGGCGCCCTCGTGCTCCGCGCGGCGTTCGTTCTACCGTTCATGACGTCGATCGTCGCGGCCGCGCTCACGTGGCAGTCGTTCGCAGGGTTGGGGTCGCGCAACTGGTTGGGGAATCAGCGGACGGCGCTGCCCGTGGTGATGCTCCTCTCCATCTGGATGCAGGTCGGGTGTCAGATGATGGTGTTCGTCGCCGGACTGCAGAGGATCCCCCAAACGTATCTCGACGCCGCGCGCGTGGACGGCGCGAATGCGTGGCAGCGATTCTGGCGGGTGACGCTCCCCCTGCTCCGGCCGGTGACGCTCTTCGTGCTCGTCACGGGCGTGATCGGCGCGGTCCAGATGTTCACGTACGTGTACGTGCTGACCGGCGGCGGTCCGCTGCACGCCACGGACGTGGTGATGCGCCGCCTGTACGAGACGGGGTGGGACTCGCTGGAATTCGGGCGCGCGAGTGCGCTCGCGTTGTTGGTGTTCGTGCCCCTGTGCGGCGTGACGTGGGCGCAGTTCAAGCTGCTCGCCGGCCGGCGTGCGGTGGAACATGCATAACCGCCGCTGGATCGCGCTCCCGATCGTCAGTCTGCTCGCGCTGGTGATGGTGGCGCCCTTCCTCTATATGGTCGCGACGTCGCTGCTGGACGATTCCGGGGTGCTGCGGTGGCGTACGGAGAACTACGCCGCGGTCTGGAGCGCCGCGCCGTTCGCGCGCTTCTTCCTGAACAGCGTGCTCCTCGCAGGCTGCGCCGCCGTGGGCCAGGTGCTGACCAGCGCCGCGGCGGCGTACGCCTTTGCGCGTCTCCGCTTCCCCGGGCGTGATCGAGTGTTCCGCGCGTTTCTCTCGGTGCTCATAATGCCGGCGGTCGTGCTGCTCGTCCCCCGATTCCTGATCATCAACGCCCTCGGCTGGGTGGACAGCTACGCCGGCTTGATCTCGACCGCGCTCGTCTCGGTGTGGGGTATTTTTTTCTTGCGCCAATACTTTCTCGCCTTGCCGCGCGATCTCGAAGACGCCGCGCGCCTCGACGGCGCAGGAGAGTGGACGATCTTCTGGCGGGTGATGCTGCCGCTCGCCCAGCCGGCCCTGGCGACCCTCGCGCTGGTCGCGTTCGTGGACCAGTGGAAGAACTTCCTGTGGCCCCTCATCGCCACCCGCTCGCCCGAGATGCAGGTGATGGAAGTCGGCCTGGCGCGGTTCCATGGTGTGTACTTCTCGAATGGGCCCTATCAGATGGCGGCTGCCGTCATCACGACGCTGCCCCTGCTGATCGTCTTCTTGGTGGCGCAGCGTTACGTCATTCGCGGCGTCCCGCCGGCCGCGCCACGCTCCTGAAGCTCAGACTCCAGTCGATGTCCCGCGTCGTCCCTTGGGGCCATTCGATCACGGCGTGTCCGCTTTCCACCCGGCGCACGGTGCAGGGGACATCGCTCTTGCAGACTCCGGCCCGCATTCCTCGGGGAACCGCCACGGTCACCGCATAGGGCCGCCCGTCGAGCTGCAGCGATTTCGCGGTGAGCGTGCGCGTCGCAGCATCCCAGCGTTCGTCGCCGATGTCGATCGCCCCTTGAATGATGTGGCGCGTCGTGCCGATTACCTGCGGGTGCGATCCCGCGGGCCGCAGGGCGACGGTGAGTGTCGTATGGGGCGCGAGGGAGGCCTTCAACGTCTGCTGCACGTCGGCGAGCGGGCGCTCCGCCCACACGTCGTACGCCGCATACCGCGCGGCGGGGATGCCGAGCGCCGCGAGCGTCGGGGCCACGGTCTGCGGCTCGTCCTCCCAGTTCACGAGCACGACGGTCCACCAGCGCGGCGCACCCTCGACCACCCACGTGGCGGCCGGCCGATCGCGGCGGACGCTCCACAGACCGCCGGGCCCGCCGCTATCCAGGACGCGCACGGCCAGGACGTTCTCCCCGCCCCAGTTGAGGAGCGTGGTGGGCAGCGGATAGCGACGATACGTGCGCCAACCCTGGGTCTCGCCCACCTTCTGTCCGTTCACGAACGTCTCGTCTACGTCGTCCACCTTGCCCAACTCCAGGACGACGGTGCGATCGTCGGCGTGGCCGCCGGACCGTCCCGGAGGCAGCGTGAAGCGCGTGCGGTACCACGCGTATCCATCGTAGTCGGGGTGGCCGGCGCGTTCCCAGACCTGCGGCACCGCGATCGTCTCCCACGTGTCGTCGTCGTAGGCGCGTGCGGCGTAGCGCGCATCGTCGCCGGTGCGGAAACGCCACGGGCCGCGCAGGTGGACGACGTCATCGCCGGCCACGATGCCCGGGGCCACCTCGCGTTCGTCCACCTGCGTCCCCACCGGGCGGCCAGGGTGCACGGCGAGTGCGACGGGCAGCGTCTTCTGCAGGACGGGAAGGCGTTCGGCGGGGAGCTTGGGGAGATTGTCGGACAGGAGCGACACGCCTCCCGACGCGGCGACGACGGCCGCCCACACGCGCGCTTCGTCGAGCGTCAGCGGCGGGCGCACGACGAGACAGTCCGGGTCGTTGAGCCAGACGGCGCGGTGATAGAAGCTGCGCAGCGCCGCCGCGCGCGCCGGCTCCTGAATGCCCCCCCAACTCGCGTCGACGTCACCTCCGATCCGCATGCCGTCCACCAAGCCGGCGGCGTGTTGCAGGGGGGCACCGCATCCCAGCAGGAACGCCTCGGTGCCGAGCCCGTCGCGCAGCGCGCCGAGACCGCCGCGGTACGCTTCCGCGTGCGTGAGCCCTCCGTAGTGCGCCGCGCCCGCCGTCGACCAATGCAGGAAGTCGATCTTCAGATAGTCGTAGCCCCAGTCGCGCACCACGCGGCGCGCCAGGTCGTAGAGCCACTGCCGCGCCTCGGGATGTGCCCCGTCGAGCGCGTAGATGCGGCCGCCCCAGTCGGCCCGCGTGTCCACGACCTGCGGCGTGCCGTCGGAGCCCTTCAAGAGCCACGCCTCGTGCGCAGCGGGAATCCCCGAGGCCTCGGCCACGGCGAAAGGCGCCACCCAGAGGCCGGCGAGCAGCCCCTGCCCGTGAATCCGGTCGGTGAGCCAGCGGTGGCCGTGCGGGAACTTGGCGTTCGGCTCCCAATCGCCCGTGGCGCGCTGGTAGCCGTCGTCGAGCTGGATGTACCGGAAGAAGCGGCGGTCGAAGTGCGCCGCGCAGAAGTCGAGGTTCGCGACCAGATCGTCCTCGGTGACGGCGCCACCCAGCTCGTACCAGGAGCACCAACCGGCGGGGGCGGCGAGCTGCTCGAACCGTTCGCGGTCCACCGTGGAAGCGGGCGTCGCGAGGGCGCCAAGTGCGGCGAGACCGTCGCCGTCGGGGAGATAGGCGATGCGCATCGTCGCGGCGTCGCCGTCCGGCCGAACCGGGCGCGCGGGGAGCCACTCGCTCATTGCCTCGAGGCCGCCGGCCGCCATGGTGACCTTGGCCTCACCCGGCTCGCCGGCGTCGAACCCAACGGCCAGACCGCGCCCCTCGCGGGTGAGACCGAGGGCGGCGTAGCTCACCACGTCTGGCGCGTCGGGCCGAGTGGCGACCGTTTCGATACGGCACGGGCTCCAGGATTGGTAGCCGTTGACGAGCGCGAGCAGGGGGCCGGCACCCGGAAGCACCTGGGCCTCCGCGGCCGCGAAGAACCGCACTCCGCGGATGGTCGCGAGGATGCGGTCGGGATAGACGCTGATCGTGATGCTTCCCTGGGCCCCCGGGCCCGCCTCCCAGGCGGCGAACTCCGCCTCGATCCAGACGCCGCCGGCGACCGCGGCGCGGCCGCGGATCGCGAGCGACTCGCCGCCGGGCGGGCGGCGGTTGGCCACGCTGATATCTTCCAGGTCGGCGAGCGTGACGAGCGTCTCGCCCACCCAGACGCCGAGCGTGGCGTCGCGCACCAGCGGAACGGGCTGGCCGTCGCCATGGTAGGACAACGACCACTTGCGTTGCTCGTCGAGATCGAATCGCAGCCCCCCCACTCCCGCCGCCGGCCCGCCGGGCAGCGGGACGCGACGTGATCGCCACAGCCCGGCGGAGGCCGCTCCAGTCAGGAGAACGAACGTGCGTCGATCCATAGCCTCAATGTTGGTGGTGCTGGGAGCTTTGTCTACGCCGCTCGCCGCGCAGACGGCGCCCGAGCCCGGAGGAGGGGCGGGCGCGATCGGCGTCGGTTTCGCGGCCACGCTCGGGAGCGGGTGGCAGATCGAAGGCGCGGAGATCGGCTATGTGCGGCGGGCGACGCGCGGACTGGTGCGCGCGCTGTCGGTCGGCGCGCGGCTCGGCTCGTACGTCGACGAAGCTGCGATTCTCGGCGGCAACCGCGGCTTCGTGTTCGCGCCGACGCTGGCGGCGCGCTCCGGCCGCCTCATGCTCGCTGAATTGGGTGACGAGAACAACCTGACGGCGATCGGCTTTGACGTGACCATCGAGGCGACGGGCTACATCACGGCGAATCCACCGTCGCCTCAGCCCGCGACGTGGGGCGCGGTCGCGCTCCTCCCTGGACTGCGCGTTGGCGGCGGCAACGGGCCGCAGTACGGCTTCGTGATCGGGCCGACGTGGTTCTTCGGGTCCTCGAGCGCGGTGCGCGGCCTGCTCGCCTTCCGCGTCGAGGCGCCGCTGGCGCGCCGGGAGCGCCATCCCTAGGTTTGCGGCCAATGGCCGCTCCGCAGCTCGAATCCGACCATCCCGGCCTCGGCATCCTTGCTGAGGTCGCC
>WNGP01004017.1_pt1 | contig 22502 bp, 19 predicted proteins | sample 5407671 | NCBI WGS metagenome assembly WNGP01 (sample SAMN13153381, study PRJNA577476) | soil metagenome | isolation source: 40 cm soil or saprolite under Garry oak tree replicate 2 | place: USA:California | collected 2016-06-15
TGCTACGCGTTCAAACTGCCGGCGAGCCCAACGTTCCCCGCGATGACGTTCCAGCGGCTGAAGACAGATCGGGAGCACGCGATGGGGACGGAGCCGTTGATCGCCCACGCGGAGTTCCAGTTATCGGCGTTCGACTCGACCCGCGGCGGCGCGCAGGCGCTCGCGGAGGCAATCCGCAAGGACTTCAGCCGCTGGCGCGGCACGGTCCTCGGCGTCGTCATCCAGGACACGCTCCTCGAAGACCAGCTCGACGGGCCGTTCGACAGCGTAAACAGCTCTCACGAAGTGCAGGTAGACGCCGTGATCCATCACCAGGAGACCTGACTGTGGCTACTCAAGTTCTCACCAACGCGAAGGTCTGGCTCGACAGCATGGACCTGACTGGAGACCTCAACGCCGTGGCGATCGAGCAGAGCGTCGACATGCAGGAAGCGACGACGTTCGGCAGCGACACCAAGCTCAGCAAGCCGGGCATGAAATCGGTGAAGGCCAGCCTCTCCGGTCTCATCAACCTCGGCGCGGGATTCTCTGAAGAGTTTCTCTCGTCAAAGATTGGACTCGTCGACGTGCCGATGTCCGTGGGCCCGATGACGGGCGCCGAGGGGGAGCCGGGATTCAGCTTCCTCAGCAGCATCGCCTCGTTCAACCCGGTTCAGGGCGGCGTCGGCGACATCATGAAGTTCAAGCTCGACGCTGCCGCAACCAGCGCCCGGCTCGTACGTGGCACGATCGTGCACAATGCTGTTCGCACGACGACGGGCAACGGCACTGTGTTCAACATCGGCGCTGTCGCTGCCGGCCAGTTCCTCTACGCCGTGTTGCATGTGACCGCCATCAGCGGCGGTCCGACCGTCACCGTCAAAGTGCAAAGCGCGCCCACCGTCGGCTTTGCGGCACCCACGGATCGTATCACGTTCACCGCAGTGACCCTCAAAGGATCGCAATGGGCGGTGCCCATCCCGGGATCCATCACCGACGCGTTTTGGCGGGCGACCTGGTCGTTCAGCGGCGGGGCGAGCCCGTCGATCACTTTCATCGTCAACGTAGCAATTCAGTAAAGGAGAAGCCCATGGCAACGCAAGTGCTCAAAGATGCATTCGTTTTGATTGGTGCGACCAATCTGTCGGACCACATCAAGCAGGTCGAGTTGTCGCAGACCGTAGACATGCAAGACGTGACCGCGATGACCAATGACACCAAACTCGTCAAGTCGGGCCTGAAGGACTGGAGCCTCAAGATCACATTTCACCAGGATTTCGGGGCGAGCTCCATTGACCAAACGATCTCACCGTTGATTGGTGGGGCGCCGTTCTCAATCGAAGTGCGTCCAACCAGCGGCGCGCGGAGCACCACGAACCCAGGGTGGACCGGGCTGGGGGTCATTTCATCGTACAACCCAGTCGCGGGAAGCGTGGGCGAAGAGCAAGTCTGCGCGGTCCAGGTCGAAGCCGCCGGCTCACTCACCCGCAACACCGTCTGACCAGGAGAGAACATGGCTGAGAACCGGCCTCTCACGCGCGACGCGATTCTTTCGAAGCGCGCGCTGAAGCAGGAAACCGTCGACGTCCCGGAGTGGGGCGGCGCGGTGATCGTGCAGGAATTGACGGGTGCTGAGCGCGATGCGTTCGAAGCCTCTTGCGTGCTGAAGCGCGGCAAGCGCAGCTACGACACGAATTTCGCAAACCTGCGCGCCAAGCTGGTCGTGCAGTGTGTACGCACCATCGATGGTTCCAGGTTGTTCGGGGACTCGGATGCTGACGCCGTCGGTCAGCTGTCGGCGTCAGCGCTGAATCGGTTGTTCGAGGTAGCGCAGCGACTCTCCGGAATGACCAACGAAGATGTGGAGGAGCTGGCGGGAAACTCGAAGGGCGGGTCGTCAGGCAGTTCGCCTACCGACTCGCCGAGCGCCTCGGCATCGCTGACGTTGATGGACTCCTTGCGGGACTGACGTCGAGTCAGCTGAACGAGTGGATGGCGTACTACCTCCTGAAGAACGAGGAGCTGCAAAAAGATGAGCTTGCACAAGATGCGGCTGCCGGTCTCGAGCGCTTGAAGGCAAAGGGATCCGTATGACGATTACCAATCTGGTAGTTCAGCTACAAGCCGACGCTTCGAGTTTTCACCAAGGACTGAATGATGCGGCGGAGGCTCAAGCGGCATTTGTGACCCAGATCGTGAAGGACGGTACTTCCATTGAGCAGTTTGCCAACGCGCTGGAGTTCAATCAAGCGGGGAACGGCAACCGCCAACTTGATGCCCTAGGGCGGGGAATGGACCTCTTCGCTCAGCAAGCTACAGGCGCTGGAGGCGCCGTAGGGTTCGCCTCTCAAGCTCTGCTAGCATTCGGTGGCCCCGAAATGCTGCCAGTGGTCGCGGCGATCGGTCTTATCAACGGATTGTTTACGGTTTTGGGAGCGCACGCTGCAGAGGCCGCTGCGAAGGCAAAAGCAGTGCATGACGAGGTATTGCGTCTCGCAGAAGCGACCCCTGAGGGTCAGCGACAACATGACGCAGCAGTCTCCAATGATCTCCAACAGTCTCTTGAAGGAGCGACCCAAAGGGCTCGTGATTTGCAGCAAGACCTCAAAACCTGGGTCAGTCCCGACACAAGAGTGATGATGGCGGCATCGGGTCAATTCGAAGAATGGCAGAACCGCGTCGAGAACATTGCCCGTGCGTTTCGTGAAGCTTTAGGTGAGGTGAAGAAGTTTCAGGAGGCAATCCATGATCGCAATACGCCCGCCACAGCGACGGTGGTGGTGCCCCCTGTGCCAGCCCCGTGCCGTTGCGACTCGATCACAGATCATCTCCCAGAACCGCCGCAACTGCCGTCGCCGGGCGCAGTAAGCGTGCCCCCCCCGGCTCAGCAATCGTTCCAGTTACGAGGGGGTCCTCCGCAACTCGCACAAGACACGCCCGAAACCGCTGCTCTTCGCGCGAGTATGGAACGCCCCGTTCAGAACAACCTGCTCAAGGCTTTGAACGACCTGGAAAAGGGTGCCTCACTGGTCGGCGCTGTAGTGTCAGTCGTTGACGACATGCGCGGGGCCATTGTGAGCCTCGCAGGTCCGAGCGCAGAGAAATTCTTCGGGCCGTTCAAGATCATCGCGAAACTCCTCGCGGGATTCGAAATCGCGGAGGGCATCAAGTCCCTCGCCGCCGGCATCTGGCCGCCTAATCCGGCCGCCCTCGCGGCCGCAGCCACACACTTCAAGGCAGCCCAGCACTTCGCCCAAATCGGCGGTGGTGGGGGTGGCGGCGGTGGCGGCGCTGGAGGAGGAGGTGGCGGCGGCGGCGAGAGCTCGTTCTTCAAAGGCGGGAACCTCCGCCCGGGTTCGCAAGCGGGACCTGGAACGCTCACGGTGGTCTTCCCGACGGGAGGCTCGTTCCTCGACCCGAACAACCCGGATCACCAGAACGCGTTCGTCGATTTCCTGCGCAACATCACCGAGCGCAACATCGTCGTCGTTCCGGGGACCTGAGCCATGGCGAGCCGAGTCAGTCAGATCCTTTGGGGACCGTCGCTCGAGAATGTGCTTGCGTTCGGATACCCACTCCGCACGCTCGTCACGGATCGCGAGCCGAGACAGGACTTCGCGACCGTCCAGGCGGCGGCGGGAGGTGCCGAAGACGGCTGGGCGACGGGCTTTGACTACACGATGGAATGCGAAGCCACGTTCGTGCCGCTTACGCCGAACGCCTACGGCAGTCAGGCACCCTACCCGAGCCAGTCACCGATTGTTGGCGCGCTCGGCGTACAGGACTTCCTCGATTACGCCCGCGCCAAGAACACGTTCCGCTTCGTTCCGGATGTCACATTGCCACAGGTGTACATCGACGGCTGCTATCTCGCCGATCCGATCCGCGGCGGCCGGACGATCACGTCGTCGCTCGAGTACGCCCAGCAGCTCAAGCTCCGCAATCCGAGCGTCGACTTCTTGCAGGCCTTCCGCGGCTTGTTCATGGAGTTCACCCCAGGGGGCTCGCTCAGCGATCCCGTGCTCTACAGCTATTCACGTGCGACAGTCGGCTACGAGATAACCCGGGAGGGCTACCTGCTGAATCACCCGGCAAATAGCATCTGCGACGGGCATTACGTGGCGGGGCTACAAACGACCCTGCTGTCTCGCGCGATCGCGAATGACGTGACGAACCCGGAAGCGATCGGCTCCTGGCCGACGCTGAACAACGGGACGGTCTCGTCGAACCAGGCGAAGGCGCCCGACGGCAATCTGACGGGCGACCTTTTCGCCGAAAACACGACAGCGACGGTGAATCACAGCGCGATCAGCAATGCGGTCGCGATTACATCGGGGGACACGGTGACGGGCCTGATCTTCGTCCGCAGCGGCGGCCGATACAAGGGCCGATTCCGCATTCTCGGTGCGACGCACGGCATCGGCGTGCAGTATGACCTCTCGGTCGGAACCATCGTGGCGGGCAACAGCGGCTCGGGGGTCCTCACCGCGTCCAATTTCATCCGTCTCGCCAATGGCTGGTTCGGCATCTGGATCCGGGGGACGTGCTCGACCGAGACCAGCGTCAACCTGCGGGTTGATCTCCAGGACGCGGCTGGCACGGACAACTACACGGGCGATGGGGTGAGCGGCGCCTACTGGTGGGGCGCCACGATGGTGCATGGTGCGAACACAGGCGGCTCACCCGCGATCGTGGGAGTGAGTGATTACACGCCGAGCAGTTCCAACGAGGACATCATCTCGACGGCGTGGAATCCAGCGCCGCAAGCGATGTGGGCTTACGTGAAGTTCGTAGAGCTCGGGTCTGGCCTCACCGGCTCGACGGACGGTCCCCGCATCTGGGCGATCGGAAGCCCGACGCCACAGTGTTGGATCGCGGGCACGAGTGGAAAATACTCGCTGCAGCATCACAACGGGGTCGCACAGGTCGGGACGGCGATTGGGCCGCTGTCCGCGGTCGCCCCATTGGACGTCGTCGAACTGTTGGCTCTCCTAAACCTAGACGGCAGCGTGCGGCTGTATCAGTGCCGGAACGCCGGCGCGATCGAGGACTCGGGCGCGAGTTCGCCCGCGGCCCTCGCGTCCGCCTGGGGCGCGCAACTGCTCCGGTTCAACAATCAATCCAGTGGCTTCGCCGGCGTGATGGGCCTCAACGCATTCAAGTGCGGTCCGCTCGGGGTCGTCAATACAATGGCGCTCGCGAGGGCCGCCTAATATGCCCAGCCGCGTCTCTGCGATTTATTGGGGTGGGAACTTCCAGAACACGGTGTTCCTCGGCTACCCGCTCAAGAGTGTCATCACCGACCGGGAACCCAGGGCGGGCACGTCATTCGCACAAGCGCCGTCGGGGATTGAGGACTCCTGGATCGCGTACGACTACACGCTGGAATGCGAAGGCCAATTCCTGCCCGCGTTCCCGAATGCATTTGGGTCGCAGGCCTCGTACCCACAACAGACTGCCCTGTCTGGGCCGACAGGAATTCAGGCGTTCCTCGATTTCGCCCGCGCCAAAGGCTCGTTCCGGTTCGTGCCCGACGTCACCCTGCCGAAATTCTGGATCGATGGCTGCTATCTGAAGGAGCCTGCATCGGGCGGACGGAGTTTGAGCCCACAGTTCGACTGGAATCAGAAGTTCGTTTTTCGCAATCCGACCATGGATTTTTGGCTTGCGTTGCGTGGTCTGTTTGTCGAGTACGCACCCGGTGCGTCACTCAGTGATCCAGTCGCGTACACGGTGGCGCGCGCACAGGCCGCGTACCGCATCGCGCAGAACGGGACGCTGGTGCTGGATGGGGGGAACGTTCTGCGCGATCGACACTATGTGAGCTCCACCCGGACGACTCTTTTCGAGACATCGTCCACGAATTACGCCCTGTGGTCGGAGACATTCGACGACGCGACGTGGACGAAGGCACAGGCAACGATCGCGGCGAACGCAGTGGCGGCGCCGAGCGGAGCGCTCACGGCTGACAAGCTGGCCGAGACGGCAGTAACCAACAACCACTACGTCTATCAGACCGGCATGACCATCACCAGCGGCGAGAAGGTCGCCGGCTCGATCTTCGTGAAGAACGCAGGCCGGTTCCGCGGTCGGCTGTACGTCGGCGACATAGCCGGAACCAATTTCTTCGCGACCGAGTTCAACCTGACCGCCGGAACGACCTCGGCCGTGATCTTAGCCGGCGCCGCGACGGGGTTTTACTCTCGGATCGTGCCGCTCGCCAGCGGGTGGTATCGCATCGAGGTGGCGGGAGCGGTGAACGGCGGTGTGACGTCGGGGCATATACAGGTCAACATCTACGACGACAGTGGAAACGTCAGCTATCTCGGGGACATAACCAAGGGACTCTACCTCTGGGGGGCGCAGCTCGAGCGGTGGACCACGGGCGTCAATGGTCCGTGCACGAGCTACATGGCGACGACGTCAGGCACCGCCTCGCGGAACAATGACGTCGTGAGCATGGTGTCGAACTGGCCGTGGCCGACGCAGCCCCTCTGGATCTACGCGAAGTTCATCGACCTCGGGTGGTCGCAACTCGCTTCTTTTGGTGAACTGGTGAAGTGGACCAACGCCGCGGCCAATCAGCCAATGCTCCGAATGTTTACGGGCTCGGGGGTCAGTGGGCAGACACCGAATCACCGGTTCAATTACTCGAACGGCCTACCGGGTGTCGCCGGCGGTAATCAGGCTTCTGCAATAGTCACACCCGGCGCAAACGTCGCCGACACCGTCGAGCTGTTCGCGCGCGTGTTCAGTGACGGCTCGACCGAAATCCAACGATCGATCAACGGTGCCGCGGTCGTTACGGCCAACTCCGGCGGAGGGCCCGGCGGATTCCCCGACTTCTTCGACATCGCATCCTACAGCGCGCTGGGCGTCGTGTTTTACCTGAGCGTCGCGGCGATGATCGGCCTGATCCGCTTGAAGATCGGTCCCGGAACATCTCAAGTCACCACGCTCGCCCAGGGGGCTGCCGCATGAGCGACGTCGCCTACCGCGCGACCGTCTTCATCTCCCGAAGCGACGATGCTTCCGAGACCACGGTCCTGACACCCATCGCCGGCGCCCCGCACAGCGATCCGTTCAAGATCGCGACGCGCACCGGGATCGCCGGCTTCCAACCATACATGGACTTCCCAACGGGGCGCCGAGGCAAGATTGACTTGCTCAGTAAAAAGACCGACGTCGGCGAGCTGAGCTTCGACATCATCGACATGCGGACTCCTGCCGGCGGCATCAACGCGACCCGTTGGGTGACGGCGTTCGTCGGCGACAAGGAGGGAACGCCCCGCTTCGCGCGCCTGAAGTGCTACATCGAAGAGTCGCTCGACGGCGGCGTGACGTGGAATCCGTTCTTTACGGGGCGGGTCCGCTCGCTCGCCCTGAAATCCGATTCGTCGATCGTGTACAAGTTGTCGCTCCGCGATCTATCGGACGACCTGTCCAGCGCGACGTTTACAGGTCTGCCGCACGAGCTTGTACGTCAGACCTCGATCCGGGCGGTGACGACAGCGACGAGTACAACGCTCACCGATTCCGGGGCGGCGTGGGCTACGAACCAGTGGGTAGGGGCGCTCGTCACGATCGCTGGAGGCAAAGGCCAAGGTCAAATGCGGCAGGTGTCATCAAACACGCCCTCAGTGCTGACGGTCAGCGCAGCCTGGACCGACACGCCCGACGTGACATCGCAGTACTACATGGGATACGCCCAGCTCGTCTCCGTCATGCCGGTGGGTCTCGTTCGACCGTATGGAATCGCCAAGGTCACGAAAGAGCTGAAGGGCAAGGTGATGGCGATCGATGCGGGCAACAATTGGGCGTTGGTGCACGTCGACGCGGATCACCGCACCACTGCCGCGAATCAGTGGACCATGTCGCTGCAATCCGCGATCATGCCCGCGGGGTTCGCGCTCAACTTGCCGCCCGCCTCCGCGCCGGACCCCACGAAGACCATTGTCCCAACGTTTTCTGGTGTCGGGATCGCGCGCGTCACTCGCACCGACACAAGTGCAGAAGGCGACTTTTATGTCGGGTATGGATTCACGAACAAGACACTCACCATGAACCCTGCAACCGGTTGGCTGCAACCTACCCAGCTTTGGGGTCTGGCGATCAAGCCGCTAGTCTACCCGATCGGTGTTGCAACGGGAAGCCCGCTCGTCAATGGCGCACAAACGGCATCGCCAGCGTTGATCACTCAGTCTTTTAACAGCAAGGGATGGACGGCGAGCGTCACCGGCATCGTAAAAGCCGGTGACATCTTGAGTTTCAACAACCAACAGCAGCGATACATGGTGCAGGCAGACGCGAATTCGGATGGGACGGGGCTCGCAACCATCACCGTCTCACCGGGACTGCAAGTCTCACTCGTCGACAACGATCTCATCAAAGTGCAGCGGTCGCCGGGACGCATGGATCTCCCGATTGTTGGCACGGCCATCAAGTTCCATGTGGTGTGCGACATGGCGCTCGCCGAGGGCTCGGCTGACCCCTTCAAGCCCGGAAACCTGCTGGCGATCAACGATGTTCATCCGGCCCAAGTCCTTAAGGACGTCCTGCTTGGTTACTTCGGTCGCGTGTATCACCCGTATTTCGACAGCAGCGGCGGCCACAAACCGGTGGCGCTACCACCGGGGAAGAACCTCGGCGACCTCATCACAGGTGTCGGCGTACAGCTTACCGACAACGTCGGCGACGGGCGCCACGGGTTCAACGCGCTTGTTGCGGACCAGACGTTCCCGCCATTTCGGTGCATCATCGATGCCTCGATGCCTATTCGGGATTTCGTCGAGCAATACATCTGCCAGGCATACGGGATTGGATACTACTTCGACGGATCGGGGACGTTCGTCCCGGTGGACATGCGGCAACCCTCGAGCGTTCCTGTCGGCAGTGTCACACTCACGGATGCTGATCTTGTAGCCGACAAGATGCCAGGATGGAGTTACGACCCCACGGCCGCCGTCACGTGGGGTGCTTACACCATCTACGGCGAGAGCATGCTGACGATCAGCGCCGTGCTAATGCCTGGCTTCATGTTCCCCGTCATCACCAAAAAAATGTTCGAGGTGCAGGGCGGTCAGATCATCGATGGCGAGCTCGGCAACCTCGCGCTCTCCGACAAGCAATACCAAGTGGACTTCAAGGGTTACCGAGCCATGCCCGGTGAATGGGGATGGATCAACCAAGGAGGGATCAACCTCACGGCCCGCTACGTCCACATGACTCAATCGGCGATCCGTATGGCGCACGCCGCAGTGGCTCGGCCGTACGGGCATGGCCCGATGATTGTGACCGTGACGGCGCGCCGCTGGTCGAACACGGCAGGCATCTACCCTGGCAGCTTCTTTGTGCTCAATACTAGCACGAATCCCGATCCGGGCTCGAACAAAAGAGGCCAGCAGCGGCTCGTCCTCTGCACTGAACGCGCCGAGGATGGCCCGACGGTGAAGCTCACCGGTACCGATTGGGGTGTCACGTTGCAGTCCAATCCTCCATCGAACATGGGAGCGCCTGCACAGGTCGCCGGCGATCCGGGGCACACCGCGTCGTGCTTGGTCTCGCCGAATGGCGAGGGTGAACCTGCCGAAGTCTCGGTCAACGTCACCCCGACGACGGTTGGTGTCCGCCCGCCGGATTCTGACCCAAACTGGATGTTCGTGCGCTACAACTGGGTGAGCTGGGTGGCGGTCCAGCGAGGCCTGCCAGGCGGCAGTCGTGTCTGGTGGCGCGCGCGCACAATGGCGAAGCGACACGTGCACATCCTGGGATTCCACTTCCTGGTGAATGCGCTCAAACTACCGAGCGGTTGGTGGTATCCGACCCTGTACGGGAACCCGGTGGACTATGTCGATCTCTCGACATTGTCGCCTCCAACGGGGCTCTCGTCCTCGCTTATTAGCGCCAACAACTTCCGTGTCAGCTGGAGCAATCCGGATTCCACACGGCAGGTGGAGGTATGGCTCGCCACACCGACAAGTGACCCCCGCACCCGGATCGCAGTGTTATCGCCCGGCTCGATCTTCTATGATTTCACCGGCTTGGGCGCCGGTAAGACTTACCGGGTTGCCATTCGCACGATCGACGGTGCCGGCGGCTTTGCCGAAGCGACGATCGATGTGACCACATCGGGCTTTGTCCCGTTCATTCCGCCGCCGTTCAGCAATCGCGGCGGCAAGCTCTTCATGTGAGCGGCGAATGACGCTCGACACCACGATCCCGGTTAATCCGCCGTACATCCTGCAGTACGGCATCCCGGTCACCGTCTTCGTCGCCGACCAGGCGCTCCGCACCGAGGTCTGGCGCGCGCCCGACAACGCGGGCGTCCCCAACGATGGCGCGGCCGTGCTCGCCACGACGCTGCTGCCGGCGCCGCAGGGCGGCGTCACGTTCATCGATGCGCTCCCCAACGATGGCGCGATCCGCTACTACAAGAGCCGCCACGTCGATGAGGTCGGCAACGTCTCGAGCTTCACGGCCTACACCGAAGGCCTCACGCCCATCCTCATCAGCGGCGCCGGCGCGCCGAATCCGATGGCCGCGTTCGGGGCAATCGTCGATCAACTACCACCGAACTCGAAGTACGAGATTCGGTTTGCGCCCAACTATACCGATCCCGATTTCATCGACGGGATGCAGTCCTACATCGACTTCCCCGCCAGCACGAACTTCCTGCGGCTCGGAACGCCCCCGCAAGCACTCGTCTCATCCACCAACGCGACACCGATCAATGTGCAAGTAACCAATCATGGGTACGCGACTGGCGATCGGGTCATTATCCGCGGGCACCTGACGAACACGAACGCCAATGGCCCGTGGACTATCACCGTCGTGGACGCGCACAACTTTACGCTGAACGGCTCGACCGGTAATGGAGTCGGTATCGGGACCGGCCGCGTGACGCGCCTAACTCTGACCGTATCGGGAGTGACGGGCGCACTGACGATGTACGGCGACCTCACGGTTGGCGCGCTCACCGTTGGGTATGGCAGCCAGTTGCTGAGCGTCGTGGATACGCAAGCATCGCCCGTCACTCGCACCAAACTCGGAAAGGTGGGCGTCGCAACCACGGACTACGGCATCCAGGTGTTCGACCAAAACGCCGCGACCATCATGGATTTCACCGGCGCGAAGCGCATCCTCGCCGTGCCGGTGCAGGCATCGGTGGATTCCGGATCAGCGTGCACGCTGGATCTGTCAACCGGCCTCACACAACAGGTGCGGGTCACGGCGGCGTCATGGACGCTCGTACTGAACAACCCCACCAATGGCGGGCGCTATCGCCTTTGGATGCAGCAGGACAGTGTGGCCGGGCGACCCTGGCCCAGCAAAATCACCGATGGCGCTGGCAATGAGATCGTGATGTACACGAATGATACGCCGCCCGTTCTCTCCAGCGATGCAGTGACTGCGGGAGAGATGGCGCTCTACGAATTCGAGTACCGGGTCTCCCCGACAAAGCGGTTCACATGCATGACCTTGCAGAAGAATGTGCTGTTGCCAACGCCGCAGGTGCAGAGCGTTACTCCCACTGCAATTACCGCTAGTGCCACCAACCATAATGTTTCAATGCCGGCCACTGTAAATCTTGGTGATCTCCTTATAACCATCGTTGTTACTAATAATCAAGGCATTAGCCTTCCGCCCACTGGCTGGACTCGGATTACCTCCACTGGTAGAAGCACTACGGTTGTTGCTGTCGACGCGAAGGTTGCAAACGGAACAGAAGGCGGAACCACGGTTAACTGGACAACCGACTTCAGTTGCGTTATGGCGGCTCATGTTTATCGCATCACGAAGTGGTACGGAAGTTTGAGTGGTGTGGCTGGGGTTACTGATCTAGGCACATCCACAACGCCGGATCCACCCGCAGCGACGCCAGGCTGGGCTGTTGATCGTGACCTTTGGATTGCAACTGCTGGAATCGCAACCGCGCCGAGCGTTACAAGTACGCCGGCGAATTACACCAATCGAACTGATACAGCGGCTCTTGCATTATGCACCTTAACGAGTGCTCGGCGGTCCTTTTATGCGAGTACAGAGAACCCAGGCACATTCACTATTTCTGCATCGAACGTGTGGTGCGCCATGACGATTGCGATAAGGCCGCCGTCATAATGACTAACAGCACGGGTGTGAAAACAGCATCGCCGCCGCCGATACCATCGTGCTGTTGCGCCGTCCTGAGATGGCGGTCGTTGGTGCGATGTGCCAAGGCCTCTTGAGGTGAGGACGTAATGGCGCTCGATTCCACAATTCCAGTCAACCCACCGTACATCCTGCAGTACGGCATCCCGGTGCGCCGCAGGGCGGCGTCACCTTCATCGATCCGCTCCCTAACGACGGCGCGATTCGCTACTACAAGAGCCGCCATGTCGATGAAGCCGGCAACTTCTCGAGTTTCACGGGCTACACCGAAGGCCTGACCCCTATTCTCATCAGCGGCGCCGGCGCCCCGAATCCGATGGCCGCCTTCGGGGCAATCGTCGATCAGCTGCCGCCGTCATCGAAATACGAAATCCGGTTCGCAGGAAACTATGCGGATCCCGATAGCATCGACGGGCTGCAGTCGTACATCGACTTTCCGGCGACGACGAACTTCATGCGCGTTGGCCGCACGGCGAAGGTCGTTCACGCCTCGACCAGCGCAAACCCCTCCGTGGTGACGGTTATCGCCCACGGTCTCGTAACCGGCAACGTTATCACGATTCGCGGCCATCTGGGTAACACGGCGATCAACGGCACGTGGCCGGTGGCGGTCATCGACAACGACACGTTTACGGTGCCCGTCGCCGGCAGCGGCACCGGAACCGCTGACACCGGACACGTGGTCCAGCTGTCGCTCGCCATCGACAGCACCGGGAACCTCAATGTGTACGGCAACATCCAAGCCGACACTTTCGTGGCGAACGGGACCGCGACGTTCAACGCCGCGATCAGGGCCCTTGGCGGAAGCCTCGCCCGGTCACTCCAGCATTCCGTGACCGGCGAGTACGGGGACACGACTGTCAACAGGCTGTTGCTGGACGGGGGCAACCAGCTGCTCATGGGAAACCCGGGTGGCGGCACCAATGCCGAGGTCGTCCGCCTAGGGACGTACTCAATCGCGGGCGCGCCAGTCGCGCGGACCACCGCGTCGTTTAATTCGCCGGCGACCGGTTCCAAAGGATGGAACGATCCGGACGGCGTCGACGATGGCGTCAATAGCCTGAGCCATACCGGTAACAACGTGACTACCGTACCGGCGGCGAGCCGTCTGTACGTGAAGCTCGGCGTGTCGGCCGAGGGCGACTTTGTGGACGCGTATGACGACAACTACATCCTGAAATTCGGCGTGAACGCGTCGTACATCTCAGGCGGCAACCCAACGGCGGTCGTGACGTCCACAGTCGCGATCGAGTACTCGACGAACTCCGGCGGGAGCTGGAGCGGACTGGCTGGGAGCTATGCTGTCAACGCCGGGGGGACTTCGAGTGGATTCCCCGCTTCGGCTTCGACGGCCTTCAACCCGACGGTTCAGGTGACGGGGAGCCCGGCCCATGTGTGGTTTAGGCTCGTGCTGACGTTGCAGTCGAGCATCCTGGACTCGACCCACCATACCGGCTCGTCATCGGGGAGTGTGTCGTGCTTCGCAGGTGTGTACAAGACCAACAACTACGACACCACGTGGACGACGTCGTCTGGCAATCAAGTGCGTCGCGGCCTCAAGCTGCTGGCGTCAACGAACGGCACCGACAACATGCCGCACGTGTATCTCGAGCCGGTGCCGGCCATCACGCCCAAAGCGAACGCCGCCGAAGGAGAGGCTCAGTACGTCGGCGGCTCGGTCCATGAGATGTACGTGCGTCGAGACGACGATTGGGTATCGGTCCTGCAAAAGAACTCGGTGAAAGTGTACCACTCGGCAGGACAGTCCGTTGCCGATAACACCACCGCAGTACTCAACTTCAACACCGAAGATCACGACACAAATGCGTTCCACGACACGGTTACGAACAACACACGTCTCACCATTCCCTCGGGAATTCCGACGCGCGGCATTTGGATGGTGATTGGAAATATTAACTGGGCAGGAGTCACGAGCCAGGTGATTGTCGGAGCGCAGATTCGACTGAATGGTACGACGATTGTCGCACGACAGCAGGGCGCGCACACTGGTCCTCTGGCTGGAACTTCTACCGAAGACAGCATTGAGGCTGTGGCCATCCTTAAGGATCCCATCGCAGGCGATTATTACGAACTGCTCGCCTACCAGCGATGCGGTGTGGCGCGCAGTACCGTGGCAGGCGTCAGCAACACTTGGTTAGCACTCGTGAAGCTGTGGTAACCAAAAGAGGATAGATGTTCTGGGACGATGAAGAAGTGCCTGTACGTGATCAAGGGCACTCGCGGCATCGCCGACGCAATCACGCCGTTGGCAGATGTCCGCAGGAAGGGCAGCTATTGCGCGACCGCTGACTCTAGCCCTACCGTAGAATAGAAGACCAATCGCAGCCCGGGACTCGGGACACACCGAGCCCGGGCTGTCTCTTTTTCGGGGGATGCCGGGAAGTGGGCCAAGCCGTCGGAATGAGGTTCAGTGCCGTTGCGGTGGGCATCATCATGATGCGTGTCGTCGGCAACCAGGTGCAGATACCCGCCGTCATTAACGATCTCGGCGATCTCGGCACGTTCCTATTGGGCATGGCCGCGATGGGCGCGATCATCGTATGGGCGATCAAAACGTTCCGGCGAGACGGCCGGAACGGTGGTGTCATGCAACCACACTCAGTCGAGAGCCTCATCAACATCATCGCCGCGCGAGTGTCGGAGGTGCAGCAAGGCGAGTGGCGCGCCCAGGCGGAGTGGCGCGGCGCGATCGGCCAGCTCCTCGACGACCGGACGGCAAAGTTCAAGGAGGTTCAGGACTCGCTCGACGAATTGAACACTGGCCTCATCGAGATGCTGCGGCGGAGCGACGGCCTGGACCAGACGATCCGGCAGGTGACGGAGTGGTCCGAGCGTGTGCCCTGGGACGGCCTCGAGCGACGGCAACACCCGCGGTCTTGACGTGACCAATGAAGCGGCTGATCGAGATCGCTGACCTCCTCGACCCGAGCGGGCAGCGCACCGCGCACTCCAAGGTCATGATCCTCGGCGTCACTGTCGCGGTGGTCCTGATCGTGAGCCTCGTGCTGGTTCTCAATGGCCAGCATCTCACGTGGCCTGACGTCGCTGCCCTCGGGCTACTGCTACTCGCCCCCTACGGCCTCGATGGCTACAAGACGCTCCTCAAGCTGCGCTTCGGGTGCCCAAGCTGGGCCGCCGGCTCGGCGGTCGGGACGCCTGACCACATCCAGCAGCGGCGCCACGCCGGCGCGGAGCAAGGAGTCGAGCCAGCCCCATGATCGCCGCCGTCATCGCCGACCCCATCCAGGGGCTCATCGCCGAGGCGAAACGATACCTCGCCGAGCGTGAGCGTCCATTGGGCTCGAACCGCTCGACCCGAATCGACTACTGGCTTGCAGAAGTGGGGGCGCCGCTTGGAGCGCCCTGGTGCGCCGCGTTCATCGCCGCCATTGGCCGGCAAGCACTCGGCAGCGCCTGGCCCGTTCCGCAAACGCCCTCTGTGCAGCAGATCGTCGACTGGGCGAGTCCAAGACAGCTGCTCTCGGTCGAGCCTGAACGCGGGGATCTCCTCGTTATCCGCTTTCCGGAGCTGGGTCGTTTCGCGCACGTAGGCATCGTCACGGACGTCGAGACCGACGGGATCGCCACGGTTGAAGGGAATACGAATCCCGCCGGCGGCCGCGACGGCTACGGCGTCTTCGCCCGGCGGCGATCGTCATCTCTTCTTTATCGCTTCGTCCGCTGGGCAGGCGCGGTAGGGAACGGCTAATGCGGCCTGCGCACCGATGAGCGCACCACAGTGGTTCGTCGACTGGCGCGCGATCTTCGTACTCTGCCTGCTCGCCATCGCCAGCATCCTGCTGGCCGCGAAATCTGGCATCGACGACCGCCGCGCCATCCGGCGGATTCGCCGGGCCGACGCAATCATCGATTCGCTCACCAGCGGGCGCTGGGTGCAACTGCGCGACGGCGACACCGTCGTCACCGTCGTGCGGGCGAACAAATGGCCCTTCCAGGTACGCCACTGATGCGCGACACCCTCGTGCTCGGCACGACGACCTGGTTCCTCCTGAACTGCGCACCAGTACCGCGCGTGCCCATGGTCTGGCGGCCCGACACGCGCGCGCTCACCGGCGTGGTCTTCGACTCGGCAACCATTCGCCAGACCGTTGAGCTCATGCGGAGTGCGTTTCCCAACGAGCGCGCGGTCTGCTTCTATGGCGAGCTGTTGGACTCGACCATCGACGGCAGCAGCCGCCGCCTGGTGTTCGTCCGATCGATGCGCCCAGCGATCGAGGACAGCGCGAACGAGTTCCGTGTCTGGTTTCACGACCGGCCGCGTTCCGGTTGCGCCGGTGACGCGCTGGTCGGGATTGCGCACGACCATCCTCACGCGGTGCAGATCCGGCCTTGCACGCATAGTGATCCTGATTCGAACGTCCTGTTCACCGACACCCGCGTGCTCTTCACGATGGTGTTTTGCGCAGACGGCCGCGCCGAGGTGTTCTACCAGGACGGCCGCCGCTCCCAGGACATGTGGTATCGCAGGACGACCCCGCCGTGACACTCGCCACATGAAGTGGAAGCTGCACGTCCCGTATGGCCTCGGGATCATTGCCTGTGCGCTCTTGGCGGGCATCTGGTATCAGAAGTCGCTCGACGCGCGCGCGAAGCTCAAGCTGGCGGCCGACTCCGCGGCGAACGCCATGGAGCAGCTCCAGACCACCGCGGCGGCGTTCCTCGCTCGCGTTCGGGCCGACTCGGCCCGGGATGCGAGGACTGCCTCCGCCCTGCGCGCGAAGGACTCCGAGATTCGCGCGCTCCGTACGGCGGCGGAAACCGCCGCGGCCAGACTCGCCCCGCAGCTGGACGCGCAGGGGCAGGCGCTCGTCGACTCCATCATCAGACTGGACTCGACGAGCGTCAGTGTGGTGATCGGCCAGCGCGATGCCGCGCTCGAGCTATTTCGTCGAGCGGCAGCAGATCGAGACTCATTGAGGAATGTGGTCGTCAGCTACGAGGAGCAGTTACGAGCTGCAGTCGCGAGTCTCCGACGAGGCGCACGCACACCGTTGTTCGACTCGAAGCCCGTGCGGTTCATTCAGGTCGTCCTCGCCGTCAAAGGCGCCGTCGACCTTCTTCAGGGACGCTAGGAAGCGCGGAGTCTTGACGGACTTTTAATCCGTTGGCTCTCGCCCCCATCTCGGTTTAAGTCACGATGTTGCGTCATCAGTCCTCCTCCGTCCCGGGACTTTTCCCGGGACTCCTGGGTGACCTGCAGACCCATTCCACATTATCCGCACCGAGAAACCGCCGCAAGGCTTTGGCGTCATTCTCCAAGAACGACGATACGTCGTGTTCTTCGTAGAGATCGGTCACATCGCGCCGGCCGTGGCCGAGGTAAAGGCGTCGACGGGTACGCGGGATGCCGGCGCCTTCGCACCAATGGGAAAAGGTCTTCCGCAAATCGTGCACGCAGGCCGAACCAGCAGACGCCAGGCGCAGCGCTCGGCTGAAACCCCAATATGTCGTCGTCGCGCGCGCAATCGGAAGGACCACAGGAACGAACCGCTCGGCACCGACGGTCTTGGTGCCGTGGATCAAGAGGCGATCGCCTGCGAGTTCCCAGCGGCCCCAATACTCGCTGCGGCGCATTCCAGTCAGACAGAGCGCCCACAGAACGGGTCCGTGCTGGCGGAGCGCGGCCGCGAGGGCGTCGGCCTGCGCCACGCTCAGTGGATTCCCCTTGCGTGGTGTCTCCGTGAGTTTGCGCACAGCGCGGACCTGTGCGTACAAACGGTGGGTGGGGCCCAGCACGTCGCGAACGAATGCCTGTGCAGCGGCGCGGATGCGGTTGAACGTCGGGCGCTGGTCCGCGCGCTGACAAATTTCGCGCTCTTGGCGGAGTAGTTCCGAAAGCTCGAGCAGTCGCGCCTCCGGCGCGCGCGCGATCAAGCGATACAGCCGCTGTGCGTAGTCGTGACGAGTGACGTCGCGGATCTCGGCTGTGGGCAGCCAGGTGTCTATCGCGGTCCGCAAGCCGCGGCTGTCTGCGGCGGTCGGGAGCTGATCGAGTCGGTTGAAGCGGACTGCATCGTAGAGTTGGAGCGGGTGGAGGACCCGGTCTCGCACCGCCTCGAGCAGATCGACCCGGCCGAGGCGGTATAGCTCGGTTAACGTGACCTGTATCGCGCGAAATGTGTTGGAGTTGGTGGTGCCGGAGGCTCGCAGGATGCGGCCGACGGGTCCGAAGCGACGATCAATGACGAACGTGCCCGAGGCGTGGCTGCGATGCGGGCTCACGCGACCAGCTCCCGGTTCAGGTACTCTAGGACCGTACCGGCGTGATAGCGCACGCCGCGTTTGCCCACGCGGATGGCCGGGAAATTGAGTCGGTAGAATTGCCGCTCGCTGATCTGGAGCCATCGACACACTTGCCGCCGCGTCAGGACCGCCTGGCTGATGATGGGGTCGTCCGCCGGCCTCAAGGCGCCCCAGGGATGCTTGATGCGTTCGGACATGTGCGCCATATTCAGTCCGTCATAGCTCCCCCAGCATTAGAACCGTCACAGCGTGCCACTTGGCACTAATCTGAGGATCATTGGCCTCTTCGTCAAGCTAGGAGCGCTCCCTGGCTCGAAGATCGACTAAGGCCCCACAGTTGAAAACCTTGCTGAGACAGCGGTTGCGCGACGCGCTCGGGCAGAGGGGATGGCGCCCACCCGAGTTAGCTCGCCAAATTGAAAAAGCTATTGGGCGAAAGGTCGATCCCAGCATGGTGCGGCGATGGGTCAACGGTGAGAAACTGCCGTCCCTCGAATACGTCGTCCCGCTGGCGGTAGCGCTCGGCGTGAGTCCAGAGTGGCTGATGATGCCAGAAGGCCCCGAAAACGCGCCTCCTAGCCTCACCGAGGCCACCGCTGGGCGCGCTGGTTTGCGACGTGACACAGCTCGAGTGTCTGTCGCCGCGTCCGAGCTTTCCGGCGACGAGATCGCGGAACGGGCTGCGGATCTGGTTGCGCAGGCCGCCATGCGATTGTATCGACGCGCCGGCCCGCGTGCGTTGGCCGACTGGCTTTTGAAGCTCTCGGTCGAGACAGATTCCAAAGAAGCTCTCGACTTGCAGGACTTTGTCGCCCTGGCGAGACACCTACTGCGAGAAGCGAATGCGGCAGAGGCTCGTGCGGGCAGCGGTGGAGAGGGTAATCCGCCGCAATGAACTCGCGCATACAGCGTACCTGATCGAGTGGCTCGAGGGGATTGCCGACGACTTCGGCAGTCACGGCTTGCCCGTCGAGGACCTGCGCGAGCTGATAGGGGAGTTGCGCGCGGAACTGGAATCGCGACGTGGCTCCGACGGGCCGACGATAGTCCCGTAAGATCTAGCGACTTCGAATGGTAAACGCCTGCAGGGAGTCGCCCGTGTTCGCTACGAGCACGGCGCTCCCTGCAGGCGTTTTCACGAGCGCCAATCCCGACACGCCGCGGGACGCCAGGAAGCCACTCTCGAACGGCGCGACCGGCGTGAAGTGCCCTCGGCCATCCCCCCTGAGCCAGAGTCCGTTGCCGGCGTCGGGCGGCGTGGTGTTCGGCTCCATCTCCGTGACGTTGCCGGCAACAATCAGATCGAGATTGCCGTCGCCATCCACATCGTGCGCCACCATGCCGCGGATCGGAGAGATCTGCGCGAGATTCGGCAGGCGCACGGGCGTGAACGTGCCGTTGCCGTTGTTCTGCAGGTAGAGACTGGCAAACGTGTCGGTCTGATAGTGCAGCGCGCGTCGCAACGGCTCGCTCCCGAACAGCTGCTCGACGCTGGCCGCCGCGAACGTCGAGTAGCGCGGCACGCGCAGCGCGAGTGGATAGATCACGGGGCCCAGCTTCGCCCGGCCGAAGAATGGGTACTCCTTCCCATCGATCTCCTGGGTCAGGACGACGTCGGTTCCCTGGTTGCCGGTGAAGTCCGCGGCATAGACGCCAAACGGGTCCTGGGGCGACGTCTGATACATGAAGTCCAGCCCCATGTTGCCCGCCACGAGATCGGGACGACCGTCGTGATTGAAGTCGGCGGCGGCCAGGCTCCACCACCAGCCCCGGGTTGGGCCGACGCCGACCGAGGCGGTGACGTTCTGGAGGCGCGCGCCGTCATTGCGGAAGAACTGCAGCGGCATCCATTCGCCCCCCGTGACGAGATCGAGCCGGCCGTCGCCGTCGAAATCGGTCCAGAGCGCGGTGGTGACCATGCCGAACGGCTGCGCCAACTCGGCGGCGACCTGCGCCGTGACGTCGGAGAAGCGTCCGCCATCGTTGCGGAGGATGTAGCTGCGTGCCGGGAAGGGGTAATTGCGCGGTGTGAGCCGCCCGCCGACGAACAGATCGGGCTTGCCGTCACCGTTGAAATCGCCCGCGGCGACGCTCGCAGTGCACGTGATCATTTCCGGAAGCGCCTGCACATCGCGTACGAACTTCCCACCGCCCCGATTGATGTAGAGCCGGTCCTGCAGCAACCGCGACACAGGGGTGTGCTGATACCCGCAGCTGGCCACGTAGAGATCGGGCCGGCCATCGCCATTGGCGTCGAAGAACAGCGCGCCCCAGTCCTCATACGCCCGGTCCGCCGCCCACGGTTGACCGACGGCCGACTCGACGAAGCTGCCGTCTTTCTTCTGCAGAAAGAGCTTGCCCGGCACGCCGGCCCCCCCGCCGACAAAGACGTCGTCGAGCCCGTCGCCGTTGACGTCCGCGACCGCAATCGGCGGCCCCTGCCGGGAAGGCTCGTAGGGCAGGAGGGGTTGGACCTCGTAATCCGGTGAGGCTGGAAGGGTCTGGGCGTAGCGTGGGGCGACGGTGGGCTGGAACGGAAGGTGTCTGGTGTCGGGTGCCTGGTGTCTGGGAGTACAATCAGGCACCAGACACCTGACACCAGACACCTGCCTCACCGTCACCGTCTGATCGACACCGAGATTCGTGAGCACCTGGCTGCGTCCATCCGGCCAATTCACCACGAGACTGTCCACACGCCGCGCGGCGCCGAGTCCGAAGTGCTCGCGGTCGTCCATCGTCGACATGAAGCCGCGGTAGGGTGAGTGATACAAATACTGCCGTCTGCCGTCAGCCGTCAGCACGAGGCTCGTGCCGAGCCCGCGGCGGTTCGGCGGCGCGCCCTCGAGCACCACGGTGAGATAGTGCGCTGCAGTATCACGCTGCACGTTTTCGTAGATCGACGCGGGCGCATCGATGTTGTTGACGACGAGATCGAGCTTACCGTCGTTGTTCAGATCGACGTACGCTGCCCCATAGGAGTAGCCTGGCTGCGTCATGCCCCATTGCTTGCTCATGTCGCTGAACGTCAAGTCACCGTTGTTGCGAAACAGGTGATTGGGCACGCGATAACTGCGCAGCTCCCGCAGCTGCTCGCGCGCGGCCGCTTCGTTGCTGTTGCGGTGTGCCGCGGACACGGCGGCCTGATAATCGAGATCGTTCGGTGCCTTTGGGTATCCGCTCGTCACGAAGATGTCTTTGCGCCCGTCGTTGTCGAAATCCGCGAACAAGGCGCTCCAGCTCCAGTCCGTGGTGGCGGTGCCCGCCAGATTCGCGATTTCGCTGAAGACGCCGCCGTTGTTCAGCTGTAGCGAGTTGGCGTCGTAGTCGTCACGAAAACCGCGGCGCCGCTGGTCGCTGCGGCGGGCGTACGAGAGGTACCCGCTCATACGCTTGCGCTGCTCGGCCACGGCGGGGAGCATGTCCATCTGCACGATGTCGGGCCAGCCGTCGTTGTTGAAGTCCGCGATATCCACGCCCATCCCGGCGATGCTGGTGTGTTTCAGCCACGCCGCCCCCTTGTCGGTGAACGTGCCGTCCCCGTTGTTGACGTAGAGGGCGTCGTTGGGAGAGACATCGTTGGAGACATAGATGTCGGGCCGGCCATCGCGGTTCACGTCCGCGACGACAACCCCCAGTCCGTACCCGATCTGGCGGTCGGTAAAGCTGCCGTTGCCGTTATTGCGGTACAGCGTGTTCCAGCCTTCCGGGCTCTGACTGCGCACGCCGAGGGGATGCTCGTCGGCGGCGCCGCGCGCAAAGTCCCGTGGCGAGTTATTCAGCAGGAAGAGGTCGAGGAAGCCGTCGTGGTTGTAGTCGAGAAAGACCGCATGCGTGGTGTACGACGTGTCCGCAATGCCGTACGCTCGAGCCGCCTCGGTGAACGTGCCGTTGCCGTTGTTGATGAAGAGGAGATTGGCCCGGTCGGCGCCCTTGCCTCCGCCGCCCGGAGCGGACACCGACACGTAGATGTCGAGGTAGCCGTCGTTGTTGATGTCCACCATCGTCGCGCCCGTACACCACCGGTTGGTATGGACCCCGGCGCGTTCGGTGATGTCTTCGAACTGCATGTTGCCTTTGTTCCGGTACAGCCG
>WNGP01001017.1_pt1 | contig 22464 bp, 20 predicted proteins | sample 5407671 | NCBI WGS metagenome assembly WNGP01 (sample SAMN13153381, study PRJNA577476) | soil metagenome | isolation source: 40 cm soil or saprolite under Garry oak tree replicate 2 | place: USA:California | collected 2016-06-15
GAGCCTGTCGATGACGGAGAGGGCATGATCGTTCCCAGGCAGGCCCAGTCTCATATCCTCATAGACCCGTTCCAACTCCTGGAACAGGACAAGCGGGTCGGTGCTCTCGTCGCGTTTTCGTTCTGCAGCTAGGACCGTCAACTGCCGCACGCGCTCCTCGTCCGTTGTTGGAATCGTCCCCGTCCCCCTCACCACTCCGTTGACGCCCGCCGCGCCGGTGTGCGCCAGCACCTTCTTGGCGGCCTTGGTCACCTATTTCTCCTTCGCGTGTTGTCCAATGGCAGGGCACATCGCGGTGCGCGCCGTCGCCTGATCGCGCACGCTCATCCCCTAAAGAGCGATCAACACGCGGATGGTCACCCGCCTTGCCATCACTGCAGGTGAAAGCCCGGCGAGGGTACCTAATGACCCCGAGGGGTTCGGCCGGGCAGTACCGTCGGGGCGCGAAGAACTCGCCCATCTCCGGCGTCCGTCAAACATCGGAGAGGTACGACAGCGGGTTGTGGCGCCGCGCATACGGGCTCGGCCCGTCGCCCGTGTAGCCGACCGACGGTGGATCCTCGGCGTACGACTTCCAGCTCCTTCTTCGACGACAATGAACACGTGACCGGCCTGCGGCACGCCGCCGGACGGTCCCGTCACCGCGTGGGAACAGGCGCGCGAGCAGCAGAAGACGGAGCGAGTGGCGACGCTGCCGCACTAGATTGCGAATCATATGGTCGCCCCCTGGCCGGTGCTGCTCAATGTCGCGCTCCGAACGACCGTCGTTTACCTCGCTCTGCTTGCCGCCCTGCGCCTCACCGGTACACGACAACTCGGCCAGATGTCTACTTTCGACCTGGTGCTTCTCCTCATCATCGCGAATGCGGTGCAGAACGCCATGGTCGGCCCCGATACGAGCCTGGCGGGGGGTCTGGTGGCCGCGGGTGTCCTGATCACCTGGCATCGTGGCATCGACTGGTGGCGGCTGCGGAGCCGTGGTGCGGCGAAGCTGCTCGCCGGCGAAGGCATCATGCTGATTCACCACGGCAAGGTCCTCACGGCGCACTGCCAGCGCGCCGGGATCAGGCACGAGGAGCTGCAGCAGGCGTTGCGCGAGCACGGCGTGGCCGACGTCAGCGACGTGCTGCTCGCCGTGCTCGAGCCCGACGGCGCCGTGAGCGTGATCCGCAACGACGAGGTCGCACCCGGCACCCGGCCGCACAATCGCATCCGCGCCATTCGCAGGGGACAGTGAGCAGCATCGAGGGCAGAGGAGCGGCAACAGCTAGACGGATCCCTCATCCCTGTCCCCTACCGCCTGTTAGATTTGAGTTGATGGCCGACATCCTGATCAAGAAGACCGCCGAGGAGCCGGGCGCCGCGTCGCTCGCGGTCACGGTGCCCGCCGAGCACGTCCGCGAAGCCGAGGAGCGGGCCACAACCGCCTACCAACGCCGGGTCCGGCTGCCGGGCTTCCGGAAAGGCAAAGCGCCGACCGCCATCGTGAAGAAGCAGTTCGCCGAGGACATCCGCCAGCAGGTGCTCGAGGAGCTGATTCGGGAGAGCTGGCGCGCGGCGCTGGCGCAGGAGGCCCTGAAGCCGATCGCCGATCCGCACATCCACAACCTCAAATGGGACGGCGGCGGCGCCGCACCCGTCACCTTCGAATTCCACGTCGAGGTGAAGCCGAACGTCGCGCTCGAGCGGCTCGGCGGGTTCAAGCTGAAGCGCACCGTCCAGCCCGTGAGCGACGAGCAGGTGACGGCCCAGCTGAACGAGCTGCGCGAGCAGCGGGCGCCGTGGCTCCCCATCGAAGCGGAGTCCCCGAAGCCGAAGGACCTCGTGAGTGTGACGATCGCCACGCGCGCGGGCGAGGAGGTGAAGGACCCGCAGAACTATCAGCTGGTGCTGGGCGAGGGCCGAGCCATCCCGGAAGTGGAGGAGCGCATCATGGCGCTCACCCCGGGGCAGATGGTGGACGCGACGGTCCGCTTCCCTCCCGACTTTCCCGAGGAGGCGAAGCGTGGACAGACGCGGGACGTCCGCATCACGCTGCATGAGGTGAAGCGGCAACAGCTGCCCGCGCTCGACGACGCGTTCGCGCGCGAGGTGGGGGACTTCGAGTCGCTCGACGCCCTGCGGCACGCGGCGCGCGAGGACCTGGAGCAGGAGGCCCAGCGGGAGGCGGATGCGCGGGTGCGGGGCGAGCTGATCGAGCAGATCGTCGCAGCGAACCGCGTGGTGGCGCCGCGGCCGCGGGTGGAGCGCGCGCTGTACGTGTACACGCAGGCGTATGGAATCCCTGAGGACCGGCTCGAGCAGTTCAGCGCCGAGTTCCGGCCCGTGGCCGAGGCGCAGGTGCGGCGCGACCTGGTGCTCGACTACGTGACCGAGCGGGAGCAGCTGCGGGCCACCGCGGCCGAGCTCGACCAGCGGCTTGAAGACCTCGCCCGGCGGCGCAACATGGCGGCGGGCGAGCTCAGAGCCTCGCTCGAGAAGGCCAAACGGCTTCGCGACGTCGAGCGGAGCATCACCGAGGAGAAGGTGTTCGCCTACCTCCTTTCGCAATCCACCGTGGAGCAGCCGTGATCGAGAACCAGATCTATCCTCCGTACATCATCGAGCGGTCGAGCCGCGGCGAGCGGACGTACGACATCTTCAGCCGCCTGCTCATGGACCGCATCGTGTTCCTGGGCACCATGATCAACGACGAGGTCGCGAACATCATCATCGCCCAGCTCCTGTTCCTCGACGCCGACAACCCGGAGCGCGACATCTACCTCTACATCAACTCCCCGGGCGGCATTGTCTCGAGCGGCATGGCGATCTACGACACGTTGCAGTTCCTGCGCGCCCCCGTGAACACGATCTGCATGGGCATGGCCGCGTCGATGGGCTCGTTTCTGCTCACCGCGGGCCGCAAGGGGAAGCGCTCCGCCCTGCCCCACGCCCGTATCATGATGCACCAGCCCTCCGGAGGCACCCAGGGCACGGCGTCCGACATCGAGATTCAGGCGCGGGAAATCCTCTATCTGCGCGGCAAGCTCAACGAGCTGTACGCGAAGCACACCGGGAAGGCGGTGGAGCAGATCGAGAAGGACATGGACCGGGACCGCTTCATGTCGGCCGAAGAGGCGAAGGAGTACGGCCTTATCGACCACGTGATCGCCAACTTGCAGGACATCGACGATGGGAAGAAGAAGTGACGGCTTGCGTCGGCGACCTCCCCGTCCCATACTAGGACCCAATGTCCCACGACAAGCACCTGCGCTGCTCCTTCTGCGGGAAATCGAAGGATTCGGTCCGGAAGTTCATCTCCGGACCGTCGGTCTACATCTGCAACGAGTGCATCGCGCTCTGCAATGAGATCCTGGCGGAGGATGAGGAGCGGGAAGTCTCCGAAGCCATCACGCAGGTCCCGACGCCCGCCGAGATCAAGGACGTGCTGGACCAGTACGTGATCGGCCAGGAGAAGGCGAAGAAGACGCTCGCGGTCGCGGTCTACAACCATTACAAGCGCATCAATTCGCACCAGGCCCGCGAGGGCGACGTCGAGCTGGACAAGAGCAACATCCTCTTGATCGGCCCGACCGGCGTCGGCAAGACGCTGCTCGCCCAGACGCTGGCGCGCATCCTGGACGTGCCCTTCACGATCGCCGACGCGACGACCCTGACCGAGGCAGGCTACGTCGGGGAAGACGTGGAGAACATCCTGGTGCGCCTGCTCCAGGCGGCGGACTTCAATGTCTCCGAGGCCGAGCGCGGGATCGTCTACATCGACGAAATCGACAAGATCGCCCGCAAGTCGGAGAACCCGAGTATCACCCGCGACGTCTCAGGCGAAGGGGTCCAGCAGGCGCTCCTCAAGATCCTCGAGGGCACGGTCGCGAGCGTCCCGCCGCAGGGGGGCCGCAAGCACCCGCAGCAGGAATACATCCAGGTGAACACCAAGGACATCCTGTTCATCTGCGGAGGCGCGTTCGACGGCCTGGAGAAGATCATCGAGTCCCGCACGGGGCGGCGCCAGATCGGGTTCACCAAGGAAGAGATCGCGAAGGGAACCCCGGAAAAGGTCAAGAAGAACCCCTTCATCGACGTGGAGCCCGACGACCTGCTGCGCTACGGCCTCATCCCCGAGCTGGTGGGCCGGCTGCCCGTCGCCGTGCCGCTCGACGCCCTGGACGAAGACGCCCTCACGCGCATCCTCACCGAGCCCAAGAACGCCCTCGTCAAGCAGTACCAGCGGCTGTTCGAGCTGGAGGACGTCCGCCTGACCCTCGAAAAGGAAGCGATCAAGGCGATCGCCCAGAAGGCGCTCAAGCGCAGCACCGGCGCCCGCGGCCTGCGGGCGATCCTCGAGGAGATGATGACGGACATCATGTTCGAGCTCCCGAGCCGCGACGACGTGCGCGAGGTGGCCATCACCGCCGAATGCGTGACGGAGGGTCGGGCCCCGCTGCTCGTCACCGAGCGCGTCCGCCAGAAGAAAGAAGCCTGAGCGGCCCCTCCCCCGGCCCCCGCTTCCTCGGCTCCTTCCCGCGAGCCGACGTCACCCTCCCCGCTCCGCTCCCCGAAGTCGCGTTCCTCGGCCGCTCCAACGTCGGCAAGTCGAGCCTGCTCAACGCCCTCGTCGGCCAGCGGATCGCCAAGGTATCGGGCACGCCGGGCAAGACGCGCGCGCTGAACGTCTTCGAAGTGACGTTGCGAGGGCCTCGTCCCTCACTCCTGTATCTCCTGGACCTTCCCGGCTACGGCTACGCCAGGGCGAGCCGCGCGGACCGAACAGCCTTTCGCGGGCTGCTCGTCCACGTGGTCGACCGGCCGCGGCTCGCCGGGGTCGTGTGGCTGCTCGACCTGCGGCGCGACCCCTCCCCCGACGACTTGACGATGCAGGACGTCTTCGCCGCGGCGGGGACGCGGGTCCTCGCCGCGCTCACGAAGAGCGACAAGCTCCCGCGCGGCCAGCAGGTCGCGCGCGCCGCCGCCCTGCGCGAGACGCTCGGCGTCGCCGCCGATCAGCTGATCGCCACCAGCGCCCGCACGGGTGACGGCCTGCGTGAGCTGCGGGACTCGGTGACGGCGCTGGTACGCCTTGACGGCGTGTGACCGCCGCCCGGCCCCTTCGGGTGGCGTTCGTGAGCCACCACCCGCACCTGCGCATGGGCGGCCAGCGCAGCATGGCCTTGCTCATCGAGCACCTCGACCGCCACGTCATCGCGCCGCTCGCCATTTGCCCGGGCCCAGGCCCGCTCACGGACCACCTGACGGCGCTCGATTGCCCCGTCGTCCACGTTCCGCTGCATCCCATCAAACCGCGCACGCTGCCGCGCGTGTGGCGCTCCAGCCGGCGCATCCGCGCGCTGCTCCGGGAGCGGGGGATCGACATTCTCGCGCCCGACGCACCCCGCGATGCGCTCACGTGCGGTCTCGCGAAGCTCGGGACGGACACGAAGCTGGTCTGGTTCGTTCGGCTGACGGCGCGCGACCGCCTCGACCCGATTCTCGAGCGGCTCGCCGACGGGTTGATCGGCGATTCCGACGCGACACGCGAGCGCTTTTCCCGGAGCCCGCGGGTGGCGGCGCGGTACCGCACGATCGTGGGCGGGGCGGATCTGCGACGCTTCCGGCCTCCGGAGGACCGCGCCACGTTACGGCGCGAGCTGGGACTTCCGGCGGACCGGGGCGTGCTCGTGTTCGTGGGGCAGGTGACCGGGCCGAAGGGGATCCTCGACATCGTCGATGCATTGGGCCTGCTCCCGGAGCCGCGGCCGTTGCTGCTCATCGTCGGAACCCCCCAACCTCCTCTGATCGAAGCAGAGATCCAGGCGCGGGCCCGCGCAAGCGGCGCGCGGGAGAGCGTGCGGGTGCTCGGGCAACAGGAGGATGTATACCGGTGGATGCAGGCGGCCGACGTGCTCGTGAGCGCCTCGCATCAGGACACGGAGGGCATGTCCCGCGTATTGTACGAGGGGATGGCGTGCGGCGCCGTTCCGGTCGCCACCGACATCCGGGGCAACCGCGACGCCGTGACCCCCGACACGGGGGTGCTCGTCCCCGAGCGGTCGCCGGAGGATCTGGCGCGCGCCCTCACGCTCCTGCTCGCGCACCCACAGCGGCTGGCCGAGCTGCGCGCGGCGGGTCTGCGGCGGGTGCGAGACACGTTCGACATCCGCCTGCACGCGCAACGCGTGGCGTCGTTCTGCTTGGAGCTCGTGCGTCCTTGCGGCGGAGAGGAGGAGCCATGAGCTTGTCTGGCATGAAGCGGGTCTGGATGCTGCTCGTGCTCTTGACGGCCGGACCGCCCGGCTGCCTGGCGGCTCAGGACTCGCTCCCAGCCGGCTACGGCTCGTTGCGGCGCGACGACATTGCCGTGCGCCTCTCCACCGATCAGCTCGACATCCAGGTGCTCCCGCTCGACGAGCAAGTGATCCGGCTGCTCGCGCCCGACACGTATCGCTCGCTCACCGACCTGGTGCGCGCCCGGCAGGCCGCGATCGACTCGCTCGCGGCGCGCGCGGGGGTGGGGGGGGGCGCGCAGCGCCCGACCCTCGTGCTGGTGACGTTCTACGGGCTCGTGCCCCAGGCGCGCTTCAGTCCGGAAGACGTGAACCTCACGAGCCGCGGTGGGTTGTTCCGGCCGATCGGGACCGTGCCCCTGTCTCCACGGTGGAACTCGTATCTCCTCGACGCGCGCGAGCAGGCCGTGGCCATCTACCTGTTCGACGAGGGGCTCAGCTTCCGGGACGATCTGACGGTCAGCTACCAGGGGCTCGCGACCGGCTCCTGGGCGCGGTCGGTCCGCTTGCTCGATCAGGAGCGGGCCCGGGTACGGGCGCGCGCGCGGGCGGGAACGCGGCCGGGCTAGAGCCGCGCGTGATCTCCTTCGTGCTCGGCGCGCTCGCCGCGCTCACGCTCGGGGGCCTCGGCTGGGCCACCGTGGCGCTGCGGCGCCGCCTGGTGCAGAGCGAGCGCGAGCGGCGGCGCGTCGCCAACGAGCTGAACGGACGCCTGTCGGAGCTGTTCTCCCTCCAAGAACTGTCCTACGTGCTGTCCGAATCGCTCGAGCTCGACCGCATCGTGGAGCAGGTCGTGCGCTACGCGATGCGCTTCCTCGACGCGCGCGGCGCACTCGTGGCCCTGGCGAGCGACGCCACGGGCGACGCGCGAACGATCGTCATCGCGGGCGCCGACGGCACGCTCGCCGAGCTGCGCGGGCGCCGCGTCCCCGCGAACGACCCCGGGCTGGTGGCACGCGCCTTCGGGCGGGAGCGCCTGGAGCTGTCGCTTGGGAAAGACGGCGCGCCGACGTCGCTCTGGGACGGCGTCCAGGTGGCTTCCGCCGCCGCGGTGCCGCTCCGGGCGCAGGGCGTCGTCGTCGGCTCGCTCGTCGTGGCGGAGCCCCGCGCCGGGGCGTTCCCGGCCGAAGACGTGCGCCTGCTCTCGACCGTCGCGACCCACGCGGCGATTGCGCTCGCCAACGCCCGGTTCTTCGATCTGGTGCGGCGCGCCAAGGAGCAATGGGAGACCGCGTTCGACGCGCTGAGCGAGGGGATCGCGGTGGTGGACGACGCGGGCCGGATTCGCCGCGCCAACCGCGCGCTCGCGCTGCTGCTCGACGCCTCGGTGGCGGAGGTCGTGGGGCGCGAGCTCGGGCCCGCGCTGCTCGGCGATTCCCCCGTCTTGGGTGACCTGCTGGCGGCTGCCCGCCGCGACGCGCGGCCCCAGCCCCTCGTCGTCCATGCGGCGCCGCTCAAGCGCACCCTCCGCGTCACGGGCGCTCACATCCCGAGCGCCACCGCTGAACAGGGCGTCGTCGTCTTGATCGAGGACGTCACCGACCAGCAGGCGATGGAAACGCAGCTGATCCAGAGCGAAAAGCTGGCGGCGGTGGGCCAGCTCGTGTCGGGCGTCGCGCACGAGCTGAACAACCCGCTCACCTCCATCGCCGGCTTGTCGGAGTTCCTGCTCGAGCAGACGGGTCTCGGACCCAAGGACCGCGGCCACCTCCAGGTGATTCACGAGCAGGCCGAGCGCGCGGGGAGGATCGTCCGCAACCTGCTCACGTTCGCGCGCAAGGGTCCCTCGGAGCGGGCCCGCGTGGACCTGAACGACGTCGTGCAGCGCACCATCGCCCTGATGAGCTACGACCTCCGGCTCAAGGACATCGCGATCGAGAAAACGCTCGCCGCCGGTCTGCCCGACGTGCTGGGGGACCGGCACGCGCTGCAACAGGTGACGCTGAACCTGCTCACGAACGCCGCGCACGCGGTGGCCCAGAACCCGCCCGGGCGGCCGCGCACGATCCGCGTCGCGACGTCCTTCGACGACCGCGTGCGAGTCCGCGTCGCGGACTCGGGTCCCGGGATCCCCGACGGCGTGGTCCCCAACCTGTTCACGCCGTTCTTCACGACGAAGGAGCCCGGGCAGGGCACCGGACTCGGCCTCTCGATCTCGTATTCGATCATGGAGTCGCACGGAGGACGCATCACCCTCGAGCGACCGCCCGAAGGGGGAGCGGTGTTCCTCATCGAGCTGCCGCCGGCCCCCGCCGGCGCGCGCGCCGGCGAGACGGCCGCCCCTCCGCCTACCCCCGCCGCCACCCGCGTCAAGCGCACGATCCTGCTCGTGGACGACGACCCGGGCGTGCGCCGCATGGTGAAGGCACTGTTCGGGCGGGAAGGCCACTCGGTCGATGTAGCGCGGAGCCCCCAGCAGGCGATCGACATGGCCCGGGCTCGCGGTTACGACCTCATCCTCGCCGACATCCAGGCGAGCGCACGGGGGAAGCTGTTCGTGGAAGCGCTGGTGGAATCGAACCCGCGGCTGCGCGACCGGACCCTCGTCGCGACGGGCGACATCCGGCCCGCGACCGAGGAGACGCTGGCGCGGCTGGGGCTGCGCTATGTGCGCAAGCCCTTCAACCTCCGGGACCTCTTGGACGAGGCGGCGCGGGTCTGGGCGGCGAGGCTGTCGTAGGCCTGCGCGGGCCACCCGTACTTGGCAAGATTGAGCGCGCCGCCGGGACCGAAGCGCACGCCCTCGCGCAGCAGCAGCGCCCGCTGCACCACGGCCGCGTGGGTCTGTGCGGACAGCGAGATGCGGCCCGCCGCGTTGACGACGCGCCACCACGGCACGTCGTCGTCATCGGAGAGCGCCGAGAGCGCCCAGCCGACCATGCGCGCCGCACCCGGCCGTCCGGCCAGGCGGGCTACGATCCCGTAGGTCGCGACCCGCCCCTTGGGAATGTTCCGCACCACGCGATAGATCCGACGATAGAAGGGGTTCACGGACGCACCGGGTAGCCGTGGCCCGCGAGATACGCGCGCGCCTCCGGAACCGTCGTGCCGCGGTAATGGAACAGGGTAGCGGCGAGGACACCGTGGGCGCCCGCGTCGAGCGCCTGCGCGAGATGCTCGAGCCTACCGGCCCCGCCCGACGCGATCACTGGGATCCGCACCGCCTGAGCCACCGCGCGCGTGAGGGGCAGATCGTAGCCGTGCTGCGTGCCGTCCGTATCCATCGACGTCAGCAAGATCTCTCCGGCGCCAAGGTCCTCAACGCGCTTCGCCCACCCCACGACGTCCAGGCCCGTCGGCTCGCGCCCGCCCCGCACCATGACCTCCCACCCGTCACCCTTCCCGCTGCCCGCCTCCCGGTGTTTCGCATCGATCGCCGCCACGACGCACTGCCGTCCGAAGTCGTCCGCGAGCCGCGTGGCGAGCGAGGGATCGCGCACGAGCGCGGTGTTCACGCCGACCTTGTCCGCGCCGGCTCGCAACACGGCACGGGCCTCCTCCACGCTTCGCACCCCGCCACCGACGGTGAACGGGATGAACAGCCCTTCGGCGACCCGGCTCACCAGCTCGAGCAGCGTACCGCGGTCCTCGTGACTCGCGCTGATGTCGAGCAGCACCAGCTCGTCCGCGCCATCGGCGTCGTAGCGGGTCGCTTGCTCCACGGGGTCGCCCGCATCGCGTAGCGCCGCGAACTGCACTCCCTTCACCACCCGCCCGCCGGCTACGTCGAGGCAAGGGATCAGCCGTCGTGCTAGCATACGCGCAGCACGCCGTCCAGCAAGCCCCCATCCCCCTTGACAAACAACGCGACGATATCCTCGAGCGCGCGGCGCTCGCGGGGCCACGAGAACCGCGCGGCTGCCGCCGCCGGCACGAGCCAGGCGGCCTGGTCGTGCTCGTGCGAGAGCCGCGGCGCCTCGCGCGCCGCGACGAAGGCTGCGAACACGGGAATGAGGACGATCTCGTCGGGGCGGTGCTGGTAGAACGCTTCCACGCGACTCACGTTGTACAGCCGGGCCGGGACAAACCCGGTTTCCTCACGCAGCTCGCGCAGCGACGCCTGCACGGGAGTCTCGCCGGCTTCGATCGTGCCGTGCACCGTCTCCCATGAGCCGGAGCGTGTCGCTCCCGACGCACGCCGCAGCACCAGCACTTCGAGCTGCTCTGCCGCTGCTGCGCCCCGGAGCACGTACGTATCGACGAAGGCGACCCGAACGCCGGTCACGGCTCCCAGCGCGCGAATGCGGCGAGCACCGCCAGCCCGGCGGCCTGCGATTTCTCCGGGTGGAATTGCACGCCGAGCACGGTATCGCACCCCACGATGGTCGGGAACGCCTCGCCGTACTCGGCTTCGGCGAGCGTCGCGTCGTCGCCTACGCCGCTGGGATGGAAGCTGTGTACATGGTAGAAGTACGCCTCGGGCGCGGCGAACGCCCGGGCCAGCACGGGCTGGGACCGGCCCCGGGGCGTGAGCCGCACTCGCGCCCAACCGACGTGCGGCACCGGAAGCGACGTGCGGAACCGGACCACGCTGCCTCTCAGTAGCCCGAGCCCCGCGACGTCCGGCGCCTCCTCGCTCCGCTCGAGAAACAGCTGCAGCCCGAGACAGATACCGAGGGTCGGCTTGCCCCCGCGTGCGCCCTCGAGGACCGCGTCCCCGAGCCCGGTGTCCGCCAGCGCGCGCATGGCGGCGGCGAAGTGGCCGACGCCGGGCACCACGACCCGGTCCGCCGCCCGCACCACGGCCGGATCGGCGCTGAGAGTCGCCTCCGCATCCACCGCGCGGAAGGCACGCAGCACGCTGCGCACGTTGGAGACGCCGTGATCCACGATGGCGATCACGCGAGCGTCCCCTTGGTCGAGGGCACGCCTTGCACGCGCGGGTCGACGCCCGTTGCCTCACCCAGGGCGCGGGCGGCCGCCTTGAACACCGCCTCGACCACGTGGTGGGCGTTCTGTCCGCGCAGCAGGTCCACATGGAGCGTGAGACCGCCGTGCGTCGCGAGCGCCCGGAAGAACTCCGGCGTGAGTGCCACGTCGTAGTCGCCCAGCCGTTGCCAGGTGGGCGGGTCGGCGTGAAATGCGACGAAGGGGCGTCCGCTCACGTCCACGACGACGCGCGCCAGGGCGTCGTCCAGCGGTACGGTGGCGTCGCCGTACCGCCGGATGCCGCGGCGCTCGCCCAGGGCCTGCGACAGCGCCTGTCCGAGGACAATGCCGACGTCCTCGACGGTATGGTGCGCATCGACGTGGAGGTCCCCGCTCGCGGCGATCTCGAGGTCGTAAGGCGCGTGCCGGGCCAGGGCTTCGAGCATGTGGTCGAAGAAACCGATCCCGGTCTTGATCTCGGCCCGGCCGGAGCCGTCCAGATCCACGACCACCCGTACCTCGGTTTCCTTCGTCTTGCGACGCGCCTCGCCGCGGCGGCTCACCGGGCGCTCCCGCCGCCCAGGACATCCGTGAGGGCAACCACCACGGCGTCTACATCCTCCAGCGTCCCCGCGGTGACGCGCAGGCACCCTTCCAGCCCTGGCGCGGCCGAGACGTCCCTCACCAGGATGCCGTGCTCCTCCACCAGCCGCCGGAACACTTCCGCGGCCGGCCGGGCCTCGCAGCGGATCAGCACGAAGTTGGCGGCCGAGGGGAAGACGCGCAGACCAGACACGCGCTCGAGACCGCGGAGCAGGCGGTCGCGCGCGTCCCGCACCCGCGCGGTGGACTCGGCGAAGGCCGCCTGGGCATCGAGCGCCGCGTGCGCGGCGGTCAGCGTCACGCGGTTGACGTTGTAGGGCAGCTTGGCCTTGGCGATCTCGCGCGCGACGGCGGGGTGCGCGAGCGCGTACCCGAAGCGCAGCCCCGCGAGCGACATCGCCTTGCTGAAGGTCCGCAGGACCACGAGTCGGGCGTGCCCCGCGAGGAGCGGGATCGCGGTCGGACCTCCGAAATCCTGATACGCCTCGTCCACCACGATCAGTGCCTCCGTCTCCCGGAGCAGCCGCTCCACCGCCCCCTCGGGGAGCGGCGTCCCCGTCGGGTTGTTCGGCGAATTCACTACAACGACGCGGGCGGCCGTCGTCACCGCCGCGCGGATCAGCGCGGGGATGTCGAACGCGAAGTCTGCGCTGAAGGGCACGCCGACGTGGCGCCCGCCGTACACCTCGCTCAGGAGGCGATACAGCGTGAACGTCGGCACCGGCGTCACCACGACGCTCCCCTCGGCGACCGTGACGGCGAGGGTCGCTTGGATCAGCTCGTTCGAGCCGTTGCCCACCAGCACGCCGTCGGGCGTCCAGCCGTGTCGCTCGGCGAGGCGCGCCAGCAGCTCCACGGGAGTGAACGACGGGTAGCGGTTCCAGGCCGCGTCGCGCACGCGCGCCCACACGGCGTCCTTGATCGCCGCGGGCACGTCGAAGGGACTCTCGTTCTGGTTCAGCTTACGGCGCGCCTCCGGAGCCTGGAGGGTGTAGGCGGCGAGGGCGCGCACCCGGGGCTTGATCAGGGCGAGGGCGGCGTCGGCCGTGGGCAGTGCGGCGGGCGAGGGGCGCATGAGCCGGCGGGACGCCGGGCTAGCGACGGCGGCCGAGCACCGCTTCGAGCCGCGCCGACAGCGCGCGGGCGCGGAACGGTTTGGTGAGGAAATCGTCGGCCCCGAGCTCGAACACCCGGACCTCGTTGTCCTCGTCCCCTTTCGCCGTCAGCACGATCACCGGGATCCCCGCAGTGGCAGGGCGGGAGCGGAGATGGGACAGCACCCCATACCCGTCGAGGCCCGGGAGGTTGAGGTCGAGCACGATGATGTCCGGACCCACGCGATCGATTTGATCGAGGGCCTGCACACCGTCGCGTGCCTCGGCGACCGCGTACCCATCGCGCTCGAGCAGCTCTTTCATCACCTTACGGAGACTGTCTTCATCGTCCACCAGCAGCACCTTGAGGGCCAGCTCCCCGTGCGGCCCGGAGCGGCGCGCTGGGGGCGGCTCTTCGAGCAGGTCGAAGTGCTCCGTCAGCTCGGCGTCCGCGACGGCTCCCGCCGGCGCCCCCGGGCGTGGAGCGGCGAACCCGCTCGAGCGCCGCGGCGCGGCCGCGGGAGCCGGCGCCGGGGGCGCCGCGGTGTCTTCCTGCGGGATATCCACCACGCGCAGCAGCTCGTCCACCGTCGACTCGCCGCGCAACAGGTGCCCCAGTCCGCTGTCCCACATTCCTTTCATCCCCGACCGTCGGCCCGCTTCCGCGATGCGGTCGGCCGGTTCGCCCGCGGCGATCGCGCGCTCGACCTCCGGAGTGACGAGCATGACCTCGAGGATCGAGAAGCGGCCGCGGTACCCGGTCATCGCGCAGTCGGGGCACCCGGCCGCCCGGTAGAGCGGCGTGCCCGTCGGCAGCCAGCGCCGCAGCCGCTCGGGCGGCGCTTCCATCCAGACCTCCTTGCACGTCATACACAGCCGGCGCATCAGACGCTGCGCGATCACACCCCGCAGCGCGGCCGCGATCTTGTACGGCTCCACGCCGATGTCGACGAGCCGCGTCACGGCGTTCGCGGCATCGTTGGTGTGCAGCGTGGACAGCACGAGGTGGCCGGTGAGGGACGCTTGTGTCGCGATCTGCGCCGTCTCGCGATCGCGGATCTCGCCCACGAGCACGACGTTCGGGTCCTGGCGCAGGATCGAGCGCAGCGCTGCTGCGAACGTGAGGCCAGCCTTCTCCTGCACCTGCACCTGCACGACCCCCGTCATGCGATACTCGACCGGGTCCTCGACCGTCACGATGTTGACGCCCTCGCTCTTGATCTGGTTGATGCACGAGTAGAGCGTGGTCGTCTTGCCCGAGCCCGTCGGACCCGTCACGAGGAGGATGCCCTCGCGGAATTCAAGTAATCGCTTGATCGCGAGCACCTCGTCGGCCGCGAGCCCCAGACCGTCCAGCGACTTGACCGTGGCGCGGGAGTCGAGCACCCGAACCACCACCTTCTCGCCCAGGGAGGCCGGCAGGGTTGAGACGCGCAGGTCGATCGGCTGGCCGTTGACGGCCACGCGGGCCCGGCCGTCCTGCGGGCGAAGCCGGTCAGCGATGTCCAGCGAGGACATGATCTTGATGCGCGAGATGAGCGGGATCCCGGCCGCCCGAGGGATCTTCATCACCTGGCGCAGCACGCCGTCGATGCGGTAGCGCACCGCGACGCCGCCCTCTTCCGGCTCGATGTGGATGTCGCTCGCCCGCGAGAGGATCCCTTCAGAGATGATCAAGTCCACGAGCCGCACGACCGGCCGCTGGCTCGCCTCTTCCGCGGAGACAGTGAGCTCTTCGGGCGGGTGGTCGGCGAGCTGCACGATGTCGGCGCTGCCCTCCATCCCCTCGAGCAGCCGATCCAGCGCCTTCTCCGGCCGGTACAGCTCGTCCAGCTTCTCGGCGATGCGCGCCGGGTCGAGCAGCAGGGTGCGGATCTCCCGCGCGGTCGCGAACGCGAGGGCCTTCTCGGCGTCGAGGTCGAACGGATTCGCCGTCGCCACCTCGAGATACGAGTCCGTCACGTTGAGCGGCAGCACGCGGAAGCGACGCGCCAGCTGCTCGGGGACCGACACCTTCACGTCGGGATTGATCTGGTGGATGTCGGCGAGCTTGAGGCGGAACCGGGTGGAGAGGGCCGCCAGGATCTGCTCGTTGGTCGCGATCTTCTCCTCGACGAGCGTTTCCCACAACGTGCGCGACGGCGCCGCCTTCGCGCGCAGCTCGGCGACGCGCTCCGCCGTCACCACTCCTTCAAGGGAGTGCAGCAGCCATTCGTCGGGAAACGGCGTATCGGCCATGGGGGAATGTACCTAAGCTAGCCGCAGTGCCCGCTCAGTCCAGCCCGGCCGCCCCGCGCGGCTTACAGGATGTCCCAGAAATCGCGCGTCAGGTCAAACGCGAATCGCAGCTGGCGAGTCTGCACGCCGACGCCCCACTCGACCCGGAAGACACCGAGCCATTCGACCGCGAACCCGAGCGTGGTGCGCGCCCCGGGCGTCGCGCTCCACGGAGTCGCGGCAACAGGCCGGTCGGCCCATCCGGTCGCGACGAACGGCGCGAGGACGATCGAGCGCGGCGTGCGCGCGTAGGGTCCAACGGCGACCGACAGGAACGGCGCGGGGACGCGCCATTCGGCGTGGACGAGCGCCAGGCGCCGGCCGCCCCAGCGGCGAAAGTCGTCGCCGAGCAGCGTGCCCCGTCCACCGAGCACGAACGCGCGGTAGGCCGGCAGCGCGTCGCTCGCGGCGCCGCCCCGCACGCGGAGCAGGCCGCGGGTGGCGCCGAGCGGGAAGAGCACGTGCGCCGCGCCCGCCACCCGCACGTAGGTCGCGCCGCCATCCACGCGCCCGCCCTCGAGCGTCAGCTCGGCGTGCAGATCGCGGCGCACCGCGAAGCCCTCGCTGCGGCGCCGCAGCGCCAGCTCGACGCGATCCACGCCCGTCGGCGCGAGGGCCGGGTTGGGTCGGAAACTGCCGGCGGCGGGCTGGGCACGCACGGGCAGGGAGTCGGTCGTCTCGCGACCGGCGCTCGCGCTCCACTCGCCGCGCGCCCCCAAGCCGTGGCGGTAGGCGACGCGCGCACCGGTCGCCAGATAGTAGTCGCCGTAGTCGTCGCCGAACTCCTGCGCGGCGAACGAATTGAGGATCGGCGCGATGACCGGCTCACCGACGTCGCGCACCGCGCGATACAGCGTGCCTTCGAGCACGCCTCGTCCCCGGCGCGCCAGCCCCGCGACCGAGCCGGTCACGCGGCGGTCGGCGAATCCGTAGCCGGCCAGGACCCGCAGCTCACGCCCCCCCCCCTCGCCACCGATGCGCCACACCCCGCCTGCTCCGAGCGCCAACCCTTCCACCCGGTTGGCGTGCACGAGATCGCTCACGCTGCGAACCCCGACGCGCCGAGCCTTGAGTCCGGAGAGGGCGTGCTCCCCCGCGATCCGCTCCACGGCCGCCCGCACGGCCGCGAGGTCGCTCTCGCGCACCGGCTCGGCGACGGCCTGGATCGCTGCCGCGAGGGGCTCACGCCACGGAAACGAATCCCGCTCCGCCTGGGGCGCCGCGGTGATCTCGTCGCCCGCGAACCAGCTCGCCGCCAGCCCGAGGTTGAACGCGTAGCCGTCCACCTGCCAGCGACCGCGGATGATGCCGCGGGCCGGCACGTCGAGCCACGTCGCGCGCCGGCGGATCTCGACCTCCTGGCGGTACGGCAGCCAGAAGCGGTCCTCCCAGAGCGCGTTGTCGAGCACGATGCTCACGTCTTCGAGCTGCGGGTCGAGGTAGGCGCGTGCCGTGAAGTTGAAGGCCATACGGACGAGGTCCGCGCGGTCGGCGTCGAGATATACCGTGCCGACGACGCCCGGTCGCGTGAAATCCTTGGGGCGCACCTGAAGCGCCACCACCCGCACGGTGCGTTGCGGCAGCACGATCGTCGTCGTGTCGCCAAGCGCAAAGTCGTAGAGGTCGGGGCCGCCGGGCGCGAGCGGGTGCGGCACGTCGCGCACCTCGTCCCCCTCCCCCAGGCGGATCGCGGCGCCGAAATTGTTCTGGATGATGCCGAGGTGGTCGCGGTGGTAGGCGATGTCGGTGGGCAGGTCCGCGCGGTCGCGCCATCCCACGATGCGTTGCTTGCTGAGCCCCGGGGCCTTCCAGTACACTTCCAGCTCCAACTGGTCCGCTTTGACGAGGCGCGGCGGCTCGGTCAGCCCTTCGCCGAATTGCCCGAGGAAAAACACGAACCCGTGAGCCTGGGCCTTGTAGTCCCGGAGGGCGGTATCGCCCGCCGCGAGGGCGCGCCGCGCGATGGCGCGACGCACGAGCGCCAGCCCGGAGTCGCTGTTCCACGCCTGCGCAGCGGCGCCTGGAGGAGCGAGGAGCATGACGGCGAGCACGACGCCAGCGGTGAGCGGTAGGTGACGCATCCTCGCGTAATCTAAATGACCGACCCGCGCGTTGAGTTTTTCAGCCGCGCCCAGCAGGCGCGGTCGGGCGGCATGGTGCCCGTCGTACGCGAGGTCGTGCTCGACGCGGACACCGCGGTCGCGGCGTTCGCCAAGATCGCGCGACCCCCGTTCGCGTTCCTGCTCGAATCGCTGGTGGGCGGCGAGCGCTGGGCCCGCTACACGTTCCTCGGCACCGAGCCGCGCGAAGTGTGGCGCTACCGCGGGAGCCGCGTCGAACGCTGGACGCGGGGCGAGGGCTGGACGCCGGCGGGCGAGACCGACGATCCGATCGGGCACCTCGCCCTGCGGCTGCGGGCCCTGCCCGCCGTCTCCGCGCCGGGGCTGCCTCGGTTCACGGGCGGCGCCGTCGGCTATCTGGGCTATGATCTCGTCCGCTCCATCGAGCGCCTCCCCCGGCGGCCGGCCGATACGCTGGGCGTTCCGGACGCCGTCATGATGATCGCGGACAGCCTCGTCATCCTCGACAACCTGTTCGGCCGCGCGATCATCGTCGTGAACGTCGAGGTGCCGGCGGGCGCCGGGCGCGGCGAGCTGGACCGGCTGTACGACGCGGCGGCGGCGCGCCTCGACGAGCTCGTGGGCCGCCTCGGCGCGACGCACCGGCTGACGCCGCTCGCGCTGCGGGACGGCGTGCCGCCCGTGCCGACCGTCTCCCGGTACCCGCGCGAGGCGTTCGAGCGGGACGTGGCGCGCATCCTCGAATACATCAAGGCGGGCGACACGTTCCAGACGGTGCTGTCGCGCCGGCAGGACGCCCCCGGCGCGACCGATCCGCTGCGCCTGTACCGGTATCTGCGGGCGCTCAACCCGGCGCCCTACCTTTTCTATCTGGCGCTCGACGACTTCGCCTGCGTGGGCAGCTCCCCTGAGGTGTTGGTGCGCGTGGAAGATGGCGAGGTCACCGTGCGGCCCATCGCGGGCACACGGCCGCGCGGAGCGACCGCGGCCGAGGATGACGCGCTGGCACAGGCCCTCCAGACCGATGAGAAGGAGCGCGCCGAGCACTTGATGCTCGTGGACCTGGGCCGGAACGACGTCGGCCGTGTGGCTCGGTACGGGAGCGTCCGCGTCAGCGACCTGCTCACGATCGAGCGCTATTCGCACGTGCAGCACTTGGTGAGCGAGGTGCGGGGCCGGTTGCGCGAAGGGTTCGACGCGCTCGACGTCTTCAAGGCGTGCTTCCCCGCCGGCACCGTGACCGGGGCGCCGAAGGTGCGCGCGATGGAGATCATCGACGAGCTCGAGCCCGAGGGCCGCGGCCCGTACGCCGGTGCGGTGGGTTACGTGAGCTGGGGCGCCGTCAACCTCGACACCGCGATCGCGATCCGCTCGGCGGTGGTGCTGCCGGATCGCGTGACCGTGCAAGCGGGCGCCGGGATCGTCGCCGATTCCGATCCGGCGCGCGAGTTCGCGGAGACCGAAGCGAAGGCGCAGGCGGTCCTCAAGGCGCTCGCCCTCGCCAAGGCCGGTGATTGACGTATATTGTGCGGTCGTGTTCAAGCTGCTCAGCACCACGGGCGAGCAAGCCATCGATCTGCAGCCCGGGCGCACCGTGGTCGTGGGACGCGCGGTGACCAGCGATGTCCCCATCTACGACCCGACCATCTCCCGCAGGCATGCCGAGGTAGGCCTCGCCGACGGCGGCGTGCGGGTGAAGGACCTCGGCTCGTCCAACGGCACGTTCCTCAACGGCGCGCGCGTCACCGAAGCCGTCGCGACCGAAAACGACGTCATCACCTTCGGCAAGGTCGCCTACCGCGTGAAAGCGGTGACGGCCCCCGCGCCCCGCCCCCAGGTCGTGCCGTCGTTCGACACCCCCAAGCCCGGCGTCCCGGTGGGCGGAACCATCGTGCGGCAGCTTCCCGTGAGCGTCTCGGGGGGCGTGCCGGCGATCGTGGACGTGAACCCCTCGGGCGTGAGCCCGTCCGGCGCCTCGCACCTCAAGGTCACCGCACAGTCGCTCGAGGAGCGGCGGGAGAAGAAGCTGTCGCTGCTGCTCGAGATCTCCAAGGAGCTGTCGAAGCAGCAGGAGCTGGACCGCCTGCTCGACAAGGTCGTGGATTTCACGTTTCAGATCATGAACGTGGACCGGGTGTCGATCCTGCTGCTCGAGGCCACGACGAACGAGCTGGTGCCGCGCATCTCGAAGAGCCGCACCGGCGGCTCCGGGGCGGCGAAGCACGTGCCGCAGTCGATCGCGCGCAAGGCGGTCGAGGAGCGGGTCGCGATCCTGTCCGACAACGCCGCGGCCGACGAGCGATTCAAGGGAAAGTCGATCCTGATCCAGAGCGTGCGCAGCGCGATGTGCACCCCGCTCATGGGGACGGACCAGAAGGTGCTCGGCATCCTGTACGTGGACAACCTCACCGCCACGCACTCTTTCGCCGACGAGGATCTCGAGTTCCTCATCGCCTTCGGGAGCCTCGCCGCCGTCGGCGTGGAGAACTCGCGGCGCTCCGAGCAGCTGCGCCGCGAGGCGCTCGTGCTGTCGAACTTCCAGCGCTACTTCGCGCCCAACCTCGCCTCCCAGATCGCGCAGTCGGAGAACGCGATCCAGCTCGGCGGCTCCAAGCGGCCCGTGGTGATCTTCTTCTCCGACATCCGCGGATTCACGCCGATGTCCGAGACGATGGGACCCGACGAGATCGCCACCCTGCTCACCGAATACTTCACCGAGATGGTGGAGATCGTGTTCGAGCACTCGGGGACGCTGGACAAGTTCATGGGGGACGCGATCATGGCCCTGTGGGGGGCGCCGATCGCCCACGAAGACGACGCCGATCGCGCGATGCGCTGTGCCCTCGACCAGCTCACGGCCCTCGAGAAGATGAACGTCAAGTGGAAGAGCGACGGGCGGCAGGAGCTGGGCATCGGGATCGGGATCAATTTCGGGGAGGTGTTCGCGGGGAACATCGGCTCCGACCGGCGTCTCGAGTACACGGTGATCGGGGACGCCGTGAACACGGCGAACCGGCTCTGCTCCTCGGCCGGCCCCAACGAGATCCTGATCTCAGACGCGTTCTACCGGCAACTCAAGCAGCCCCCGCAGGTCGAGGCGCTCGAGCCGGTGCAAGTCAAGGGCAAGTCGAAGAAGGTCCCGGTCTACCGCGTGAAGCGGTAGGGCCGTCCGAAGCGCTCGAGCAGGTCGAGCACCAGTCGCAGCGGCAATCCCATCACACCGAAGAAGTCGCCCCGGATCCCCTCGACGAGGATCGCGCCGCGCCCCTGCACGGCGTAGGCGCCCGCCTTGTCCATCGGCTCGCCCGTGGCCACGTACGCCCTGAGCGTCGCCGCGTCGAGGCGGCGGAACGTCACGTCGGTCACGTCGAGCGCGTCCTCCACGCGATCTCCGGCGGCGAGGGCGACGCCGGTCAGCACCTGATGGGTGCGCCCCTGAAGCTTCGCCAGCATCGCCGTGGCCTCCTCGGCGGACGACGGCTTCCCGAGAAGGGCCCCGCGCGCGACCACGGTCGTGTCGGCGCCGAGCACCAGCTCGCCCGGCTCGCGCGCGGCCACGGCTGCCGCCTTGGTCCGGGCGAGGCGCACGACATAGACCTCCGGGCTCTCGCCCGCGCGGTGGGTTTCGTCCACGTCTGGGACAACGACGCGGAAGGGGAGGCCGAGCATCTCCAGCAGCTGGTGCCGGCGGGGGCTGCCACTGGCCAGCACGATAGGAGCGCTCATTTCTCCAGGATCATGGTCACGGGCCCGTCGTTCACCAGCTCCACGTCCATCATCGCCCCGAACTCGCCCGTCTCGACGCGGACGCCGCCGCTCCGCTCCCGGAGCAGGGCGACGAATCGCTCGTACAGGCGGACGGCCACGGCGGGCGGCGCCGCCTCCGTAAAGCTCGGCCGCCGGCCTTTGCGCGCGTCGCCGTACAGCGTGAACTGCGAGACGACGAGCAGGGCGCCGTTCACCTCGTCCAGGTCGAGATTCATCTTGCCTTGAGCATCGCCGAACAACCGCAGGCCGAGGATCTTCTCGGCCATCCAGTCGAGCGTCGCGTCGGTGTCCGCGGGCGCGAACCCGGCGAGGACGAGGTACCCCACCCCAATCGACCCCCGGGTCTCCCCCTGCACCCGGACCGCCCCCCTGGAGACTCGTTGCAGGACTACCCGCACGGCGCTCCGCCCCGCCCAAACGCCGAACGCCGAACGTGGAACGCGGAACCGGCGCACGCCCCTCCGTTCCGCGTTCCGCATTCCACATTCCGCGTTCGTCTCACTCCACTGTGACCGACTTCGCCAGGTTTCTCGGCTGATCCACGTTGCAGCCGCGGCGCACGGCGATGTAGTACGCGAGCAGCTGGAGCGGCAGGACGGTCAGGATCGGGGTCAGGAGGTCCAGGGTCTCGGGCACCTCGATCCGCTGGTCGGCGAGCTTGGCGAGCCCGGTGTCGCCCTCGGTGACGACCGCGATCACGCGGCCGCCCCGGGCTTTGACCTCCTCGACGTTGCTCACGATCTTCTGGTACACCGCGTCCTTGGGCGCCACGAACAGCACCGGCATCAGATCGTCGATCAACGCGATCGGGCCGTGCTTCATCTCCGCCGCAGGGTACCCCTCCGCGTGGATGTATGAGATCTCCTTCAACTTGAGCGCCCCCTCGAGCGCCACGGGGAAATTGTAGCCGCGGCCCAAGTACAGGACGTTCGTGGCCCGCAGCAGCCGCTCCGCCAGGCTCTCGATGTCCGGCGCTTTGTCGAGGACCCGTTGCACCAGGTCGGGAAGGCGGGCAAGCGCGCGCACCACCTCACGCCCCTGCAGGATCGAGAGCGCGCGCAGCCGCCCGATCTTGAGGGTCAACAACGCGAGCGCGGCGATCTGGCTGGTGAACGCCTTGGTGCTGGCGACGCCGATCTCGGGTCCGGCGTGCAGGTAGATGCCTCCCTCGACTTCCCGGGCGATGGTGCTCCCCACCACGTTGACGAGCCCGAGGGTGCGCGCCCCGCGCCGCTTCGCCTCGCGCAGCGCCGCCAGCGTGTCGGCCGTCTCGCCCGACTGGGAGATCCCGACGACCAGCGTGCGGTCGTCCACGATCGGGTTGCGATAGCGGAACTCCGACGCGTATTCGACCTCGGTCGGGATGCGCGCCAGCTCCTCCATCATGTATTCGCCGATGAGCCCGGCGTGCCACGACGTGCCGCACGCGGTGATGACGATGCGGTCCACCTGAAGCAGCGCCTCGTCGGACAGGTTGAGGCCGCCGAGCTTGGC
>WNGP01001112.1_pt1 | contig 22464 bp, 15 predicted proteins | sample 5407671 | NCBI WGS metagenome assembly WNGP01 (sample SAMN13153381, study PRJNA577476) | soil metagenome | isolation source: 40 cm soil or saprolite under Garry oak tree replicate 2 | place: USA:California | collected 2016-06-15
CAGGGACGACAGTTGGATGAAGGTCAGATTAAAGGTCTTACCGGACTAGCTGAGAGGAGGTGCATGGCCGTCGCCAGTTCGTGCCGTGAGGTGTTCTCTTAAGTGAGAAAACGAACGAGACCCGTGCCCTTAGTTGCCAGGGCATTCCCTCGGGAATGCAGGCACACTAGGGGGACTGCCTCCGCTAAGGGGGAGGAAGGAGCGGGCCACGGCAGGTCAGTATGCCCCGGATCCCCTGGGCCACACGCGAGCTGCAATGGCTGGGACAATGGGCTCCGACCCCGAAAGGGGAAGGCAATCCCTAAACCCAGCCTCAGTTGGGATCGAGGGCTGCAACCCGCCCTCGTGAACATGGAATCCCTAGTAACCGCGTGTCATCATCGCGCGGTGAATACGTCCCTGCTCCTTGCACACACCGCCCGTCGCTCCACCCGAGTCTGGTTTTGGTGAGGTGCAGCCCTGTTGGTTGCCTCGAACCTAAGCTAAGCAAGGGGGGAGAAGTCGTAACAAGGTGGCCGTAGGGGAACCTGCGGCCGGATCACCTCCTTAGACGCTACAGGGACGGTTGGAGGGCAAAATACCGGCTACGAGCCTGACAAGATGCAGCTTCCAAGCTCGAAACTTGGTAGCGAAGAGAAGAGTGAGACTCAGCGTAACAGCTGAGTTCACGATGAGTGCTGTGCAGAGGGCTTCAATATTGACGCAAATCGAATGTGGGTTCCTAAAGGGCTTGGCATGATACGCCACCTGACGAATGGCTCGGCTTGGGCGCTGACGAAGGGCGTGGCAAGCTGCGATAAGCTCCGGGTAGGCGCACGCGGCCTTAGATCCGGAGATGGAGGAGAAACCCTCCGAACGGAAGCATCCAAGTAGGAGGAGGAAGAGAAACCAAAATGGGATTCCCAGATTAGCGGCGAGCGAAATGGGAACAGTCCAAACCGAACCCTGACGGGAAACCGTTGGGGGATGTAGTGTTGTAGGGCCCGGCCGCTTTCTCGCAGTTGAAGTTGAAATGGCCTGGAACGGCCTGCCGTAGAGGGTGATAGCCCCCTAGACGCAAGACTGCAGAATTAGGGCTGGAGTCCCTGAGTACCGCACCCCGGTTTGGGTGTGGGAATCTGGAAGAAAGCAACTTCCAAGACTAAATACGTCCCAAGACCGATAGCGCACTAGTACCGCGAGGGAAAGCTGAAAAGTACCCCGGAAGGGGAGTGAAAAGTGCCTGAAATCAGGTGGTTACAGACGTGTACGGTCCGTAAGGGTAGATCCTCCCTGAAGGAGGCTGTGGTGACGCAGCATTACGAGGGGAGGGGACTAGGATTGTACGTTCCGTTTAGTACCATGGGCCGGGGAGTTCATTTCTGTGGTGAGGCTAAAGGCCGTATGGCCTGGAGTCGTAGGGAAACCAATTGTCCGTAGCGTGGATTCTCATGAAGCGTGAGGGACGGGGTCTGAAAGGGCCCCTAATCACAGGGATGACACTAGAAACCGAGTGATCTAGCCCTGAGTAGGATGAAGCCGGGCGAAAGCTCGGTGGAGGTCCGAAGGGGTGTTGACGTGCAACTCACTCCCATAACTTGGGGCTAGGGGCAAAAGACCAATCTAACTCGGTGATCGCTAGTTCCCGCCGAAATATCTCTAAGGATAGCCCGGTCGGAGGCTGCTAGTGGGGTAGAGTCCTGATTGGGGAACAAGGAGCCGAAAGGCTCCACTCTCCATTCAAACTTCGAATCCATCAGCGCCGTAGAAGACCGGAGTCGGGCTTGGGGGGTAAGCTCCTAGGCCGCGAGGGGAACAACCCAGGCTTGGGTTAAGGCCCCAGAATCCTGGCTAAGTGTAGAAATTGAAAGCCGTCCTCAACCGGAGACAGCTGGAAGGTAGGCTTAGAAGCAGCCATCCTCCAAGCAGTGCGTAACAGCTGACCGGCCGAGGTTGGGGGCGCCGAAAATATACGGGACTAAGCCAGGTGCCGATACCCAGGGACACGAGGTCAAACTCGTGTCGGTAGGCGGGCGCGGCGTTCGGGTGGAAGCTGGGCCGTGAGGTCCAGTGGACCGTTCGCTGTTGCAGATCCCGGTGGTAGTAACAGCCATAGAGGGGTGAGAATCCCCTCCGTCGAAGGGGCCAGGGTTCCCCGGCAATGCGTCGTCAGCCGGGGGTAAGTCGGTCCTAAGACATGCCTTAACCGGCCATGTCGAAAGGGAAACAGGTTAAGATTCCTGTACCGGAGAGGTACACGCGGCAACGCAAGCTTCTGACCTGACGCTTCCGGATAGGCTGAGTGAGATCGTCGTCTCATCTAACCTTTGAAGCCTGGGGAGTACCGTAATGGTGAGAACCAGGCGAAGATGGGAATGGCCTCCCGTTTTAGGGGGGTTCAGCTGATTTCAGGAGCCAAGGAAAAGGGTCAGGGGATGGACCCTCTCCGTCCGTACCAAGATCCGACACAGGTGCCCCTAGGTGAGAAGCCTAAGACGTATCGGGTGGAACTCAGGCGAGGGAACTCGGCAAATTAGCCCCGTAACTTCGGGAAAAGGGGTGCCTGAACCCCTAGCTATGCTGGGAGTTCAGGTCGCAGTGACAAGGGGGAGGCGACTGTTTACTAAAAACATAGGAGGCTGCAAGCCCGAAAGGGTGTAAACAGCCTTTGAGTCCTGGCCAGTGGCGGTACCTGAAACCTGGGTACAACCGGGCTAAGGGCCGCTAAACGCCGGGAGTAACTCTGACTCTCTTAAGGTAGCCAAATGCCTTGTCGGGTAAGTTCCGACGTGCATGAATGGACCAATGACCTCCCCGCTGTCCCCGCCTGGGGCCCGGTGAACCCACTTTACCTGGACGAACAGTCCAGGGACACCCAGCGGGGCGAGAAGTCCCCGTGGAGTTTTACTGCAGCTTGTCGCTGGGATGTGATTGCGGGTACAGAGTGTAGGTGGGAGCCTTCGAAGCCGGGTCTTCGGGTCCGGTGGAGGCGCCAATGTAACACCACCTATCTGCGATTACATCTCTTACCAGGGTTGACTCTGGAACAACGGCAGGTAGGCAGTTTGGCTGGGGCGGCACCCCCTCGAAAAAATATCGAGGGGGCCCTAAGCTCGACTCATCCGGGACAGAACCCCGGAGTAGAGTGCAAGAGCAAAAGTCGGGCTGACTGGATCCTCAACGGCAAGGGATCCAGAGGCGAAAGCCTGGTCTAGCGATCCTTTATGTCCCCTTTGCTGGGGGCTGGAGGTGACAGAAAAATTACCCCGGGAGTAATTGGCTCGTCTCCTCCGAGAGTCCTCATCGACGAGGAGGATTGGTTCTCCGTAGTCGTCCCTTCCCATCCTGGGTTCGCAGCAGAACCCAAGGGCGCGGCTGTTCGCCGATCAAAGGGGAATGCGAGATGGGTTTAGACCGTCGCGAGACAGGTCGGCCTCTACCTGCTGGGTGTGTTGGTTGCCTGAGGGGAAGGCGCCCCTAGTACGAGAGGAACGGGGTATCGTAGCCTCTAGTTTACCGGTTGTCCGACAGGGCACTGCCGGGCAGCCACGCTATCGAGGATAAGGGCTGAAAGCATCTAAGCCCGAAACCTCTCCCGAAAATAGGCAACCATTCCAGTCCAACATACCAGTCCTGGCGACAGGATTGTGGGACTGTGACGAGTGCTCCCATAGAAGATGGGGTTGATGGAATCGGGGTGTACGCGTCAAGACTTCGGTCGAGACGTTCAGCCCGCGATCCCCAATCGCACAAGGTGTTGGGCCCATGTGGAGTCCACGTTCGGAGCGATATCAGTACGAAGCCTTTCTGCACAGCATTTTTTCCGATCCTTGTTGGGATAGGCGGCGAGCCGGTGAGCAGTTACAGGGCCATTGATGGTGGTCTTGAGGAAACTCCACCCACATGGCGGAGACCGTTGTGATCGTAAGAGGTGCCAGGTGAGAGCCTGTGCGGGGGCGCAGAAACGAGACCTTGCCCGGTCGAGATGACGATGACATGCCCTCTCCCGGGGAGCGTCGATGGAAGATTGGGAGTTGAGGATGAAACGGGTCCCTGCAACGGTGTGAAAGGGGCAGTAGACGCCTATGATCCTCCGCTGGAGGCGCGGGTTCCCCGATTAGACAGATGCTGCTTAAAACAGAAGGTGGGTTACAGCCGGGACGCCGCCCCCAAAAACAAACCGGGGAGAGACCACTCTCGCGTCGCGAGAGCGTTGACACATACCTTTTTTTTTCCAGACGGAGATTGCCTGTCTGGCAGTGATAACGGGCGAGACAGGCGATTCATGGCACAGTTCGTGCTTAAATGGGAAGGCAAAACTCGGGAATCTTAACCGATTAACGAACGACTCCTAAGGAAGTCTAGAGCGACCGTCCCGGATTCAAGATCAGGGCAGATAATAGGCGATATCACGACAGATTTGGGCACCGAGTCATTTAGTGCATTTTCTGAGCTTTTCATTCGCTGAGCCTCGGAATGGGGAAAGCCAGTCTCAGCCATAAAGAGTCGGTATGGAGGCTTGAGGTGTCGAGTAACCGGAGCGTGGGCTCCATGCGAGACAAGACTCTTACCGCACTTAGCGCAGATGGTCGGGGGTAGAGAAACCTCGAACCAAAGTCCCAAGTCCAAACGCAGTAAGAGGATGCTTATCGTTGCTGTCGCAATGGTCACGTCAGTAGCCCTTGTGGGAACCTATTTTGCGATATCCTACCTATCCCAAGGACCATGTCCGAGTGGGGCCAGTCTACGCTCCTTTATGATCACAGCCAACGATACCAACGGCTACAATAGTAGCAGATATCAGCCCTTCCAAATGAATGTGCAAAAGGGCGACTGTGTTTTCATAACCTTCGTCAACAATTCTCCAGTCCAACCGCATGGATTGGCGATAAACTACTACCTCAACGGAATAATAGTTCAGCCTAACAAAACTGAGAGCGCCAAATTTCAAGCGAACAAGACTGGACAATTCCAAGTCTTCGAGCACATCGCTTCGAGCATCAACGGATTCACCGACAACTGCGGCACGCTAACCGTAGTCTAGGATCTGCCATACCCATCAGGACAATGGAGGTAGATTTCGCGGCCTCTGACGCGGAATTGATCAGATTGTGAATTCAACGTTGCTAGCTTTCCCAGAGCGGCCTTTGTCGGCGACCCTGACAAGAATGTAACATGAAGTTTAGAGCTGTCGATCCCCTTTTGGTTCGAGGACGGGTTATTACTGACCATCTTCTTCATCTCATCCGCAGTCCTCAAAACCCAGGAACCGAAAAACCATAGTCGCTCAGAATCTTGTTCCCGATAATCTTGGACAAACCGTTTGGGGAGGCTTTTGTGGATTCGAATACGACGTTCCCACTCTGAACATAGGATCGAGCGCGCCGAAATCCCAATGCCTCAAATGAAGCCCGCAGGTTCTCCATCCTGATAATTTTCTGCCCACCAACGTTGATTCCCCTCATCATCGCAACGATGATTGGCACGGATCAATCCACCATCGTTTCCGCCATCGAGCGAGGAAAGCGGGCGTGAGAAAAGTGCATCGCGCCGCGTGGAACTACCCAGGGTAATATCTTGACAGAGAATCGTCCCGCTTTGACAGCAGGATCCTGTTCCTTCAACACACGAGCTTTTTCAGGCTCAACGTTGAGAATGGTAAGTCCACGAAAAGCCTCATCGGAGCCTCCGAGAAGCGGACCAGCTGCGAGCAAATAGCCTGCTTCATGAAGATCGGCGAGGTGTGCCATGTGAGCATCTTGTAACGCTGCCTCAGCCTCTTGGTCAAGACGCGGGCGATCAGGGCGCAACACTAACAAGGCTATGGAGAACCTGTCGAATTTCATATCCCCACTTCAGGATAATGGCCAAATAAGACTCGGGTTGGTCGCGAGAAGCTGGGGTAGACAATCGCAGATCGGGCTGACAGCTCGTCCGATGATTGAAAAAAAGGGAGTTTTTTTTGACTTTCTAGTGTTGAGCGACTTGGAAGCATGCGACGTCGTATTGCGAGACGGCAGCCGAGTTTGCTGGGGTCTGAGTGGTTTGTCCGTTGCCCGCGTAGTTATTTCCTGCATTAGTGAACCCGTTGGTGTTGAAGCCCGAGGGAGATAGGGGTCCTGCTGGGAACACTGATTGACAGCTCTGGCTCGGTTGTCCCGTAGTCCCTGTGTTAGTGTCCGCTGCGACTGGCCTTGCAAGGAATGGTATCGCTGCAAGAGATAGGATTGCTAGCATCAAGAGAAGTCTAGAGGGTGTCATTATTTTTCCTGATAGGCGAGGACAGTGTGTTGAGATAAAAATGTTACTATCGCGATAGCAGGAAATGACAGGTTGTAGACATTCTGCAAGCCAGAGCTCTAGGCTGGAGTAGTCGGAACCGGTGCCCAAGAGTAGGGCGCTGGTGGCGCTGGCTTCCTCCGCGACAAGAGAGTTCCAAATACCAAGACCAGTGCGAGAAGAAGACCCGCAACAACTGCCACAATCAGGATCTCAAGTCGCATCTGGCTAACGGAGGTCTGCAGCATTTGTATCTGTTCGGGATAGGGATATTCGGATGAGTAGGTTGCTCCAGACGGGAGCGATAGATCCGTTCTTGGATGTCCCGAGCTGTTGAGCGTCGAAGATGTTGCGAGCCAATCGTAGATATACGATAAGGCGTAAAGGTCCAGGGTTGATGGCGCCTCAAGGGTATTTCTAGGGTTGCCCACGGCCTGTCCGTATGATAGGAACATCAGCTCGAAAGTCCCATCATCGGTCCCAGATACGGTTGCATGGCCGAGTCCAAGGGCATGACCAAATTCATGGCTTGCAATATTGATCATGTCTATGTCCGTCAACTGTGTCGTGTTTGTAGGGTCGTAGGCGGCGAGCGTCGTGGTTGTCGGAGCTTGGAAGATTCCTAGGGTTCCTGACGTCGAAATCCGGACGTCAGTAAGGCCCAGCCCCTGTGTGGAACCAAACGACTGGGTGAAATCAACTTGAACGTCTGGGTTCGGGGGTACCGACTGGTTCCCTGCAACGTAAGTAAGGAAGCTAAGCTTACGGATAGAGTCTGACCCAGAAGCGTCCGTGTAGGCTATGATCGATTCAGCCCAACGCGAAATCGCGCGACTTACATCTCCTGCGTAGGAGGCTTTGAACCAAGGCTGGTTAGGCTGGGGATTAATCACGATGGTGATAGTAGGGTTTGCCCAAGTGCCGCCTTCTGTTGGAATAGACGCCCCCGAAGCCGCGTGAGCATTGGGCGCAGATTCAACGCATATTATTGGGACAAGAAGAATGGCGAGAAAAAGAAGAGCTTTCAACTCAGAACCCTATCCTGCCCGAGCGTTGAGGTCAGTTAGGGGCTATTTGTAGGGTTTTTCCTAACAAACCATTTCGGCAGTAGCCCCTCTCTGCTTATGGAAAAGACTGCCGAGACGAAAATGTGTCAGGACAGGCTATGGACGCTCTAGTGTTTACGTGAGTATCACGCAAAAGAATGTCGGGCTATTCGTCCACAAACTGAACAACGGGCTTATCTACAGCCCGACTAGAACATTCTATACGGATACCCACGTGATGTAATGTCGGACAAGCGTTTTGTCCAAGGGTCCGGTATCAACGCTTTCAACGGAAATGAGCTCATAGTAAAGGGAGCGCTTGAGAGTAAAGTCGGCTTAATGGCCGGCTATCCCGGCTCGCCTGTCGCCGAAGTTTTCACTATTCTAGAAGAGAACGCTGAGATTCTCAGAGAGTGCGGATTATGGGCAGAGATGACGAACGATGAGTCCCAGGGCGCTGCCGCGCTCAACGGCGCATTAGATGTCGGTGTTAACGCTGTTGCTGTAATGAAAAGCGTCGGGCTCAACGTTGCGGCAGACCCGATCAATATCATAAATTACGCTGACAAGCTCGGCCTCAGCGGGAAGAGAGGAGGTGCCCTAGTCGTCTGCGGAGACGACCCCCATGCTTCCAGCACTCAGGTTGCGGGTGATAGCCGCCAGCTCATGGAGCATCTCAAAATGGCCATCATCGAACCTAGCACTCCACAAGAAGTCAAAGACTGGATCGGGGAAGGACTCAGACTCTCCCAATACTCCAATCTTGTCGTAGGCTATCTTATCACAACCTATCTGGCCGAAGGCGGAGGCAGCGTCATTCTCTCAGAAAACCAGCCCTCAGAAATCACGTTCAAGAATCCAATAACCCTAGATATTTCAAAAATTGACATCAAACGAAGAGTCAGCATACCCCCCAACACCTGGGACTTGGAGAAAGAGATTATCAGAGAAAGATTCCCGAAAGTCCACGAGTACGTTAGGGATCATAAGCTCGACAAGATACTCTACGACGATGGCCGAAAACATCGAATCGGATTTATCGCGGCAGGCATATCCTACAGCTATCTGGAACAGGCTCTCTGGGAACTCGGACTAGACGAGCAATTCCCGATCCTGAAACCTGCAGTAACCTATCCTCTAGAGCCTGAGATCGTCGGCGAGTTATCCAAGAAAGTGGAGAACATTGTTGTTGTCGAAGAGAAGAGCCCAGCAATAGAGAACCAGGTCAAAACGATCCTGGACGACTTGGTGCAAGAAGGAAAACTCTCCAGCATGCCTAGGGTCTGGGGTAAATTCTTTCCCCAGGGCGATGGATTCCCTGAAGAGAGTGGCCTCACTCCATCAAACCTCATTGAGAAAGTTGGAAACCTGCTCTTGGAGCTTGGCGATCCTTCGGCCAAGATTGACCAGAAGAAGATTCACAGCGAGCTCGATCTGCTCGCAGAGATCAAAGCCTATGGCCTCCTCGTCCCACCACGATCGCCAGGGTTTTGCGCTGGCTGTCCTCACAGAGAAACCCTTAGCGCCGTTCATTCGCTGAGAGATACGCCTGAGCACAAGGACATCTTCGCCCACGGCGACATCGGATGCTACTCGATGTCGTTCCTTCCTCCCTTCGGTGAAATGCACAACCTGACGGCGATGTCACTGGGTGGCGCTGCGGGTGCGGGAATGGACCCGTTCGTAACCAACAAGCAGTATTCCCTGATGGGAGACTCGACTTTCTTCTGGAGAGGAATGACTGCCATCTCCAACTCGATCAAAGAAGGACAAGACATCCTCTATCTCATCCTCGACAACAAGAACACGGCGATGACAGGTCATCAGCCAACACCTGCGACAGGCCACAATTTGATGGGCGACAAGACTACGCCACAAGACATCGAAAGTATTGTTAGAGCAATGGGCCAAGGACAGATCTATGTGAAGAAGATGCCCCCCTCCAACCGGGAGAAGTACATGAAAGAACTGGACAAGGTCTTCGAGAAACCCGGCGTAAAAGTGATCATAGCCGACAAAGAATGCGGTATCACATTTCACAAGAGAAAACGTTCAGAGAGAAACAGGATCATCGAGAGGCAGGGTTTCGTCAAGAAAGAAACATTCGTCAACATATCGCAGGAAGTCTGCGAGAACTGCCGGGAATGCACCAAGAACACCGGCTGCCCAGGACTTACAATAATCAACACAGACTATGGAGAGAAGATCGGCATTGACCAGTCGATTTGCGTATCCGACACGTACTGCACGAAGGTCATGGCCTGCCCATCCTTCGAGAAGGTAATCGTCACAAGAAACAGACCACCGAAGTCAAGGGTCAAGAAGATATCTCTTGACAACATTCCAACGCCTCCTCCACACCGATTCAACGATACTTGGAAGATATTCATCAGCGGAGTAGGCGGCATGGGCGTAGGAGTAATGTCATCAGTTCTTGCTCGAGCCGGAACCAGAGAAGGATACCACGTCCGGTTCAACGACAAGAAGGGCCTCGCAATCAGAAACGGAGCAGTCTCCGCACACGTCCTCTACTCGAATGGAAAAGCAAAGATCTCAACCATCGTCCCCAACGGGAAGGCCGATCTCTTGATGGGCGTTGACATGCTCGAAGCGGAGAGAAGTCTCGTATACGCCAGCCAGGTTCACACAACCGCAGTGGTGAACACCACCGTGGTTCCGACCATCCCGATGCTCGCCGGGATGATGAATTATCCTCCAGACGCGGAGGAGAATATTCGAAGACACACAAACGCGGACGAATACTTCGGGGGAAGAATCAGCGAGATTTCTGAACTCTACTTCGGGAGCAAGCTCTTTACCAACATTATTCTTCTCGGCGCGGCCTTCCAGAAGGGCCTCATACCTGTCAGCGAACAAAACCTGGTTGACGCCATAATGGAAACCGTCCCTGGCAGCCAGAGGGCTAGGAACATGGAGGCGTTTCGCTTGGGCCGGAAAATGGTTGTAGAGCCAGAACTTCTCGAGTTCAAGAACATCGTAGCTGAGGAGAGGATCCTCACACTCTTCGGGGCGAAGGAAAGCTACCCATCCGTTCTTGACATGAAGGCGAAGCAGATCTCGCACTCCTACTGGATGTTCTGGCGTGGAAAGAAGATCGCGGATGAATATCGACGACTGGTAATGAGCACCGTTGCAACCATGAATCTTGACGAAGACATCAACAGAGGCATTGCAAGAAGAATCTACGATCTCATAATGTGGGGAGACCTTCCCTACGCCGAGAAATACGTGGACAAAATCCTAGAGGTATTCAGGAGCGACAGAGCGGACAAGGGCTACGCCGCAACCAAGACAGCAATGCTAGACCTACACAAGGTCATGGCGATCAAGGACGAGATCTACACTCCGCACCTGTTGACTGATGGTGAGAAGCTAGACCGGGACAAGATCAGGTACAACGTCGACGACGAGAACGGTGACAAGATAACATACGAACATATCAACAGGCCAGAATTCGAGGTCTTCGGCAAACAGCTCCGGTTCGACCTACCGCAATGGCTGGCTCACAACTGGTTGATGAGGATTTTCAAACACATGAAATGGACTAGGACCGTCCTCGATAGCTGGGGATGGCACAAGAAAGAGCGCGCGTTCCGAGACTGGTACAAAGACGAGGTCATAGGATTCTACCTTAAGACAGCGTCTTCAAACTATGATTTGGCGCTCAGAGCCTTGAGAGTCATCAATGATCCATACCGGCCCAGCGAATTCGCCGTAACAGGATTCCGAGAGGTCATCTATCCAAAGATGGACAAGGCAAGACGAGAGTTCGAACAACTCCTAGAGCCGGGACAACAGCTTCCTGTCATGCCGATGATAACGGCATCATCTGAAGTATAGCCTTCCTGTCAATTCGTATCGGATATTTAGAGTACAAGACATTTCGTCGTCCACACGATTCTGCTCATTATGATCGACTGAGAGAGTATCGGTTATATCACGCGGAATGCGTCTAGGTACAATTGACCGATACCGTTTGAGTTCAGAGATCCGACCCATCAACCCCCTCACCGAAGTATTAGCGAGACGGCAATACTACCAAGGGTCCCTCTATGCGTCCGCGATCAGAGACCCGCGTTTCTCGTCGGGGTTCGGGATGTACCCACCTCCGACTCCCAAGCACCCGAGGACCGGAGGCTCGATTGCCTGGATCTTACTCAAGTTCGGGTTCGTAGGCGGGTTAGGAATATTCCTTAACCAGTACGTTCTGTTCGTGTTAACGGGTTTCTATGGTGTTTACTTTCTATTCAGTGCAATACTCAGTAGCCAAGCGGCTGTATTGGTCAACTTTGCCCTGAATAACTTTCTCGTATTCAGATCGAGAGAATCCGCCGGGGGATTAGTCCGGAAGGCCCTGCTCTTCAATGCAGTTTCCTCATCGGACCTGCTATTGAGAATTCCACTGCTCTGGGGCCTAACAAGCGCAGTCGGAATTTCGTATCTTTGGTCCAATCTTGCGAGCATCTTCCTCACCTTCGGGGGAAGATTCCTGTTGAGTGAGAAGAAGATCTGGGCCAAGCGCCCGTCCGCGATCAGCCCATCGTCACGGTAGTTCCGGAAAAGTTACCGTTCTAATAGCGTCTAACGAATGTCTCGACCGGATGGACCAGCTCCAGCACAGGTTGAAGCTCAAGCCGGAACAGCTCTCCAGGCTGCGTCGTGGAGAATCCGTCTTGTCCCTTTCGCACTAAATCGTCGACGATAGAGACTCGTTTCTTGATGTAATCGCTCTCATCAGCAGCAGGAAGCGGCCCAAAGACTTGTGGTGCCGCCAGTCGGACTGCGGCATACATCGACCATGCAAGGTCGCGGATCTCCCATTGCGCATCAGGTGCGCAGCGGAGGTTGAAGAAGTGGATGAGCTGGCGTGGGCTCATGCTCATGACAATGTTCGTTGTCGCCGCGTTGGGCCGGAGGTATCTGCTGTCTTCCGCCTTGATGCCTTTGGCGACAAGTCCCTCCTCGGCCTGACGGGTCAAGTCCATCACGTCTTCGAAGTTCAGTTCGAGCTCATGCCCTTGAATCTCGACCGGGACCCTGAGGTCTCCCGGAACTCCAGGCGGCTTCAAGTAACCATAGCTACGCGTGACTTTCACGTACCGTTGACTGTTTCCACACCACACAGTCTTTCCGTTTCTTCTCACATAGACGATGTGGTTCGGGACCTCCATACACCAGACGATACCCTGATACTGAACAACTTCATGGTGGCTTGAAGTCGTGCCATTAAGACGGATCAAGGGAGTGTTCCTATCTTGGATAATACTAACCGTGTAACATCCTAGAGGATTGCGTGGTGGTCTCGGTTCTGTATAGGAAATATTTGCGCCATGTCCAAGCTTGAACGCGAGTTCTTGGACATCGTCAGCTAGACGCTTAGACGTAGTATAGTATCGTGTCCACCCGCTTCTCTGGTCAACTGAGCCGTCGCCTTCAATGAGTGCCTTGAATAACAGCTGAAGGTCTCTCGGGTTTCGATTCAATGCCCAGCGAGGAATGAACTTCTGGTGGGCTTTGCCAAGAGGCTTGAGAAACTCTAGAAGTGATTTGTCTTCGATACGCCATCTCATGCAGCCGTATTTGTCGATAGACCGATAAGCACCGAAAGGCAGATTCTTGACACAGGATTCAATATTCTCTGCTGTCTTTCCAACCTTTTGCGCGATCTCGATAATGTGCCTCGTCCCGCCTCGCTGAGGCGATTCGCATACGCATCCTTCAGATATGAAGTAGCCAAGGAATTCTAGGAAATTGTGATAATCAACAGTGATGTCCAGTCTTTGATAGGCTGATTGTCCTGAAGCATATTGCTTCACGATGGTCGCGCCAGGAATGGTTAGGTTCGACTCGTCCTCTTCGCCGTGCCAGAATCCATCCTTCTTGAACTCGATGTGCCCGTGTCCAATCTGGGCGACTATCGAGGCCTCGAGGAATTCCCAGCGGGTGCGCCCATAGACCTTTACGAATAGTTTGTGATTGGGTGTAACGCACAAGTCTACCTGTTTCGCCTGAAATCGATGCATGGGACCCTCGTAGGGGTAGAGAAAGAACGACGAAGGAATTTGGTACTCGATCTCGAGCGTTTTCGGGTTAAGTGTGGCTACCTCAAGGTCATGGCTCAGCTCGTGATAGTGTTTCCAACCGTTTACTGTTAGTATCTCCGTTTCTGGGTCGTAGCACTGTTGCGAGAAGGAGGCTATTCTATGTCTGACGATTTGGTGGCTTGCTGCTCTGCTTATTCCTTGCAGGTCGAACGTGAAACTTCCGTGACGTAGCATGCTGTCTTTGGTCATCTTCACCCCAGCCCCTTCCAAGTTCGCGTTGAGTTCGGGGTAATTGGTGTAGCTGAATAGGATCGCTTTACTTGCCATTCTAATCGCTAACTCTTTGTGTTAGGTATCGATAAGGCTGAGGCGATTATGGGAGCGGCCTGACTCAGAGTAGCAACAAGTTCTTTCGTCAGGGGTAGATGGTCTGTGCCGCGGGCGAGTTCGACTAGTACTCGGAGGTTTGTTGTAATGAGCCATCGCTTCTCGTCGATCTGACTTGTCTCGAAGAACTTGGACGATTCCATGAGGAAAAGGATCTCCTTTTCATCAGCCTCAATCAGCCAGGTAATGCTGTTGTGTTCGAGAATATCATAGTGTCCGAGCTCAAGGGCACGCTTTAACAGTCCACCGATTCTCTCCGCATCGAAGATTTTTTCTCCATCTAGGACCTTGTCTTGCGACGTGTGAGTGAACAGCTCATAGCCGGGATGGGGAGAATAGCATGATCGCATTGCCGCGGCGCAGACCCTTTCGAGGTCCGGCTCGTAGCCAACAAGGCGAACACGCATAACTAGAAATCCTTCTCAGAAAGAGTGGATGTTCAGCCCGCAATAAAAGAGCTACCGCGCTCATCCCTACAATCTTCGCTGTTTCGAGGAGACGAAATGGGACCTACCGCAGCAGTGTTGTGACTGATTGCAGGTTTTGGAAGGGACAGCATGCTTAGCTAAGCGACTTTCCATAGCGGGAACAGACGCCAAGGGGAAAGGGAAGGTCAATGGCCGAAGAAGGGTCCGACAGCGAAACAGGACAGCAACAGGACCCTCCGGACGATGCTAGAATAGAACCCTTCCTTGACATGCGGGACCCTACCTTTCGCCGAATCCTACGGTCCGCCACTAGCAAGTTCAACCAGATGATCTGCCCCCTAATGGCATCCGTCTGCGTGCGGGACTTGTGCATGTTCTGGAATGACCACTCAAAGTCCTGCTACATTGTCGATACGCTGAAAATGAACATCTACCACACGATCTGTCCGAAGTGCGGGTCCACGAACATCGAGCTGTCCACGAGGGAGCAACGTTCTGGAAAGGCGAAACTCTACCGATGCGACACCTGCGGCAACGAATGGGGACAAGTACACTAGCTTATCCGCCCTTTTCTTGGCGTTCCGTCCTCCTATAAGAAGGACCTAAACGTCCTGTCACAATTCATGATCCTTCTCTGTGAACTCTAATAATACGTCAATAATCGTTCTCAGGCATGCTGGAGCCACCATTAGGGAGATACGCCGTGAAGATGGCTGAGGCTATGCCGCTCTGGGTCAGATTGGAAAAGCGTATCGGAGAGGCCGCCTTCTCTCCTCTACTTCAATATTGAAGACGTAGAAGAGATTGCGCGCTCTTCCACCGACCCTACTTATCCTAACCGTACTTCTCGCCGTCGGCTTTCCTGGAAAAACCCTCGCGACTTCGAGTCAAATCGCTTCGACCCTAACTGGCACGGGCTTCGATTATGTTGTCACCATCTTGATGGAAAACCACCCCTTGAACACTAGCTACCCGAACGGTATCATAGGAAATCCCAACCTCCCATACATCAACTCACTAGCAAGAAACTACAGCCTCGCAAACTATTACTTCGCAGTAGCGTCCGGAAGCTTGCCAGATTATCTCGCGCTTACAAACGCGAACATAACGTCCGTAAATTCAAGCTGTAACACACCCAGCCCCAGTTGTAGCACCAACGCCAGCAACATAATCGACCGAGTCGAAGGTTCAGGAAGAACATGGAAAGCCTACATGGAAGACTATTCAGGCGGATGCAGCGGGACCAGAATATCATCCTTCTACGTCGCCATCCACAACCCCTTCATCTTCTATTCTGACATAACAAACAATAGCACCAGATGTGCGAGAATCGTTTCAGCGAACCCTGGACACTCAGGATCTCCAGACAGCCAGCTCATATCCGACCTGAGTTCAACAACGACAGCATCGAACTACATGTGGCTCACGCCAAACAATTGCGACAATATGCACGGAGAATGTGCTATCACTACTGGAGATAGCTATCTATCCAAACTCATCCCGGCAATATTGAACAGCACAGTCTTCCAAAGCCAGAGAGCAGCCATATTCCTAGTCTTTGACGAGCCTACCTATTGCCCATACCACCAGTGCCCGGTGCCAGCAATCTGGGCAGGGCCTGCCGCCAAGTTCGCATACTCATCCAACATGCCGTACACGCACTATTCCCTGTTGGCGACCCTCGAGAACGTTTGGAGCCTTCCACCGCTGAACTCGTTTGACGGTGCCGCGTCGGCTATGTTGGAATTCCTAAACCCAAACCTCAGCGTTGGCGGAATAATTGTCCCTATCGACAAACTGGCTGTAATCGCACCCTTCGTTGTTCTGGTTTCGATAGTCCTCGCTGTGACTATTGCCACATTCTATCTAACGGGCATGGCAGGCACAGAAGACAGGGCATACAGAGTAACGTGACTACGACTTCGCGTTGGACGGGCCTTGGTGTCCGTGGGCCAGATGTTTCTTGAATCCACGGATCATGGCCGTAAAACAGACGCCGACAACAACGACAAGTATCACAAACATGAATCCCGCGTCTAACACTGACCGCAGCTGAGCGATAGGAGTGGACGTGCTAGCCCTACCCAATTGATTCGTAGGAGAATCCGATTAGCCGGCTATTTCTTTGCATTGAAACCCAACCTGCAGTTCTTATACGAATGAAGAACCCAAGCAAATCCTAGGCATTGAGGAGAACGCGTGAAGCATGACTGATATGCTAAAGGGGAGCCAGGTCCTTCAGAAGACCTACACCTACATTGAGAATGTGACGAAGGAATCCCGCAAAGCCCTCATGGAGGAATTCAGCCAAAAACACAAGGGTATCGCGATCAACTCGGCATCTGACACTCTACGCAAGACGGTCTTGGAATGGTTTCCTCGTCGCGACCCCATGCTAAAGCTAGTCCACGAGAAGACGAGCCAAGGAAAACCAGGCGATCTACGGATGGACTTTCTAGGAGAGACCAAGACTGTACATTTCAAGGTCCATCTTCACGCAGTCTTCGCGGTCAACGGCCAATCACCTGACTCGCCCTCTTTTCTGAAAGAAGTCACTCTACTAGTCGACCCTAGAGAATTCTCGATGTAGAGCCGAGACTCCCTTGAGTCTCGCAGGCGCAATCACACTTTCAAGTCTCGAACTAACCAGATTTTTCTTTGCAATGGTCCTCATACTGTTCACCGCACACTCATTCGGTTTCTTGTTCTACGAAGCCAAGCTTCCCCGAGTTATCGGAGAGATATTCGGCGGGCTAGTTCTGGGCCCAACCTTTCTCGGCTTTGTTGCCCCCGGCGCTGAGAGCTGGGTCTTCGGCGCGTTTCCTTCCGAAGGCGCGTTGATCTCTGTAATCTCCTATTTCGGGCTGGTTCTTCTGATGTTCATTTCCGGATTCGAGATTCAGAGAGCCTTCTCGAGAGAAGATCGTAAGATCGCTACCTCGTTCTTGGTTGGCGCCACTGTTGTCCCATTCATTATTGGAATGCTGGTTCCCTTCTTCTACAATTTCGCGCCGTACTCTGGACCCAATGGTAACATGCTCTCACTGGCTATCATCGTGGGCATTGGCGTATCAGTCACCTCGATTCCAGTGATCTCGAAGATTTTCATTGACCTGAAGATCATGAACACGCGGTTCGCGAAGATCGTACTAGCAATTGCTACGGTGGAGGATGTCATCCAGTTCGGGGCGTTGGCAATCGCGACGGGGGTCGGGGCTTCAGCCTCTGCATCGATATCTCTGATCGGCTATACCGCATTCGTCACTGTCGCGTTTTTCGGTGCGGCTCTGCTAGTTCTGCCCAGACTGATCCGCTACACAATAAGGTCAAGATTTGACGTTCTAATCAAGTATCACCCGTCGAGATACGCTCTGTTTCTCTGCTTCTCGATGGTGGCATTGGCGAGCCTTCTCAACGTGAACATCGTCTTCGGCGCCTTTCTCGCTGGCATTGCGATCGGAATGATGCCAGAAGAGGTCTTTGCTCTCGCCAAGTCTCAGGTCAAATCGATATCTCTAGCTGTGTTCACACCGGTCTATTTTGCTGTCGTCGGCTTGAAGATAGACCTAATCCACTCGTTTGACATCTTCTTCTTTCTGGGATTCCTGCTCTTTTCCACCGCGCTGAAAGGAGGCGGTGCCCTGGTGGTGGGCAAGTTAATCAAACAGAAAAGACTGCCAAGCTTCAATCTTGCAATAGCTCTGAACGCTAGAGGTGGGCCTGGAATCGTTCTAGCGACTGTCGCCTTTGATATGGGGCTGATATCAGAGACGTTCTTTGTCGCCCTCGTCCTGACAGCAATCGTTACTTCTCTGATCGCAGGATTCTGGCTAAGGTATGTTAAGAAGAAGGGCTGGGAACTACTCTAGGATCTAGAAACACACACACGAGCGCTTGCATCCGAAACGCATTTCAGCTTGTCTGACGCTCTGAAGGGTGGCTTAGAGTATGAAAGAGGTCTCGGCTGAGATAGAGATTGAGGCTCCTGCGGAACGGGTCTGGCAGGTACTGACTGATTTTGCCAAGTTTCCCGAGTGGAACCCGTTCATTCGACAGATGAGCGGCGAGGTCAGGACTGGAGCGCAGCTTCAGGTCCAGCTTGGGCCAACAGGGGGAAGGATGATGTCCTTCAAGCCCAAAATGCTCAATGTTGAGACGAACCGTGAGATGAGCTGGCTTGGGAGACTCTTGATACCGGGACTGTTTAATGGCGAACATAGTTTCACGATTGAAGCATTAGATGAGAAAGGGGTCCGTTTTGTTCAACATGAGAAGTTTACAGGATTGCTTGTTCCATTCATGGCGAAAAGCCTTGATAGAGATACTAAGCGGGGCTTTGAAGAGATGAATCGCGCTCTAAAGGAGCGAGCGGAGAGAGGCCCGTAGCACCCGAGTCAGGATGCTTCGTTAGCCTCTAGCTTGCGACTTGCGGTACTTGGACCGTCTCTTCTTCCTCTTCGAGACGGGTCTTGATACGTTTCAGACGGAAGAAATCCTCTCTCGATCTCTCTTGTAGACTCATCTCAATGTACCGGATTGTGTTCTCGATTCGCGGGACGACGATGTTTTCTAGACTGTTCACTCGTCTCTTGGTGGCGGATATAGCCTCAGCTAATCTGCGAATAGCTGCCTCAGCCGCTGACAGCTCCACAACATTCTTGACAGCTTCGGTCATTAGCGCGACCGCCTCGTCGAGCTTAGCGCTGCTTCCGATCATCGAGTAGGGAAAACCTTCTAGCGCTTTGAGTTTCACGGAGACGTAGGGTATGGAGACGCCGATGACGTTTCGGGTCGATGCGTCCACGTCGAACCGGTCTTGGACTGTGAGCGATGTCTCTTCGACTCTGGTGAAGCCCATGAGCATCTGGGCTTCAGTGAACTTTTCGTAAGCCTGGAACAATAGGTCCTGGGTCTTCTGGCGCAGGGCGGTGATTTCTCGTGCGAACTGGAAGAACTCGATCATCAAAGCGTCCAGCTTCTCGCGGAGCAAATCTCCTCCTCGTTGGGCTATGCGTCGTCGTCGCCGGAGGGCGATGAGCTCCATCCGGGTTGGACGAGCGCCCGCGACGATCTCTGACACTACGCGGTCTTCCCGCGATATTTCGGATGATACTTCTTGATCGTAGTCGGATCAATCCGCTTCAGTTCGCTTTCAGGGAGGACGCTGAGCAGGTTCCAGCCAAGGTCGAGGGTCGCGTCGATGTCCCGATTCTCGTAGAGTCCTTGGTTGATGAACTTCCTCTCGAAATTGTCCGCGAAACCCAGGTAGAGCTTGTCCCGGGCGGAGAGAGCTTCTTCGCCAATGACGGCGACGAGGTCACGGAAGCTTCGTCCCTCGGCGTACGCATAATACAGCTGGTCTGAAACTTCCCGGTGATCTTCTCGCGTTCGGCCTTTGCCGATTCCCTCCTTCATCAATCGCGAGAGAGAGGGCGCAGGGTCGATAGGTGGATAGATTCCTTTCCGGTGTAAACCCCGATCAATGTAGATCTGGCCCTCGGTAATGTAGCCTGTGAGGTCAGGGATAGGATGAGTCACATCGTCTCCGGGCATGGTGAGAATCGGCATCTGAGTAATTGACCCTTTGCTCCCGTGCAGTCTTCCCGCGCGTTCGTAGATTGTAGAAAGGTCCGTGTTGTGGAGGAGTAGGAGACCGCAGGCGTCTACGAAGTTGTCGGATCCTTCCACGTCGATGTCGTAGACCCATTCTTCCGTGGGTTCAACCTGCTCTATCTCTTTGATTTTCACACAGGTGGTGTCGTTTAGCGAGGCCGTTTGACTTCTCACAAATGTCGAAAGGTAAACTTGGTGAGCGTTTCCTCCGACCCCTGCAGGGGTTAGGGAAGGCGACCGCTCCGGATAGAGCGTGCGACAGAGGAAGATCAGGTCATCGCGTAACCCTGGGCTTATCGTTGTCATGCAGTATTGTTTTGTCTTGTATCGGGCGTTCTGCGAAAATCCGTTTCCATCGTAATATGCTTTGAAGAACGCTCCTCGGATTGGCCGAGGGGCGGATAGGATGGCACCGGGTATCCGTTTGTGGGAAGCTCGGTGACCGCATCCTAGAGAGTCGTTGAGAAAGTCGTACACGTGTTTGCGTTGGGTTCCAACTCCCCACGTTCCTGACCTCTTATCACCAATGTGAATGGTAGGCGGGGCTCTTCCAAATACGCTTGTGTAGCACTCAGCCACATCATCGATGAATTCGGTAGAGTTGTTGCTGATGAGAACCTGGTGTACCCACTTGTTGTGCTTTTGACTGTACCATCGAGATGAGTGACCTTCGGACACGTAGTAGCCAAGATATCTCGCGAGTTGAGGAGTTAGAGCGATCTTCCGATGGAACCGCTTCTTGACGCTTGGAATCTCAACGCTTTCCTTAGACACCCAGTCTTCCGGGATCTTCGCGACATGTGCGAGTGCGTCGCCAACTCCAAGCTGTCGGGCTTCTACGACTGAGAGTTGCCCGTCCTTGGTACCGAAGACGCTGTGGTTGGGGGTTACAATCGTCTCTCCGAGTTGGGTCTTGATGCGGGTGAGCTGACCTTTGTAGGGATGCCTAACGATATGTCTGATTGGGTGGAACCCGCTCTTACCATCGTTCGTCGTGGAGAGTGCGTACCAACCATCTATGTTCTTCTTTTCTACGACACCTTCGAGAACGATGGGACTTTCAATCATCTGGAAGAACTCGCTAAGAGAGACGATTCTAACTGAGCCCTCAGGGTCTCGAAGAACAACTCGGCGGCTACCATCGACACTGTACATGTAGCCCGGGTATCCTCGGCGTCCTGGGACTTCTTCTCGGGCTGCCGAGATTTCTCTGAGTGCTTCCGCGTAGTTGGTCATGTCGGTGAGAATGACGAGGACGTGGGTCCCGAGTTTGACGGCGAAATACTCAGCGGCCGTCAGTGCGAGTCTCGGGGTCAGGATTCGTTCGATGGCGGGGTCGTCTGCGAGGTTGACGAACATGGTTACGTGGTCGAAGGCGCCTTGTTTCTCGAAGTCGTCCCTGAAGAATCGAGCTTCATCGGCAGTGATACCCATGGCTGCGAAGACAGTTGTAAATGGCTCGTCTGTGCCACGGACCTTGGCTTGGCGGGCGATCTGGGCCGCGATCTGGTTGTGGGGGAGCCCGGACGCGGAGAATAACGGAAGCTTCTGTCCACGGACGAGCGTGTTCATTCCGTCGATCGCGGAGACGCCTGTTTGGATGAACTCTCGCGGATATTCTCTGGCGAAGGGGTTGATGGGACTGCCGTTTACATCAAGATAATCATCTGGGATTATTCTTGGACCGCCATCTGTAGGTCGGCCGCTGCCGTCGAAGATCCGCCCGAGCATGTCCTGTGATACGGGGAGTTTGACGGTTTCACCAGTGAAACGGACACTTGTTGCGGACACGTCTAGTCCGGATGTTCCTTCGAAGATCTGAACGACCGCGACTCCACCACCGACTTCTAGGACCTGTCCTCTTCTCTCTTCCCCGCTTGGAGTCCTGATCCTCGCTAGCTCGCCGTATCCTACTCCTCTCACTTGTTCGACGAAGATGAGTGGTCCGGATATTTCTCGAACCGTTCTGTATTCAAGACCGGCGAGCGAGACCATTCTATTTCGCCTTGACAGCGGGTGCTGTCAGCATCTTGAATTCTTGATCCAGACGCTCGTTCAGAGATTGGGAGTAGTCGGTGAACTTGTCTGCCGGCGTGAGTCTCATGCGGCTGATATCGTTCTTGACGGGCAGCTCGAGAACTTTCTGGAGCGGTATGTTTTCGTCGACGGCTTTCTGCATCAGGTTGTAGTAGTGGAGGATTATCCGTATCATGTTGTAGGTTTTCGTCTTGTCGCAGTAGCTGTCGGCGGGGTTGTAGGATTGCTGCATGAGGAAGTCTTCCTTAATCATCTTCGAAGCTTCCAAGATTACCCGTTGTCCCTCAGAGAGGGCGTCGGGACCAACGAGCATGACGATCTCGCGCAGTTCCTCGTCGCGCTGGAGAAGATACATTGCCACTTTTCGCAGGTCGACCCATTCGGGTCCAACTTCTTTCGGATACCAGGTTTCGAGGGTGTCGAGGTAGAGGGAGTAGCTTGTCAACCAGTTGATGGCTGGGAAGTGGCGTCGCTTGGCAAGTTCGGAATCAAGAGCCCAGAAGACCTTGACAATGCGGAGAGTGTTCTGAGTGATCGGTTCGGAAAAGTCGCCCCCAGGAGGAGAGACGGCGCCAATTACGCTGATGGAGCCCTGCTTTGATTCCGATCCTAGGACCTCTAATCGGCCTG
>WNGP01001341.1_pt1 | contig 22434 bp, 19 predicted proteins | sample 5407671 | NCBI WGS metagenome assembly WNGP01 (sample SAMN13153381, study PRJNA577476) | soil metagenome | isolation source: 40 cm soil or saprolite under Garry oak tree replicate 2 | place: USA:California | collected 2016-06-15
TTCGCGCCCGCGGCGGAGGCCGCGCGCTCGAGCATGATCTGCCAGGAATAGATGATCTGGTCCTTGAGCAGCAGCAGGCCCGCGGAGCGGTAGTGGTCGGCGTCGATCTGGCCGAGGTGTTCCGAGCCGTGATAGCCGGAGGTCTCGCAGCCGTACACGGAGAGGATCGACTCGCCGATGACCGCGAACGTGCCCTTGAGCGTGCCGAAGGTGGCGTTCTCGAAGGACCACTTCATGCTGGCACCTTTGGGGCCCGGCGGCTCGATCCAGTAGGCGTGCACGAACTCGGTCGGCGGCGAGCCGAGCACCTTGAGCGTCCCGCTCAGCAGCCAGCACTCCGGACGGTGCGCGATCTCGGTGCGGCCGACGGCCTCGAGCGGCTCGCCGTCGGCGCGCCACAAGGTGCCCGTCGAGGTCCATACCCCTGGCTCGAACAGAAACGTATGCGCCCCGCGCACCGGATGGGCCATGCACGCATTATGGCGCGCGCGGGACGTTCGCGGTACGGTGCACCGCACGACGGCGAAGGGGCGCCCTTATGATGTTGACGGAACGCATCTGGTCCGGAAATTCCCTGCGCAACTTCCACTATCTCATCGCCTGCTCGGAGACCGGCGAGGCGCTCGCGGTCGATCCCCTCGAGTGGCGGCTGTGCCTGGAGGCGGCGCGCAGGCACGGCTGGCAGATCACGCAGATCCTCAACACCCACGAGCACGCCGACCACACCGGCGGCAACGCCGGCTTGAAGGACGCCACCCGGGCGAAGATCGCGGCGCACGCGGCGGCCGCGGCGCGGATCGGCGGCGTCGATCGCGGCCTCGCCAAGGGGGACGTCCTCAAGGTCGGCCGCAGCGTCGAGCTCGAATGCCTCGACACGCCCGGCCACACGCTCGCGCATATCTGCCTGCTGGCGCACGCGGACGGGCCGGCGCTCTTCTGCGGCGATACGCTCTTCAACGCCGGCGCCGGCAACTGCCACAACGGTGGCAACCCCGAGAGGCTCTACGAGACCTTCGCGGCGCAGCTGGCGCGCCTGCCGGACGAGACGCGCGTCTACCCCGGCCATGAGTACCTCGCGCGCAACCTCGAGTTCACTCTCGACCGCGAGCCGGGCAACGAGGACGCCGCGCGGTGGCTCGAGGAGGCGCGCCGGCACGACCCGGCCGCGGCCAGGGTGACGACTCTCGGCGAGGAGAAGCGCATCAACACCTTCTTCCGGCTGCAGAGCCCAAAGGTCATCGCGCGGCTGCGCGAGGCGTTCCCGGAGATCGGCGAGCGTCCGGACGCGCGCACCGTGTTCCTGAAGCTGCGGGAGCTCCGTAACCGCTGGTGAGGCGAGCGGCGAGGCCGTCTCCGTGGAGGCGGACGGCGCGTGCGCCCGTTCCGGGGAACGGTATCACCGCGCCGGCGGAGAGCCGTGCCGGTTGCCGCTCGCCGCGCGCGGTTGCAGCATAGGCACCCCCGGCGAGGCACGCCGGGCGAGGATCCGGAGGTTCCATGCGCACGATGCTTCAGGTGTTCTCGGTCTGTCTGCTCGTGACCGCGATCCCGGTCGCGTGGGCCAACGGCGGCGGCGGCATGTCCATGCCGCAGTCGATGCCCACGCCGCGCGAGGAGACGCCGCAGCAGAAGGCGCACGACGCCTACAACGACGGCGTGCGCTACGTGAAGAAGGCGGACAAGGCGCAGGGCAACGCCGAGCAGGCGAGCGATGCCGGCAAGAAGGACAAGGCCGGGCACGAAGCGCACGACCTCTATGGGAAGTCGCTTGCCAGGTTCCAGGAGGCGGTGCAGCTCGACGACACGCTCCCCGAGGCGTGGAACTACGTCGGCTACAGCAACCGCAAGCTCGGCAACTACGACGCGGCGCTCGCGGCCTACGAGAAGGCGCTCACCCTCAAGCCCGGCTACGCCGATGCGATCGAGTATCGGGGCGAGGCCTATCTCGGGCTCAATCGCATCTCCGACACGCAGCAGGCCTACCTCGATCTCTACGCGTCCAATCGCGCTCTGGCCGCGAAGCTCCTCACCGCCATGAAGAGCTGGCTGGCGGCCCAGCGGGCGAATCCCTCCACCGCTGCGACCGGCCTCGACGAGCTCGACAAGTGGATCCAGGAGCGCGCGCAGATCGCCGGCCAGACCGCCGCACTGACTCGCGCGGGCGCCGCGGCCAGCTGGCGCTGAGGGAGGTGCCGCGAGGTGCGGCGTGGCTGCTGATCGCCGTGCAGGCGATCGGCGCTCCCGCAATCGCGGGCGCCAGCCCGCTCACCCGCGACGGCGCGCGATGTCGGAGGCCAAGGTGGCGCTCGGGCAGAGGCTCTTCTTCGACTCGCGGCTGTCGGTGACCGGCCGCTCGAGCTGCGCGAGCTGTCACGATCCCGAACGCTCCTTCTCCGACGGCCGGCCCGTCGCGATCGGCGCCCTTGGGGAGGCGCTGCCGCATAACGCCCTCGCGCTGGTCAATGTCGCCTACAACATCAGCTTCGGCTGGACGAAGCGCACGGTGCGCTCGCTGGAAGCGCAGATGCTCGAGCCACTCCTGAATCAACACCCGGTAGAGATCGGCCTCGCAGGCCGGGAGGCGGCGCTCAGCGCAGCGCTCAGCGCCGATCCCGCCTACGCCGCCGCCTTCGCGGCCGCCTATCCGGGGGATGCAGCCCCCGTGAGCTTCGAGCACATCGTCAAGGCGATCGCATCTTTCGAGCGCACGCTGATCTCGGGCCGCTCGCTCTTCGACCGCTATGTGTTCGACGGCGAGCACGAGGCGCTCTCCGCCGAGGCCAAGCGCGGCATGGCACTCTTCTTCTCATCCCGCGTGGGCTGCTCGGGGTGTCACTCGGGATTCGATTTCGCCGGCAACTGGCGCGACTCGGAAGGGGAGACGGGACGGGCGAGCTTCGCGCGTAACGGCACGAGCGAGGAGGCGGTGCGCGTGCCGACGCTGCGCAACATTGCCCTCACCGCGCCTTACATGCACGACGGCCGCTTCGCCACGCTGGAAGCGGTGCTCGACCACTATTCGGGCCTCGCGCAGCGCGCGCGAGCCTCCGGGGGCCGGCATTACGACCGCCGCCTGCCGCGCTCCGCGCTGACGAGCGCCGAGCGCGCGGAGCTCATCGCCTTCCTCTCGAGTCTCACCGACGAGTCGTTCGTCAGGCGCTTCGCGGAAGGTCCTCACACGCCCGCCGATACACCACCCGAGCATTAGGCCGGCCTTCGCTATACGCTTGGCACTCATGCCGTCCGAGTTCTACCGGCGCTGCTTCCAGATCGCGACTGCGGCGATCCTCGGGTATCTGCTCTACCGGATTCTGCACCCCCTGAGTGGCATGCTCGGCTGGGCGGCGGTGCTCGCCCTCATCCTGTACCCGCTGCAGGAGCGACTCACGAGAGTGTTTGGCGGCCGGCGCGCGCTCGCCGCCGCGCTCCTCACCGCCATCACGCCCTTTCTGGTTCTGGCGCCGCTCTCGGTGCTCACCGGGGCGTTCGTCGGACAGGTGACGCGACTCATCGAGTATCTGCGCGGGCACAGCGCGCTCTCGCTCGCCGAGGTGCTCGAGCGGCTTTCCGGCTACCCGATCATTGGAGGCGCGGTCGGGTGGGTGCGGGAGAACTCCTGGGTGAGCGCCGCACAGTTCGAGAGCTGGATGACCGGCGGCCTGCAGACGCTGCTCCGGTCGGCCGCCGCCATGGGAGGGGACGTCGCGCTCGGGGCCATCGGCACCGTGGTCGGCTTCTTCATGATGCTCTTCATGCTGTTCTTCTTCCTGCGCGACGGCGGCGCGATGCTGGAGGCCGTGACGCGCATCATCCCGGTGGAGGGCTCGCGGCGCGCCCGCCTCATCCGATACCTCCTCGACGTGACGCGCGCGGTGGTGTTCGGCTCGGCCGTCACCGCGCTCATCCAGGGACTCTTCGTGGGCGCGGGCTTCGCGCTCGTCGGCCTGCCGTCCCCCGTGGTGTTCGGCGTACTCGGCACCATCGCCGCCTTTCTGCCCGCCGGCGCCAGCGCGGTGCTCATTCCCGCGGTGCTGTATCTCGCCTTCAGCGGACGCTGGGGCGCGGCGATCTTCCTCGCCTGCTGGACCGCGGCGCTGTGGATCGTCGAGAACGTGCTGCGCCCGCTTCTCACCGCGCAACAGGTCGAGGTGTCGACGCTGGCGATCTTCGTGGGCGCGATCGGCGGCGCCGCGGCCTTCGGCATCCTCGGGCTCGTGATCGGCCCGGTGCTGCTCTCCTTCGCGGTGGCGCTGGTGCGCTTCGCACAGGAGAATTGAAGCCGCACCGCGGGCGCTGAGCCCGCGCGCTTTCCCGGTAGAATGCGCCCCCCATGGATCTGTCCCCGATCCTCAATCCGCTGAACGACGCGCAGCGCGCCGCGGTCACCGCGCCGCTCGGCCCGGTGCTGGTGCTCGCCGGGGCCGGCAGCGGCAAGACCCGGGTGCTCACGCACCGCATCGCGTGGCTGATCCAGGCCGAGGGCGTCTCGCCCCACGGCATCCTGGCCGTGACCTTCACCAACAAGGCGGCGGGGGAGATGCGTGCTCGCGTCGAGCGACTGCTCGGTGTGCCGGGCGGCGGATTGTGGATCGGCACCTTTCACGGCATTGCGCACCGGCTGCTGCGGCTGCACTGGCGCGAGGCGAACCTCGCTCAGGGCTTCCAGATCCTCGACTCCGAGGATCAGCAGCGCCTCATCAAGAAGGTCATCAGGGCGGCGGAGCTCGACGAGACGCGCTGGGTGCCGCGCGAGGTGCAATGGTTCATCAATGCCAACAAGGACGAAGGCCGCCGCCCGGGGCAGCTCAAGGACGAGAACGATCCGACGCGCCGTCAGCTGATCCGGCTCTACGCCGCGTACGAGGCAGCGTGCGCGAGCTCGGGCGTCGTGGACTTCGCGGAGCTGCTGCTGCGCGCCTTCGAGCTGTGGCGCGACAACCCCTCGCTCCTTTCGCACTACCGGCGGCGCTTCCAGCACGTGCTGGTCGATGAGTTCCAGGACACCAACGCCATCCAGTACGAGTGGATCAGGCAGCTCGCCGCGCCAGGGCCGGAGGCTGCGCCGGGGCAGCACGCGGCATCGGCCCGCTCGGCCGCTGCGGCGGCCGCGAGCTTCCCGTTTGTGGTGGGGGACGACGACCAGTGCCTTGCGGCGGGCACTCTGGTCACGCTGGCGGACGGGTCGAAGCGGCCCATCGAGGCCGTCTCGCCCGGTGATCTGGTGATGTCGAGCTATGGCAGCGGCGCGTTGCGACCCGCGAAGGTTACCGAGCGGCTTGCCCGCGAGCGCAGCGGACGCATGCTCACGCTGTGTCTGCGCTCCGGACGGTCAATTTGCTCTACACCGGAGCACACTCACTTTGCCGGCTATCTGCTCGGCGAGACTCCCCAGACGTACTTTCTGTACCTCATGCACAAGGAAAGGGTGGGCTGGCGCCTCGGCACTGCGCAGGTCTATACGAACGGCCAAGAGAAACCCATGGCGGGTTTCAAGCAGCGCTCGGCACAGGAACACGCCGACGGCACGTGGATCATTCGTACTCACTCAACCGAGAACGACGCCAGGCTGGACGAAATGCTGACGTCGCTACGGTACGGGTTGCCGACGTTGCCGTTTTCACCTCGCAAGGGCCAAGCGGTTAATGGACTCGTGCACGACGCGAAATATATCTCGCGCTCATTCCAGTCTTTGGACACGGATTCCGCGGCTCTGAGACTCCTGGAGGACGTAGGCTTAGACCCCGAGCAGCCGCACTATCGACCACGAGGTCGAAATTCCAACCGACACAACATCGTAATCACCTTGTGTGCGGACCGTCGGGGCGCAAGCCCCATGCATCGAATCTCGGTTGCGGGCGGCGCGCGCGCCGGGTGCAGGATCCTCGCAGCGCAGGGTCTCAGTGTGCGTGCGCTCAAGCACAAGCGCAGGAGTTGGCGGTTCGAGACGGTGCACAAGGACTTTGGCGAGCTGATGACGATCGCGAGGCGCATCCGCGCCGAGCTCGACGCGCAATTGGTGCTGCAAGGGCTCATGTACAAGCGCTCGCTGCCCTTCGTCACGGCTGCGGCTATCCGACCCGGCATGGTGGTCGCGACCGACGCGAACAGCTTCGACGTCGTGGAGCGCATCGAGGCGCAGCCATACACGGGCGAGGTCTATGATCTCAACATCGAGCGCACGCACAACTTCATTGCTGGCGGCGTCATCACGCACAACTCGATTTACCGCTTCCGGGGCGCGAGCGCCCGGCACCTCGAGCAGTTCCGCCGCGACTACCCTGGGGCGCAGTTGTTCCGCCTCGAGCAGAACTACCGCTCCACCGGCACCATCCTGGAAGCCGCCAACGGACTCATCGGGCACAATGCCAGCCGCCTCGGCAAGAAGCTCTGGACGGCCGGTGCGCGTGGCGAGCCGATCCGCCTCTACACCGCCTTCAACGAGCGGGACGAGGCGGAGTTCGTGACCCACCGCATCCGCGAGCACGTGGCGCGCGGGGGCTCGAGGCGCGAGATCGCGATCCTCTACCGCTCCAACGCGCAGTCGCGGGTGTTCGAGGAGGCGTTCCTGTCGGCGCGCGTCCCGTACCGGGTCTACGGCGGGCTGCGGTTCTTCGAGCGCGCCGAGATCAAGGACGCGCTCGCGTATCTCAGGCTCCTCGCCAACCGCCGCGACGATGCCTCCTTCGAGCGCGTGGTCAACCGGCCGCCGCGCGGCGTCGGAGCGAAGAGCCTCGAGGCGCTGCGCGCGCGCGCCCGGGCGGACGGCAGCTCGCTGTGGGAGGCGGCGGCGGCTTCTCTCGCGGCGGGCGGAGCGCTCGGCGCGAAGGCGGGCGGCGCCATCCACGGCTTCATGGCGCTCATCGAGCGGCTCGCCGCCGAGCGCGGTGCGCTTGCGCTGCACGAGCAGGTGGACCAGGTGCTGAAGGCGGGCGGCCTCATCGAGCACTACCGGCGCGACAAGGCCGAGCGCGGCGAGACGCGCGTCGAGAACCTGGAGGAGCTCGTGAGCGCCGCGCGCGGCTTCACGCCGGAAGGCTCGGAGCTGCCGCCGCTGGAAGCGTTCCTCGCGCACGCCGCGCTCGAGTCCGGCGAAGGCCAGGCGGACGAGTGGGAGGACTGCGTGCAGATGATGACGCTGCACTCCGCCAAGGGCCTCGAGTTCCCGGTGGTGTTCCTCGCCGGCATGGAGGAGGGCCTGTTCCCGCATCAGCGCTCGCTCACCGACCTCGACGGGCTCGAGGAGGAGCGGCGGCTCGCCTACGTCGGCATGACGCGCGCCATGCGGCAGCTGTACCTCACCTGCGCCGAGCAGCGGCGGCTGCACGGCGTCGACAGCTACGGCCAGATCTCGCGCTTCGTGCGCGAGATCCCCGAGGACCTGGTCGAGGAGGTGCGGCCGCGCGTCCAGGTGTCGCGCCCGCTCGCCGTGGGACGCTTCCGCTCCGAGGAGGGGCAAGCGGGCGGGGTGCGCCTCGGGGCGCGCGTGCGCCACGGCAAGTTCGGCGAGGGCGTGGTCCTCAACGTCGAGGGCGCCGGCCTGCAGGCGCGCGTGCAGGTGAGCTTCGAGCGCCAGGGCACCAAGTGGCTGATGGTGCAGTACGCGAATCTCGAGCCGCTGTAGCGTGAGCGCGAGCGCCCTTAAGCCATGAAGATCCTCATCCTGGGCGCCGGTCAGGTGGGTCGCACCGCGGCTGACCACCTCTCGCGCGAGGAGGCCAACGAAGTCACCGTGGTGGACGTGAACGAGGACGTGCTGCGCGAGCTGCAGGACCGGCTCGACGTGCGCACCGTCGCCGGCAACGCCGCCCACCCCTCCGTGCTCGAGGCGGCGGGCACGGCCGAGACCGACATCATCGTCGCGCTCACCTCGAGCGATGAAGTGAACATGATGGCCTGTGAGGTGGCGTTCACGCTGTTTCGCACGCCGACCAAGATCGCGCGCATCCGCGCCGCCGACTACACCGAGCGCGCGGCGCTGTTTGGGGTCGACGGACTGTCGGTCGACGTTTTCATCAATCCCGAGCAGCTGGTGACCGAATACGTCGAGCGTCTCATCTACCACCCCGGGGCGCTGCAGGTGCTCGAGTTCGCCGACGGCAAGGTGCGGCTCGTCGGGGTGCGCGCGCGGCGCGGAGGACTCCTCGTCGGGCAGAGCCTGCGGGAGCTCGCGCGGCACCTGCCGAAGGTCGCGGTGCGCGTGGTCGCGATCTACCGCGACGGCCGCGCCATCGCGCCCGAGGGCGACACCGTGGTCGCCGAGGGAGACGAGATCTTCTTCCTCGCGGCGCGCAACGACATCCGCCGTGTCATGGAGGAGCTGCGCCACGGCGACGACCCGGCGCGGCGCATCGTGATCGCCGGCGGCGGCAACATCGGCTTCCGCCTGGCGCGCTCGCTCGAGTCGCACAACCAGGTGAAGCTCATCGAGCGCGACGCGCGGCGCGCCCGCCGGATCGCCGAGCTCCTCGAGAGCGCCATCGTGCTGCACGGGGATGCAGCGGACGAGGAGCTGCTGATCGAGGAGAACATCGACAGCGCCGACGTGTTCGCCGCGCTCACCAACTCCGAGGAGGCCAACATCCTCTCGGCCATGCTCGCCAAGCGCCTCGGCGCGCACAAGGTGATCGCGCTCATCAACAAGCCCTCCTACACCGAGCTGGTCGAGAGCAGCAGCATCGACATCGCCATCTCGCCGCAGACCATCACCATCGGCTCGCTGCTCGCGCACGTGCGCCGCGGCGACGTGGTGCGCGTGCACGCCCTCAAGCGCGGCGCCGCGGAAGCGATCGAGGCGATCGTGCACGGCGACGAGCGCTCCTCGCGCGTGGTCGGCAGGATGGTCGGGCAGATTGCGCTCCCCGGGGGCGCCTCGATCGGCGCGGTGGTGCGCGGCGAGGAGGTGATCATGGCGCACCACGACACGCTGGTGCAGGCCGACGACCACGTGATCCTGTTCCTCGCCGACCGCCGCCACCTCGAGGCGGTGGAGCGGCTGTTCCTGCGCTCGGCCGGCTAGGAAACCGCCGCCGGTGCTCGCGGTCGCGCATTTCCTCGGGCTCCTGCTCGCGAGCTTCGCGCTGAGCTACGCGCTCCCCATCGGCTGCTCGCTGCTGCTCGCGGATCATCTCTGGCCGAAATTCCTGCTGGCCGCCGCCATCACCGCCGGCTGCGGGCTGGCGCTCGCCATCGCGACGCTCCCCTTCAGGCGCGAGCTCAAGCCGCGCGACGGGTTTCTGCTGGTGACGCTCGGCTGGCTGCTGCTGCCGGCCGCCGCGGCGCTGCCGCTGCTGCTGGCGCTGCGGGGGCTCAGCTTCACCGGGGCCTTCTTCGAGGCCATGTCGGGGCTCACCACCACCGGCTCGACGGTGCTCACCGGGCTGGACGATCTGCCGCCGTCGCTGAACTTCTGGCGACACGTGCTGCACTGGCTCGGCGGACTGGGGATCATCGTCATGGCGCTCGCGGTGCTGCCGCTGCTCGGCGTCGGCGGCATGCAGCTGCACAAGGGCCTGGCGCCCGGCCGCGAGGAGCGCCTCGCGCCGCGCATCACCGAGACCGCGAAGTCGCTGTGGCTGGTGTACGCCGTCATCACCGTGGCCGGCATCGCGGCGCTGCGCATCTGCGGGATGTCGTGGTTCGACGCGGTGTGCCACGCGTTTTCGGCCGTCGGGCTAGGCGGCTTCTCGCCCCACGACCGCAGCATCGCCTGGTTCGACTCGCCGGCGATCGAGCTCACGCTGATCGCCCTCATGCTGATCGCCTCGCTCAACTTCGCGCGCCACTTCATCGCGCTGCAACGCCTGTCGCTCGAGAGCTACCGGACCGATCCCGAGTGCAAGGCGATCTTCCTGATCCTCTCGGTGAGCGTCGTCGGCATCGCCGCGCTCCTCACCCAGGACGGGGTGTACGGGGACTTCATGACCTCACTCCGTCACTCGGCGTTCAACGTCGTCTCCCAGGCCACGACCAGCGGACTCACCACACAGGACTATCAGCGGTGGCCGGTGTTCGCGCCCTACTGGATGCTGTTCCTGTCGTGCATCGTGTGCAGCACCGGCTCGACCGGCGGCGGCATCAAAATGTTCCGCACGCTGCTGCTCGCGCGGCAAGCGGGGCGGGAGCTGACGCTGCTGATCCATCCGGCCGCGATGGCGCCGGTGCGCATCGGCGGGCGCCCGATCCCGGACGGAGTGGGACACGCGGTGCTGGCCTTCATCTTCCTCTACTTCATGACCGTGGCGCTGCTCACCTTCGCGATGCTCCTCACCGGGCTCGACTTCGATTCCTCCTTCAGCGCGATCGTCGCCTCGATCAACAACACCGCGCACGGCTTCGGGCCGCCGGGAGCCGTGCACAACTTCCACGGGCTCACGCCGCCGCAGATCTGGATCTGCACGGCGGCGATGCTGCTCGGGCGGCTCGAGATCTTCAGCGTGATCGTGCTGTTCCGCCCGGCGTACTGGCGCAAGTAGCGGCGCACAGCGATGCGCAGGGCGGTACTGATCGGGATGCTGGCAGCGGCGAGCGGCTGCGGCGGGTCGGGCTGCGAAGACTCGTCACCCAGTGTCAGCGCCGCTGGGCAGTAGTTCCTCGAGTGCATGCATCGTCTTCTGCGGGAAGCGCTCGAGTGGATAGTACTTCGCGATGACCGCAACGGCCCGATCGTAAGATCGAATATCGAGAACGCGCAGCAGGAAGCGCACATCCTCCTCGTCATGAAACTCGGCCCCGATCCGCATCGCCAGGCACTTCATCGCAAGGAGATACTCTGGCCGAGCGACCATGATGCGTAGATGATCAAGCTCGAGGAACGGCGCGAAATCCGCCTCTCGGCTCAAGTACCCCTTGACGCCGTCGTTGAGCCATTCGGCCGGAAGGTTGGCCTTCGCCGCCGCTCGCGCCGCCGCCTTACGGACCTCCGCCGCTGGTTGAAAGAGAGCGTCCACGTCGGCGGTCGACTGCCGGGCGTTGTATGCGAGGCACATGACCGCACCGCCCACGAGGTACAGCTCACCGCGAGTCCCTGACTGACGCAGCTCCTCGTTCAGCAGCTCGAACAGCCGCTTAATGTCTTCTTGCGCGAGGGCGGGCACGTCACACCCGATCGCCGAGGGTCGCGTCGATGAAGATATTGCGGCGACGGAATGGGGCTGGGGAGTGCGTCAGCAAATGCAGCCGAAGCGACCCCAACGTAGAGCCAAATGCGGGCTCATCGAGCGGGGCAATTCTCCGGGTCCATGTGGGCACCGCGATCCTGTGCTTCGCGCACGCAGCCTCTACCATCGCCGAGACGTAGTTAGCGAGAAACGGCGGGAGCTCGACCTCCGGTGGGGCCGCGACCGCATCGCGCAGCTCGGTCGGAATGAGCTTCGACAGTAGCGAATTGATGTCCGCGAGCGCGAAGGAGGGCGCAGCAGAGCCGGTCAGCGCCCTGACCGCCTCTTGGAACTCGCGCGCCGGAATTGGGAGCACACGGCTCAGCACGTAGGCAGACATGTCCATGCCGGCCCGCTCGGCGGCACTCCGAATGGCGGCCTTCTCCGTCTCCGACACGCGGATCTGGAGCTGAGAGAGCTTTGAATCACTGACCATAGACGCAGAATGCCAATCCGTTGTATTAATGTCAATACATACGTATTGACTTCTTAAATATTTGAATTTATATGGTTCTCGCATCATGGACCTAGTGATTTGGCTCCAGGCTTGTCTCACCCAAGGAGGACGTGGAGCTGCAGCGACAGATCGTTGCGAATGAGGGGGGTATGCGAGCCGCTGCTCGTGAACCTCACCTGGAAATCGCAGGCAAGTATCGAATTATCGATGGCGACCGGCGTTGGACGAACACCCGCGTTCTCGTCGATCAGGGCCACGCGCAAGTTCGCACGCTGCCGGCGGAAGTAACGGACCACACCCTGAGCGACGATGAGCGCCTACGCGTATGGATCTACACTCATCTCCGCGATCCCACTGCAAGGGACGAGCATCCTCAAGGGTCTCAAGGAAGTCATTTCTTCACAGCGCTATCTGGCTCAGCTAAGCCAGGCTAGCGGTGGATGTAGCTCTCGAGCTGCTCGATCTGCTGCTGCTGCTCGGCGATGACCGCCTTGACCAGGTCGCCGATCGAGATCATGCCGGCCACACGGCCTGCCTCGACCACCGGCAGGTGCCGCACGCGCCTGTCCGTGACCAGCTGCATGCACTCCTGCACGGTCGCATCCGGCGTTACGGTGAGCACCGGGGAGCTCATGATGTCGCGCACCGGCGTGTCGGCGCCGCGCCCCCGCAGGATCACCTTGAGCGCGTAGTCGCGCTCGGAAACGATGCCCGCGAGCGACTCGCCCTTCATGACGAGGAGCGCCCCGATGCGATGCTCGGCCATGAGGCGGATCGCGTCCAGCACTGGAGCCTGGGGCCCCACCGAGTACACCTGCCGGCCCTTGCCATCGAGCAATTGACGCACGGTAGTCATGAGCGTCTCCCCGACACTGGTGAGCCTAATGCGCGGCGGGGCTCACTTCCACCGTGAGCACGACGTCGGCGGTCACATCGAGCGTGCCCGACTCCACCGGCGTCGCCGGGGCGGCCGCGGTGCGCACCGCGCCGGCCATGAAGGCGCGCACCGGCACCACGCGCGGGCTGCTCTCCTCGACGGTGAGGATGCGCACGACTTTCAGTCCGAGCGCGGATGCCAGCACCTCCGCCTCGGCGCTCGCCTTGGTGGCCGCCTCCCGCAGGGCTTCGGCGCGCACGCCCTCGGTGTCGCGCAGCGTGAACTGGATGCCCTGGACCTGATTCGCGCCGGCCTGCGTCGCGCTGTCGATGACGGCGCCGATCTTGGCGAGCTCATCCAGCGTCACCTGCACGACGTTCACCGCGTTGTAGCCGGTGAGGGTCGGCTCCTCGCCCTTCGGGTGGTACTGGTACGTGGGATTCAGCGAGTAGCTGATGGTCTTGAGCACGGCGCCGGGACCGGCGGCCTTGCGCACTGCGGCGAGCATCGCCTCGACCTGGCGCGCGTTCTCGGCTGCCGCGTCCTGGGAGTGCGTCGCGCGCGTCGTGACGCCGACGTCGATCTGCACCCTGTCCGGCTTCGCGGTGACCCGCGCATCCCCGGTGACCCGGATCGACGACAGTGTTGGGGCTGGCGTCTCGGCGCGCGCCGGCACTGAGCCAGCAGCGCCCACTAGCAGCACCGCAACGAGACACGTCGTGTTCCCGACGCCGGCAGAGCGCATTGGCATATTCTACGCGTGCTTCGTGCGGCAGTTCATAGTTTGGACAGGAGGGCGCGCATGCGCGAGGCCGGGGGCGGTATACAACTGGGGATGGCCGGCGCCGAAATCCAAGTTGCCCCCGACCGCTTCGAGGTTACCTCGGGCGGGGCGCTGCTCGTGGCCGAGCTGCGCTCGGCGATCGCGGTGTGCGTGTACGACGCCGACAAGGAGTGCGGTGCGTTGCTGCACCTGCGACTCATGGTCAGGCAATCCAAGCCCGCCGACGTGACCGACACGACCCTCGCCACCGAGCTCCTCATGGTGCACCGCTGCGTCGAGGCGCTGCGCGAGGCGGCGCCCGGGGCGCGGCAACTGCAGGCGCGCATCGTGGCGCACCTCGCGGACGCCCCGCACGCGCGCGGGGTGAGCGAAACCGTCATCAAGCTGGTGCACCACTACCTCGTGGACGCCGGGGTCGAGGTGCTGCCCGAGGACGTCGCGCAGGGTCCGGTGCGGGCGCTGCGCTTCCGGCCGAGCATGGGGTGGGTCCACACACGCGATTAGAGAGCGAACGCGGTGCGATGAGGGCCGGACACGACGCTCAAGTGCCGGAGCGACTGCGGGAAGCGCTCGAGCGGGTGCTCGGCGCGCGCATCGGCCACGTGCGGGTCATCGAGCACTCCTGGTATGCGCGAGCCCACGGGCGCGCGGTCGCGACCACGCGCCGTGGCCGCATCTATCTCTCCGGCAGCGCCACCGAGTTCTTCGCCAATCCCTGGCTCATGCTGCACGAGTACTGCCACGTCATCCGTCAGTGGGAGGCGGGTACCCTCACCCTCGCTCGCTATGCGGGCGAATGGCTGCGACACGGATACTGGAACAACCGCTTCGAGGTCGAGGCGCGCGCGTTCGCGGACAGCCACGTCGCGAACCTCCACACCCTGCTCGCGCGCACGCCAACGCCTCCGCCAGCTCGCCTCAGCTAGCTTAGGCTAAAGGGCGCCTCGAGCGGGTCCCCGCCGAGCGCGCGATCCGGGCCTAGCCGAGCAGCGCTTCGCGCCGGTAGAGCCGTCCGGCGATGGCGAGGAGCAGCGCCGCAAGCGCGAGCGTCGCGCCGACCGAGAGCGCCAGATAGGCCGGCGCCACCGGCTCATCGCGCAGCAGGCTGGTGATGAGGAAGTGCTGGCTGAGCGACGGAACGGCCATCAGCCCAAGCCGCGGGCGCAGCCCCATGACCCCCGCGAATGCGAGCGGCAGCGTCGGCACGATGAGCACCACAGCGATGTAGGTCTGCGCCTCGCGGTAGCTGCGCGTGGAAGCGGCCACGATGGTCATGAGCGCGGCCCCCGCCGGCACGAGCGGCAGGCAGCAGAGCACCACGGCGAGCGCGACGCCCGGACCGAAGTTGACGCTCATGCCGAAGCGCTCGAGCCCCGTGAAGCGCAGCATGACGGCGAAGGCGGCCACGGTGAGGGCGAGCGACAGCGTCATGTAGGCGCAGGCCGCGAGGATCTTGCCGAAGATCAGGAGCTCCCGCCGCACCGGCACCGTGAGCAGCGGCTCGAGCGAGCCGCGCTCGCGCTCGCCGGCGGTCGCATCGATGGCGAGGTACATGCCGCCCATCAGCATGGTGAGCAGCACGAGGTAGCTGAGTGTGCCGAGCGCCAGCACCGAGCGGCCGGACGGCGTCGAGACGTCGATGTCCTGGATCGCGACCGGCGTCAGAGTGAGCGGATCGATGCCGCGCGCGAGCGCGCGCAGCCGCGCGAGGAGCGAGGCGTACTGCTCGATGAGCCCCATGACGCGCGCGCGAGCGCCGGACACCGACGGGTCGGACGAGTCGGCGTACAGCAGCACCGGCGCGGGCGTGCCGCCCTCGAGGCGCGCGGCGAAGTCCTCGCTCACCGCGAGCACCAGCTCGTGCCGATGGGCGCGCACCGCCGCGCGGGCCGCGGCGGCGTCGTAGTCGACGGGCCGCACTTCGATCCCGCGCTCTCGAAGGAAGGACAGCAGGTTCGGCGCGCGCTCGCCGTGCGCGACCGCGAGCGTGATCGGGCGATCGCTCTCGGCGGCGCCGCGCTCGATCCGCAGCGACAGTCCGCCGGCGAAGAGCAGCGGCCCGAGGAGCGGCCCCAGCACGAGCGCCGAGATGAGCGTGCGCCGTTCGCGCAGATTCTCGCGGAACTCCTTGGCGAACACCGTGAGGAGCGCGCGCACCGCTTCAGTCCCCAGCCCGCCCTGCGATCAGCCGCACGAAGGCCTCCTCGAGGCTCGAGGCTCCGGTGCGCGCACGGATCGCCGCCGCGCTGCCGCTCGCGAGCACGGTGCCGTGAGCGATCACCACCACCTCGTCGCAGAGCGCGCTGACCTCCTGCATCACGTGGCTCGAGAACAGCACGCAGTGCCCGTCATCGCGGAGCGATGTGAGCAGACGCCGGAGCGCCAGCACCGCCATGACGTCGAGCCCGTTGGTCGGCTCGTCCAGCACGAGGTTCCGCGGCCGGTGAACGAGGGCGCGAGCGAGCGAGGTCTTCACCTTCTCGCCCTGCGAGAAGCCCCGGGCGCGGCGATCGGCGAATTCCTCCATCTCGAGGAGCGCGATGAGCTCGGCGGCGCGCTCGCGGGCGGCGCGGCGCGGAAGACCGTGCAGGGCGCCGAAATAGAGGATGTTCTCGCGCGCCGTGAGGTTCGGATAGAGCCCGGCGCCGTGCGCGAGCACCCCGAGGCGGCGCGCCGCCTCGAGGGGCGAGTGCATCACGCCGTAACCGTCGATGAGCGCATCGCCCGAATCGGGCCTGAGCACCGTGTAGAGCATCCGGAGAGTCGTCGACTTGCCGGCGCCGTTCGGCCCCACGAGGCCCGTGATCCGGCCGTCGGCGGCGTGCAGACTCACATCGCGCACGGCGACGACCGCGCCGAAGTGCTTGGCCAGGTGCGTGGCCTCGATCAAGCGCGCGCCGGGTGCGCACCGCTCACGGTGCGGGCCCGTTCACCGAGGTGAAAAAGGGCATCGGCCGCGCCGCGCGGGTGCAGGCGACGTCGAGCCCGGCCACCGAGGCGCGCGCGAGAAATTGCGCCATCACGCGGTCCAGGCACGGGGCGGTCAGCGCCCCGTGACCGAAGCCCTCGAGCACGACCGAGAGCCCGTGCGCGAAGCCGCGCGCGGCGAGCGCGGCGAATGCGGGCGGCGTCACCGGATCGTCGCCGCCCGACAGCAGCAGCGCCGGCACCTCGCTCGTGAGCGGCGCGTGGAAATCGGGGTCGATCGCACCGTGCGGCCAGATGCGGCACACGGTCTCCAGGCCATCGAGCTGCGCGGTGCCGAGGAAGGTGTCGGCGAGGCGCGTGCGCTCGCGCGCGCTCACGCGATAGAAGGGCACGTCCTCCGTGCACACCACGCTGTCGTGCATGCCGGTCGCGACGGCTCCGGCATAGGCGCGCTCGACCAGGAGGAACTGCGCGGCGAGCGGGGCGTAGTCGGCGCGCGAGGCGGCCTCGCCGAGGAGCAGCGGCAGGAGCGCGGCGTACTCGGCGCTGTAGCTCGCGAGGCGCAGCACCGTCGCCAGGTGCTGGGCGCTGAAATCGAAGCGCCGGGGCTCCCCGGTGGAAGGGTCGGAGACGCTGACCGGCACCGCGCGGCGGGCGAGCGCCGAGCGCACGCTCCGGTAAGCCTGCGCGGGATCGCCGAAGCGGCTGCGGCAGGGCGGCTGCGCCGCGCAGCGCGCGAGGATATCGAGGAGCGAGCGCTCAGCATCGAGCGCCACCTCGGGCCCGAGGGCGAGAGGGGCCGGCACGACCCCGTCGAGAATCACGGCGCGCACGCGCTCGGGGAAGCGGCGCAGGTAGTGCTGCGCGACGCGCGTGCCGTAGGAGGTGCCGTAGAGGTTGATGCGCTCGTAGCCGAGGGCGGCGCGCACGCGCTCGAGATCCTGAACGGCGACGCTCGTCGTGTACCAGCTCACCTCGGCACGCGCGCCGAGATCCCCGAGGCAGCCCCGCGTGGCGGCGGCGATCTCGGCCTGCCCCGCGCGATAAAGCAGCTCCTCGCCCTCGGCGCAGCCGAGCCGGTTCGATCGCCCGGTGCCGCGCTGGTCGACGAGGACGATGTCGCGCTCGCGCCGGATGCGCGCAAGGGCGGGAGCGACCGTCGCATAGAACTCGCTCGCCGCCTGCCCCGGACCCCCGGCGAGGACGAAGAGCGGATCGGGCTCCTTGCGACGGCTGACCGCCGGCACGCGCGCGACGGCGAGGCCGATCTGCCGCCCGCCGGCGACGTGCGGATTCTCCGCGACGGTGAGCACGCCGCACTCCGCCGCCACCACCGTGTGCAGCAGCGGGTGCTCGATCTCGCAGGGAGTGAGCTCGAGCGCCGCGGGCGGCGGGGTCGCGCTGCCGGCGGGAAGGCCGAGCGCCAGCAGCACGGCCGCGCCCGGGGCTCTAAGGGTGACCGGCATGCGCGACTTTCGGCATCGGTTGCATACAATACCCGTCCCTCGCGGCCTCCGAGCGTAAGCAACCGCGGTTAAGAATGATGAGCAAGGCTAAGCGATTTGCGTCCACGCATGATGTCATCGTGGTCGGCGGCGGACACGCCGGCACCGAGGCGGCGCTGGCCTGCGCGCGCATGGGTGCGCGCACCCTGCTCCTCACCCAGAGCATCGAGACGGTCGGCCAGATGAGCTGCAATCCGGCCATCGGCGGCATCGGCAAGGGACACCTGGTACGCGAGATCGACGCGCTCGGCGGCGCCATGGCGCGCGCTGCGGACCGCGCCGGAATCCAGTTCCGCACGCTGAATGCCAGCAAGGGTCCGGCGGTGCGCGCCACGCGCGCCCAGGCCGACCGGCAGCTCTACCGCCAGGCCATCCGCTCGCTACTCGAGGAGGAGCCCAGGCTCTCAGTCTTCCAGCAGGAGGCCGGGGACCTGATCGTCGAGGGCGGCCGGGTGCTCGGGGTAATCACGGTCACCGGGATCGCCTTCGGCGCGCGCGCCGTGGTACTCACGGTGGGTACGTTCCTCGCCGGACGCATTCACGTCGGTCTCACCCAGTACCCGGGCGGCCGCGCCGGGGACGCGCCCTCGCAGGCCCTCGCCGCGCGCCTTCGCGAGCTTCAGCTTCGGGTCGGGCGGCTCAAGACCGGCACGCCGCCCCGGATCGACGGGCGGACCCTTGACTTGTCGGTCATGGCCGTCCAGCCGGGGGATGACCCCGCACCGTCCTTTTCGTTCCTTGGGCATGCTAATGAGCACCCTAAACAGGTAAATTGTTTCATAACGAAGACAAACGAGCGAACTCACGAGATCATCCGGGCCGCCACGGATCGATCGCCCATGTTCACCGGCGCGATCCAGGGTGTGGGGCCCCGCTACTGCCCCTCGGTCGAGGACAAGGTGGTGCGCTTTGCGGACAAGCCGTCGCACCAGATCTTCGTCGAGCCCGAGGGGCTCAACACTCACGAGGTCTACCCGAACGGCATCTCGACGAGCCTCCCGTTCGATGTGCAGTGCGAGTTCGTGCGCACGATCCGGGGCTTCGAGCACGCGCATCTGACGCGCCCCGGTTATGCGATCGAGTACGACTTCTTCGATCCGCGGGAGCTGAAGCTCTCGCTCGAAACGCGCGCGCTCGCGGGGCTGTACTTCGCGGGCCAGATCAACGGCACCACCGGCTACGAGGAGGCCGCGGCTCAGGGGCTCGTCGCGGGTATCAATGCGGCGCTCGCCGTTAAGGAGCGCGAGCCCTGGATCCCGAAGCGCAGCGACGCCTACCTCGGGGTGCTGATCGACGACCTCGTGATGCGCGGCACGAGCGAGCCGTACCGCATGTTCACCAGCCGCGCCGAGCACCGGCTGCTGCTGCGCGAGGACAACGCGGACCTGCGCCTCACGTCGCTCGGGCGCGAGCTCGGGCTCGTCGATGATGAGCGCTGGGCGCTCTTCGAGGCGAAGCGGGAAGCCTCCGACCGCGAGGTCGATCGCCTGACGAAGCTGCGGTTGACGCCGGCGTCGGTGCCGGCGGAATGGGCGCGGCGCGTCCTCGGCGCCCCGCTCGCGCGCGACACCTCGGCCTTCGAGCTGCTCCGCCGGCCCGGGGTCACGTACGAGTCGCTGATCGAGGTTGCGGGCGCGCCGACATGGCCGCGGGCACTCGACGATCGGGTGCCCGCCCAGGTGCGCGCGCAGGTCGAGGTGCGGGCGCGCTACTCGGGCTACATCGAGCGGCAGCAGGAGGACATCGAGCGCTCGCGCAGCCACGAGGCGATGGCGCTCCCGGCCGACCTCGACTACGCCTCGCTCACGGGGCTCTCGCACGAGGTGCGCCAGAAGCTCAGCGCGGCGCGGCCCGCGACGCTCGGCCAGGCGGGACGCATCCCCGGCGTGACGCCGGCGGCAGTGTCGATCCTGCTGGTGCACTTGAAGAAGCGCAGCCTCCGAAGGCACCCGCGCGTCGCATGACCGGATTCCGCGAGCTGCTCGAGCGCGCCTGGGAGAAGAGCGACTCGCTGGTGTGCGTCGGGCTCGACCCGGAAATCGAGCGCTTCGCGGCGCACATCGCCGCCGAGCCCTCGCCGATCTTCCAGTTCAACAAGGCCATCGTGGACGCCACCGCGGACCTCGTGTGCGCCTACAAGCCGCAGTTCGCGCACTACGCCGCCTACGAGGCCGAGGACCAGCTCGAGCGCACCATCGAGTACATCCACAAGACCCATCCGGGTGTGCCCGTGATCCTCGATGCCAAGCGCGGCGACGTCGGCCACACCGCCGAGCGCTACGCCATCGAGGCCTTCGAGCGCTACGGCGCCGACGCCGTCACCGTGAACCCCTATCTCGGAGGCGACGCGCTCGAGCCCTTCCTCCGCCGCGCCGACAAGGGAGTCATTATCCTCTGCCGCACTTCGAATCCCGGCGCGCGCGAGCTGCAGGACCTCGTGGTGGGCGGTCGCAAGCTCTACCAGGTCGTCGCCGAGCTCGCGGCGCGGCGCTGGAACTCGCGCGGTAATTGCCTGCTGGTCGTCGGCGCCACCTACCCGGGCGACCTCGCCGAGGTGCGCGCACTCGTCGGCGACATGCCGCTCCTCGTGCCCGGGGTCGGCGCGCAGGCGGGCGATGTGGCGCAGGCGGTCAAGGCCGGACAGACCCCGAACGGCACCGGCCTCATCGTCAGCTCCTCGCGCGCCATCCTCTACGCGTCCGCGGGCGGGGACTTCGCCACCGCGGCCCGCAAGGCGACCGAGAGGCTGCGCGCCGAGATCAACGCGAGCCGCACGAAGCGGGCATGACCTCGCGCGCGGCTCTCATCGTCCACCTCGCCCCGCTCGCGATCCTCGCCACGCTCGCCGCATGCAGCCGCTCGCCCACCCAGGGTGCGGGCGGCGCGGCGCCCCACGAAGCCATCCTGGTTCGCGGCGGGGGACCCGACCCCGACTCGCTCGATCCGCAGAAGGCGCGCGGCTTCGAGGCGCAGAGCGTGCTGCGCGACCTGTGCGAGGGACTGACGACGCTCGACAAGCACGCCGCCGTGGCGCCCGGGGTCGCCTCCACGTGGGGCGCGAGCCCCGACGGGAAGACCTACGTGTTCAAGCTGCGGCGAGAGGCGCGCTGGTCGAACGGGCAGCCGCTGGTGGCCGCGGACTTCGTCGCGGCCCTCGAGCGCCTGGTGGACCCCGCGACCGGCTCGGGCTACGCGGAGTACATCGACGTCATCGTCAACGCGGCCGACATCACCGCCGGCCGCAAGCCCCCGCGGTCGCTCGGCGTCACGGCGCCCGATGACTCGACCGTCGCCATCCAGCTCGCCACTGCAGCGCCCTACCTGCCGACGCTGCTCTCGCATCCCGCGACCTGCCCGGTGCACCGGCCGACGCTCGCTCAGCACCCGGAGGGCTTCGCCCGGCCCGGGGTCATGGTGTCGAACGGCGCCTTCGTCCTCAAGGAATGGGTACAGGGGTCGTACATCCTGGCGGCCCGCAACCACTATTACTGGAACGACGCCGCCACGCACCTCGATGCGGTGAAGTACCTGCTGATCCCGGACGAGAACGCCGAGCTCGCGCGCTACCGGGGCGGGGAGCTCGAGATCACCTTCGTGGTGCCGCGCGGGCAGTTCGACTGGATCAAGGCGCACCTCGCGGCAGAGCTGCACGTCTTTCCGCAGCTCGCCACCTACTACTACGGCTTCAACCTCCGGCGCCCCCCGTTCCGCGACAACCTGAAGCTCCGCCGCGCGCTCTCGCTCGTCGTCGACCGCGACAAGCTCGCGCAGCTCGTACTGCGGGTGGGGGAGCTGCCGGCCTGGGGGTGGGTGCCGCCCGGGGTCGATCACTACACCTCGCAGTCCTTCGACTATCGGAGCGCGCCGCTCGCCGAGCGCCTCCGCGAGGCGCAGCGCCTGTACGCCGAGTCCGGCTTCTCCCGCGAGCACCCGGTGCGCTTCGAGCTGCGTTACAACTCGGGCGAGGTGCACACCAAGCTCGCGGTCGCGGTCGCCTCCATGTGGAAGGAGGCGCTCGGGGCGGACGTGCGGTTGACGCAGGTGGAGTTCAAGTCGCTGCTGCAGGACATCGATCGCGGCGATGTCGAGATGTTCCGCTCGAGCTGGACGGGCGACTACAACGACGCCTACACCTTCGCGCAGTACCTGAAGAGCGATTTCGGCGTGAACCTGCCGCATTACTCGAGCGCCGAGTACGACGCGCTCGTGACGCGCGCCGCCGCCGAGACGGACGCCGGCCGGCGCGAGGCGCTGCTCGAGGAGGCCGAGCGCGTGGCGCTCCGCGATCATCCGCTCATCCCACTGTACTTCTACGTGAACAAGCACCTCGTGAAGCCGGAGGTGCTCGGCTGGTACGACAACGTCATGAACGTGGTCTACAGCCGGGACCTGGCGCTCTCGGCGCCGGCGCACTGAGCGGCGGCGGCGGCAACAGCAGCAGCAGGGGCGGCGCCGTCACGGCCGTCCGCGGCACACAAAAAAAGGGCCGCAGGAGCGGCCCTTGAGGATTGAAGCGCCCGGCGAGCGCGGCGGGCTCTCTCGAGGCTAGAGAATGTTGTGCGAGATCTCGCATCGGCTGGTGTCGTTTGACCAGGTGCTCTGCATGGCGTAGGCGCCGTTGCCCATGCTCACGTTCGCCGCCGCGCCCTGCCCGGAGCTGATCCAGGCGCACAGATCGCCGTTCTCGGACCCGGAGCGCGTGGTCCAGCCGCCGGCGGGAAGCTGGT
>WNGP01001190.1_pt1 | contig 22430 bp, 21 predicted proteins | sample 5407671 | NCBI WGS metagenome assembly WNGP01 (sample SAMN13153381, study PRJNA577476) | soil metagenome | isolation source: 40 cm soil or saprolite under Garry oak tree replicate 2 | place: USA:California | collected 2016-06-15
TCGTTCATCAGTTTTGGATTGCTCGCGGTTCATTTTTGGAACGAGCGGATCGAAAAGCACGGCGTCAGAGTTTTCGCGACGACGGCCGTTGTTCTTGGTTTCCTGCTCAGTTTCTTTTCGCTCGATACCGATATTCTGCGCAGCGCCGGCATCCTGCGTTTGTTGAAGATGATTCATCTTGTCCGGTCCGATCCAAGCGATCGTTGGCGTGGTTGGAAATCGATGACTGCTGAAGTGGAGCGAATTCGCAACGATCTGGAAACCAAGCTGGGTGACAAATTATTTTTAATTGCGGACGAACGCCATCGCGCTTCCGAAATCTCGTTTTATTTGCGCGACAAGCGCGTCGAAGGGCCCGGGCATCCGCCGGTCTACCTGGTCGAATCCCAGGACCTGATAAACCAGTTTTCGTTCTGGCCGCGCTACGACCAATTTGTTGATGCTCCTGCCAGGCCGGGCCAATCGCCGGATGAAACGCTCACTGAGCAAAAAGGAGAAAATCCTTTTATGGGACGAAGCGCGGTCCTCATTCGAAATTACGGTAAGAATCCGCCGCACAACATTCGTGCGGCGTTTGAATCCACTGAGGCTCTCGGCACGATCGAATTGAAGCGTTTTGGCCAACATGTGCGCTACTGGCAGGTTTTTCTTTGCCGCGGTTACCGCACCTTGCCGTTATGAACCAGGCTTCCGCGATTCCAGCCGTCTCTGTCGTGGTTCCCGTTTTTAACGAAGAAGAGAACGTGTCGATCTTGCAATCGGAGTTGCGGGCTGCGCTCTCCGGCTTGGATTACGAAATTGTTTTTGTCGATGACGGCTCGACCGATCGCAGCGCCGAAAAGATCGAAACCGCTCCAAATATTCGAATTCTTCGTTTTGAAAGAAACACCGGTCAAAGCGCCGCCCTTTACGCGGGTATTCGCGCTGCACGCGGAGAGACGATTGTGATGATCGATGGCGACCTGCAAAATGATCCGGCTGACATTCCGCGTTTACTCGAGCAAATTTCACGAGGCGCCGATCTCGTTTGCGGTTATCGCGCAAGGCGGAAAGACACACTCACCAAGCGCATGACCAGCCGGATTGCGAATTTTGTTCGCAGCCGGTTCACCAAAGATTACGTGCGCGACACCGGTTGCACCCTCAAGGCGATGCGGCGCGAATGTGCGGACGCGCTGGTTCCGTTTAAAGGCATGCACCGGTTCATTCCCGCGTTGATTCGGGGCGCCGGCTATCGGCTCGTGGAAATTCCGGTGAACCATCGACCCCGCCGCTTCGGTCAGACCAAATACGGCTTTGGCAACCGCGCGCTTCGCGCAACCGTCGACATGTTCGGTGTCCGCTGGCTGCTCTCGCGCCGTTTCAATTACAAAATCCGGGATTCCTGAGGCCGAAATGCGCTTGTCAATATAAGCGTCACCGCTAAGCTTGCGCTCCCGAATCGCGCACTCTGCATGTCGTTGGGCAATTTACTTTCCGCCGAGCAAATCATCCCCGAGATGACGGCAACTGAGCGTTGGCCGGCCATCGTCGAACTGATCGACCTGCTCGTGCGTCTCAGCAAAATCAAACCGGACGATCGCGACAGTGTCCTCGCCTCGCTCAAACAGCGCGAAGAAACAATGAGCACTGGGATCGGTTTCGGGATCGCGATTCCCCACTGCTCATCCGATCGGATCGATGACGTGGTCGCGGCTTTTGGAAGATCGACAGCCGGGATCGAGTTCGACGCGCTCGACAACGCGCCGGTGAAATTCGTTGTCCTTTTCATTGTTCCGAAGAACCAGTTTCAAACCCATCTCCGCACGCTCGCGTCGATCGCGAAATTTCTAAACGACCGCGGCACGCGGGAAAAGCTGGCCGGCGCAAAATCGACTGAAGAGATTCTGTCGATCTTTCGCGAAAGCCCGCCAAAATAATTGTAGCGGCGGTCTAAGGTGGATCGACCGTTCCGCGGGCGATGCTAAAATAATGCGGCTTCGCCGCCAAAATTAAGATCGACTAGCGACTGCTCGGTCCACCTTCTCGCTTCACGCGGTGAAGCGGCTACAATTTGATTAAGCGCAATGGAAACATTCCAATCACTTCTCACGAAAAAGCTCGCGTCCGCGTTAGCTGCGGCCGGTTTTGACAACGTCGGCGAGTTGACGCAGGCGACTGATCCGCGCTTCGGCGATTACCAAACAAATGCAGCGTTGATGCTTGGAAAACAGCATAGCGAGAACCCAAGAGCCGTGGCCGAAAAGATATTGCAGCATCTCAACGCTGCCGACTTGTGTGAGTCACCTACGGTCGCCGGCGCCGGATTTATCAACTTCACTTTATTGCCCGGCGCCGTCGCCAACAAAACAGCGGAACTCTTCGCCGACGAGCGACTGGGGGTCGCAAGGTCGACATCTCCAAGAAAAATCGTGATCGATTTTGGCTCGCCCAATGTGGCCAAGCCGATGCACGTAGGTCACATTCGCAGCACAGCACTTGGGGACGCGCTCGCGCGAATCGCGACCTTTCTCGGTCACGACGTGATTCGCGACAATCACATTGGCGATTGGGGCACGCAGTTCGGGATGGTGATCTGGGGCTGGAAGAATCTGCTCGATCGAGAAGCCCTCCAGCGCGGTCCGCTGGCCGAGATCGTGCGCATTTATAAAGAGACCAACGCAAGATCGACATCCGATCCGGCCGTGCGGGATGCGTGCCGCCAGGAATTGGTCAAGCTCCAATCCGGCGACAAAGAAAACATCGATATCTGGAACGAGTGCGTCGCGCTCTCGATGCAGGATTTCCAGCACGTTTACCAACTGCTCGACATTCATTACGACATCCAGTGCGGCGAAAGTTTTTACAACGATCGCTTGGCCGGCGTCGTTGAGCGGTTGCTCAAGTCCGGCATCGCCGAGATTAGCGAAGGCGCGGTCGTCGTTTTCTTTCGTGACATTCCCGAGCTGGCGGACAAGCCGTGCATCATTCGCAAGAGCGACGGCGGATTCAATTACGCCACCAGCGACATCGCGACGGTTGATTATCGAATCACCGAACTGATGCGCGACACAGTTTGGTACGTGGTGGGCGCGCCACAAACTTTGCATTTTAAACAAATATTCGAGATCGCGCGGCGGGAAGGACACCAAGCCGATTTCCGCCACATTCCGTTCGGCAACGTTCTCGGCGAAGACCGGAAGCTGATGAAGACGCGCTCGGGGGAAAACGTGCCGCTGCGGCAATTACTGGAAGAAGCCTGCGCGCGCGCGCGAAAGATCATCGAAGAAAAAAATCCCAACTTAGCTGATGCAGAAAAGATCGACATCGCGCGGACGATCGGCATTGGCGCGGTCAAATACGCCGACCTCTCCCAATATCGAATGACCGATTACGTCTTTTCCTGGGACAAGATGTTGGCGTTGCAGGGAAACACCGCTCCTTATTTGCAGAACGCTTACGTCCGGGTCCGTTCGATCTTCCGAAAAGCGGGCGAAGCCGCCGCGAAGATCGAGAAGTTTGTTCTCCACGAAGCGGCCGAGATAACTTTGGCCAAGCGGCTTTGCCAGTTTGCCGAGATTGTGCCGCAAGTGCTGAACGATTTTCGGCCGAACATTCTGGCGAATTATTTGTTCGAGCTCGCGAACAATTTCCACGCGTTCTACGAAGGGTGCCCGGTCCTGAGATCGGACGAACCGGTGCGAAGTTCGCGCCTCGCCCTGTGCGATCTGACCGGTCGCGTTTTGCAGCGAGGTCTCGATTTGTTAGGCATCAAAGTGCCGGAGAAAATGTGACGGATGACTAGACAGGATTAAAGGGATTATCGGGATTTGATTTTTGTAATCCTGTCCATCCTGTAAATCCTCTCTAAGTTTTCCGGACGTTGTGAAAACAGAGCATCCTCGAATTCCGACCTGCACCTACCGGTTGCAATTCAACCGGTGGTTCACCTTCGCGCAGGCGCGCGAGATCGTACCGTATTTGCGCGCTCTCGGTGTCAGTGACGTTTACGCGTCGCCTTATTTTCAGGCCGGGCCGAACAGTTTGCACGGTTACGACATTACCGATCACAACAAGCTCAATGCGGCGATCGGTTCGCAGGAGGAATACGACGCCTGGATCGCGGAACTGCATGCCCACGGCATGGGCCAGCTGCTCGATTTCGTGCCGAACCACATGGGGATCACTGAGCCTGGCAACAAATGGTGGGCGGACGTGCTCGAGAACGGCCCGAGCTCGATGTACGCGCCCTACTTCGACATCGATTGGCGCCCGCTCAAATCCGATCTCCGCGACAAAGTGCTGCTGCCGATCTTGAGCGATCAGTACGGACGCGTGCTCGAGCGCGGTGAACTGCAGGTGCGTTTCGAAGAAGGCGCGTTCTATCTTGCCTATCAAAATCAAAAACTGCCGATCGCGCCCGGCACCTACCGTCTTGTTCTCGAGATGGCGTTGGAAAATCTCGCCGAATACAAAGACGAAGAGTTTTACGGTGAGTTTCAAAGTATTCTGACTGCGCTCGAATATTTGCCGCGCCGCACTGAGATTGATCCGGAGAAAATTGCTGAGCGCGCGCGAGAAAAAGAAATCGTAAAGCGCCGCTTGGAGCGGCGTTGTCAGGAAGCGCCCCAGATCCAGCGCGCGATCGAGAAAGCTTTGGCGCAAATTAACGGGCGCCCAGGTGACCCGCGCAGCTTTGACCGGCTCGACGAACTGCTCAACGCCCAGTCGTATCGCCTCGCATTCTGGCGGGTCGCAGCCGAGGAAATTAATTACCGCCGCTTTTTCGACGTGAATGATTTGGCGGCAATCCGGATGGAATTGCCGGAAGTATTCGATGCCGCGCATCAGTTGGTTGTCGACCTTGTTCAAAGTGGAGCCGTGACCGGGCTTCGGATCGATCACCCCGACGGCTTGTATCTGCCGAAGGAATATTTGGAAGCGCTCCAGAAACGTTGTGCCAAGGTCCTCGGCATTCCGCTACCGAAAGACGATCGCGCCGTTTACATGATCGCGGAAAAAATTCTGACTGGCGCGGAAAAGCTTCGTTCCGATTGGCCGTTGCACGGAACGACCGGTTACGATTTTGCCAATCAAGCGGCCGGCGTTTTCGTCGACACATCCGCCGAGGCGGACACGACGAGGACTTTTCATCGATTCATCGGACACACCATGCACTTTGGGCATCTCGTTTACGCGAAGAAGCGCTTGGTGATGCGGCTGGCGCTGGCGAACGAAGTCGAAGTGCTCGGCAACATGCTCGACCGATTATCGGAGAAAAACCGCTGGTATCGCGATTTCACCTTTGAAGCTCTCGCCCGGGCGGTGCGCGAGACCATTGCCTGCTTCCCGGTTTATCGAACTTATCTCGCGCCCGGCCAACCGGTGAGCGACGAAGATCGGCAAGTGATCGAGCGGGCGATTGCCGCCGCCAAACGCCGTAACCCGGCGATCGAGGAATCGATTTTCAATTTTCTGCGCGACATTCTGCTTTTCCGGTTTCCGGAAAACCTGGATGCGCAGGCGCGGGAAGAGCACATGCAATTCGTGCTCAGATTTCAGCAGTTCACCGGGCCGATCATGGCAAAAGGTCTCGAGGATACGGCGTTCTATATTTACAACCGGCTTGCGGCGCTCAACGAAGTGGGCGGCGAACCGCAACAATTCGGGCTGAGTGTCGATGAATTTCACGAACGAAATTTGGATCGACATCGTAACTGGCCGGCAACGTTGCTCGCGACTTCAACCCACGACACCAAACGGAGCGAAGATGTGCGCGCGCGAATGGTCGCGATTTCGGAGATTCCGGAATTGTGGCGACGTTCGTTGCAGCGTTGGCGAACGGTCAATCGCCGCTGGAAGAAAGATGTCAACGATTTGGAAGCGCCCGACGCCAACGAGGAATATTTGCTCTACCAGACGTTGCTCGGCACCTGGCCAGTCGCAGCGAACGGGGCGCCGGCGGAAAATGTCGGCCCTGAATACATCGAACGGATCCAGGCTTACATGACGAAGGCGTTGAATGAAGCCAAGCTGAACACGAGCTGGATCCAGCCGAACGAAGAGTGGCTCGCCGCCACGCGAGATTTCGTCGCCAAGATTTTGGAACCGAGTACGAAGAACAAATTCCTACCAACGTTTCTGCCCGTTGCGCAAGAGATCGCGCGGCTCGGCGCCGTCAATGCGCTGGCGCAGGCTTTGCTCAAGTTGACGTCCCCGGGCGTACCCGACATTTATCAAGGCAACGAAGTCTGGAATTACTCACTGGTTGACCCCGACAATCGCCGTCCCGTCGATTACAAAGTGCGCGCGGAGATGCTTTCGTGTTTATCGAGCAAAAGGCCGGAAGATCTTCTGCAAAACTGGCCCGACGGCCGAATCAAAATGTTTCTGACCCAGCGAGCGCTTCATTTTCGGAACGAACATGCCGAACTTTTCCGGAATGGTGATTATTTGCCGCTCCGTGCGAGCGGAACATTGGCCGATTGCTGCATCAGTTTCGCGCGCCGATTGGATCGCCATTGGGCTGTCGTTATCGTGCCGCGCCTCTCGTCGCGAATCGGTTTTCCACCAGTCGGCGACGTTTGGAAGGACACAGCGATCGAGTTGCCGGGAAATTTAGCGCTCGAACGTGGACGCGAAATTTTTACCGGACGCGAGTTATTGATCCAGAATCGACAAATTCGCTTCGCTGACGCACTGTCGATCTTGCCTTTCGCAATGGTGACGAGTTAATGCTGCGCGCCTTGAACGAAACGCTCGGTCAAGTCGGCCATCCACTGCGCAAAGTTGCCGATGTTTTTCGCGAGATCCGCGCCAAAACTCACGAAGGTGATGTGCGGTGACGATAATATCAGCATCGCGCTGAGCAGAGTGAGGTTCAGTAGATAGATCACGACCAAGGAAAAAAAGGTTCCGTGGTCACGCAGATCGGTTTGGTTCTTGGGGATCATCCAGCAAGTGAATGTGAGATGAAACGCCCAGGTCGCGCCGATTACGGCGTAAAGCAATCGGCCGTAGGGTTGCACGTTGTAAAAAATGCTGAGCAGGCCATAAATCGCGATGGCGAGAATGCTGTAGAGCGGAAAAAAATACGGCGCGAGCGCGATCCAAAAATTGGTGCGGTTGGTCACAACATGACCGCCGTCGCGGCCGACACGGAACCGGCTGACGCGGCCGCCCATTAACCAAACCCAAAGCGCATGCGTCAGTTCGTGTCCGAAAACGTAAAGCAGGATTGGTCGCGGCAAACCAATGAATGCGATCAGCCAAAGGACCGCGCCTAACGAAAAGAACCAGAATTCCTGTCCGGCCCACAACCGTTGCGTCATCGTGGCGCGGGCGAACACGGTGAAAAACGTCTGCGTTGCAATCGCGCAGACAGGCAGGAGAAAAATGGCGAAAATAAATTTCAGCCAGCGCGTCGGAACCATGACCCCGCTCGGCTGCGGCGCGCGCCGCGTCGTCGGCCCTACATACGGCGCGACTTTGACGCCGCGCCCCAGTTTTCGTCCGCGAAGCATGGGCGATCTTCGATTCATCTTCGAAATCTTATCGCAAATCACCTTCCACTGTCATTCACGGCAAAGTTGCGAATCTCGTCGCTGACCAAGCGGCTAAGCGCAGTGATGCAGGCAAATTGCAAGAGGAGTTAGAGTCGGAGATTACGCCCGGCCCATATAGGCGCCGGTGCGCGTGTCGATCTTGATCGTCTCCCCTTCTTTGATGAAGAGCGGAACGTTGATGGTTTTTCCGGTCTCGAGTTTGGCCGGCTTGGTCACATTGCTGGCGGTGTCGCCGCGCAGGCCTTCGGCTGATTCGACGACTTTTAAATTCACCGACGCCGGCATTTCGATCTGGACCGGTTTGCCCTCGGCGTAGAGGACTTGGATGGAAAGATTTTCGACGAGATAATCGCGTCCTTCGCCGATCAAGTTCTCCTGCAAGGTAACGGTATCGTAGGTTTCCGGGTCCATGAAATGATAGCCGTTGTGATCTTTGTAACTGAACTCGAGTTGTTTTCGCTCGATATCGACCAGCTCGACCTTGTCGGTCGACCCAAAACGGACGTCGGCGCTTTTGCCGGTGTTGATATAACGGATGATGGCCTGGACAAAGGCGCGTAAATTTCCGGGGGTGCGATGATGCACTTCGAGCACAATGGCGGCGTTGCCATTGTATTTTATCGCCATTCCCCGGCGGAGATCGTTGGCTGCGGCCATGACAAAAGTTAAAGGTTGCTGGTTGAGAGTTGAGGGAAACGGAGCGCGGACTCTACACCCGCTCAGAGCAACTTCAAGCGGGTGAGGTCCTGCGAGTCGACCACTCCAACCGGCACTTTGTCGTCATCAACGACGACGAGATCGTCGATCCGGTGGGTCTCGAGCAGTTTTAGAACCTCGACTGCGAGCTTGTCTTTATGGACAGTGACCGGGTTCAAGGTCATCAGGTCCGCCACCAAACGTTCGCCCACTTTCGGGTCGGACTGAAAATGCCGCGCGAAATCGCCGTGTGTGAAAATCCCGAGTAGTTGTCGGTCTTCGCCCGCCACTACGGCTGCGCCAGCGCGCACGCTGGTCATGGCTTTGAGCACGTCGCGCACGGTCGCGGTTGGCGGAACGACCGCCATTGATTCGCGCGGTCGCATCACCTGTTGCACGCGCATGAGCAAACTGCGCCCAATTTTTCCACCGGGATGAAACTTCGCAAAATCTTCTTTCTTAAATCCGCGCGCTTCCAACAAGACCATTGCGATCGCATCGCCGAGCGCCAGCATTGCCGTCGTGCTCGAAGTCGGCGCCAGATTCAATGGACAAGCTTCCTGCTCGACGTTGACGTCGAGAACGACGTGCGCGTTTTTCGCGAGCGTAGAATCGGAATCGCCGCAGATGGCAATGATCTTGACCTGAAACCGCGCGATTGCCGGCAAGATGCGCACCAGTTCTTCGGTTTCGCCGCTCGAGCTCAAAGCCAGGACGACATCGCCATCCGCGACCATGCCGAGATCGCCGTGCAAGGCGTTCAATGAATCGAGAACGACGGCGGGCGATCCCGTGCTGGTCAGCGTTGACGCGATCTTGCCGCCGATATGCCCTGATTTACCGACGCCGACCACGACCACTTTGCCGCGCGCATCCACTGCGTCTTTGATCAATCCGACCGCGCGCGTGAAATCGTCGCCCAACCGCTGGCGCAGCCGCTGCAGCTCGACAATTTCGACGTCAAAGACGCGCCTCGCTTTTTCCAGATAATCCATTTATCTTGACAATTGTGTGCCGGAGGAGTGTAACCGGCAAGACCCTTAACCGGAGAAATAGTGATGAAGAGGCTCGTGACGTTCGGAATTTTTATCGCCTTCGCGAGCTTGGTTCTTGCGCAGTCGCCGCCAACAACGCAAAGGAAAACGTCGAAAACGTTTACGGCGAGGGCCGGGAGGGCCCGGCCAGCCCCAACCCCACCGCCGATCAGGAAAGAAAATACCGATGGCGTTCTTCCGCGCGCCGCGCGAGGCGGGAATCCATTTCAGATGTTGAATCCAAAGGCGCCGCCGCAATACGGAACAGCCGAAGACAGCGTGGTGCTCGATCCCGACACCGGAAAGTGGAAAGGGATCAAGCTCTTCACAATTAATTTTTGATGTTTGCTGTTCGATGTTTGATTCCAAACATTGAGCGACTCAACTGACCCAAAGCCGGTCACCGCCTTTTATTGCGCGACCTTTCTCAAGCCGGAGATGCTGCACATCTACCGGCAAATAACCGGCCTCCGCCGCCTTCACCCAATCGTGATCGCGCAGAAGCGTGAAAATGTGGACCTGTTTCCGTTCGATAAGATCGACATCGTCGCAAAACCTTCTCTGCATTTTTTACGGCGTTTCTGGTTTCGACAGATTCGAAACAATCCCTGGCAGATTTCAGCGGGGGAACTGCGCAGCTTGATTGAGGTTCTGAATCGCCAGAACGCCCAGCTTCTGCACATTTTCTTCGGACACATTGCCGTCCATCTCTTGCCCTTGATCCGGGCATGGTCGAAACCAAGCATCGTTTCTTTTCACGGCGCCGATGTGTTGGTCGATATGGAGAAGCCCGCGTATCGGAAGGCGACGAAGCAAATGCTGGACGCCGTCACCCGAGTCTTCGTCCGCTCCGCGTCGTTGCAGCGCGCGGTCGTCGAGCTTGGCTGTGAAGAAAACAAAATCGACATCGTCCGCACCGGCATTCCGCTGAATGAGTTTCCATTTCGGGAGCGCGAATTTCCGACGAATGGCGAATGGCGTTTCGTCCAAGCAAGTCGCTTGATCGAGAAGAAAGGCCTGGCGACGACGCTTCACGCGTTCACAACTTTTCTCTCACATTATCCGAACGCGACCCTGACCGTTGCCGGGGAAGGCCCGATGCTGCGCGAGCTCGAAGAATTGACGTGCAAACTCAAGATCGACGATCGGGTGGCGCTGCTGGGATTCGTGACGCCAGAGAAGTTGCGCGAGATTTATCATGCGTCGCACATTTTTTTGCATCCCAGCGAAACCGGAAGCGATGGGAATCAGGAAGGCATTCCCAATTCAATGTTGGAGGCGATGGCGACCGGACTTCCAGTTTTCGCAACCGATCACGGCGGAATTCCGGAGGCCATCGAAAATGGTGTGAGTGGAGTGCTGGTCCCCGAGGGGGATTATGAAGCGCTCTCACACGCCTTGCTTGAAGCGGTGCAAGATCGACATCTCCTGGCGCGACTGGCTCGAAGCGGCGCCAAGGTGGTAGCGCAGAAATTCGATCAGCGAAACCAAATCCGCCGGCTCGAAGAAATTTATCTGGGAATGATTGGTAGGGGCGGTTCACCTGAACCGCCCGCTAACGCCAGTCCGGCTCGGACCGATTGACCTCAATCGCCCGCACGTTTTCCGATCCGATCAAAAAAAACCGCCAATTGTTTTCGCACCGCTTGAAACGAAATCCGCTCGGCCGCTCGCCACTGCGATTCGACAATCGCGGCTGCGCGCGCGGCGGTGTTCTTGAGCAGCTCTAGGGTGATAGTCTTGAGTTGCGACGTGGTCCCGCCTTGCCCGCAAAAATTGGCAAATGCGAGCCGCTCAATTGCGCCATCGCTACCAACGCAAATCGTCCGGCAAAGAAGCGCGTCACCCGCCACTTGTCCCGGGACGTGGCTACGATCGAGTTGGAGGACAATTTTGTGCCGTGCCATCTGGCGCAGGTAATCGCCGTATGGTTCGCGCTTGTCGTGGACGAGCAATTTTCCCGGCGGAAATTTTAATTCGGCCAAAAGTTTTTCGCCTTTTCGGCCGTCGAGATTGAAAACGGTGACGGACTCTTCGGTATCGCCGCAAATCTCTCGGGCAAGGAGAAGCGTCGCGAGATGGTTTCGGGACGGCACATCCCATTCCCGCGTCCCGATGAAAATTCCCGACTGTTCGTTAGGCGCAACGGCGAATTTCCATTGCTCGTCTTCCAGCGGATAAGGGGTCGGAATAAACGCGACCGTATCGGCGTGGCGTTCGCGTCGTACCCGGCAAAAAATCTCAGCTGCTTCGGGAGTCGTGGCAACGCACCCATCCGCCTGGGCCACAATGCGCAGGAATCGCGCAAGCCTGCCCGGGTCGCGTAATTGTGCCGCAATTTGGTGGAGCCCGGTCTCTTTTAACGCAACCGCAACGGTGCGTTTTTGCTTCTGGCATTCTGCCAACGCGCGTTCGGTCGCTCGAAAATTGCCGCGAAGCAAAAGAAGAATCGGCCGCTTCTCCTCGATCGCGTTTTTCGTTGCCCGGTGAAATGATCCGCGCGTGCAAGCCGCGAAGGCATGAAGATTGATCGGCGGATGCCCGATGTCAGTCGGACCGACTGGTTCGTCAAAATACTGTTCGAGATCGCGTCCGCCGGGATTGAGGACGCTCAGCCGAAAATCAGATGCGTCGGTTGACGCCATTCTATTCGTCGTCAGCGCCGGCAGGAGATGGAGTGGTGGCTTTCAATAATGCGCCTTCTTCCACTTCATCCATCGGCCCAACTGGAACCGCGCGGCGGATCTCGACTGGTGTCTCTTCCGACTGCGGTTGGACCGGAATCGCTTTCAAGATCGGTTTTCCGTCGTCGGTGCTGCTCGCTTTGCTGGTCTTTTGATTTCGAACTTCAGCGGGAGTCGCGCCTGGCTGTCGATTGTCGATCTTTTGCGGAGTCTCTTGTTCCGCGACCCGTTCGGCGGCGTCGGCGGTGTCGATTCTCGCGACAGATTTCGCCGAGTTATAAGGATCGTTTTCCGCCAAAAGGGTCGGACTCTTGAGGATCACCGGCTTCACTTCAGATAAATCGGCGGCGAGTTGAGCACGGGGGACATCAGCGGCTGGTGCGTCGGCAACCACTCGCAGGCGCGGTTCGCCGTGAATATTGCACGGCTCAGTCGGCATTTGCGCCGGTGTTGCAATTTCGGCGTAAGTAGTACGCTTTTGCACTGAATCACCCGTCGCGCTTCTGACCGTGTCGTAACATTTGTCGGTGGCGAGCATTCCTGAACGGGAACAAATCTCGACGTCTTTCAAACCGGGCGGGCGTTTGATCTCGCGCGGCGAATAACGCGCGGCTGCCGTGTTCATGACATCGACCCACACCGGCAATGCCAGCTCCCGGCCAAAGGCGCCGCGATAGATCTTTTGCGGCTTGTCGAACCCAGCCCAGACCGCGCAGGTGAAATTGCTGTTGTAGCCGGCAAAGAACGCATCAGTAAAATCGTAGGCCGTGCCGGTTTTTCCCGCAGCCGGGAATTTTTTGAGGCCAAATTGTGAGCGCGCCGCCTTTCCCGTTCCGGTCTCGAGCGCATCCGCCAGGCATGAATGCACCTCGTAGGCTGTCTCGGGCTTGATAACGTTTTGCCGGCTGCTGCTATCGCGTTGCGCGTGCCAGACCGTGCCGTCCTTTTCTTCGATGCGTTCCAAAATGTGCGGCGCCATTGGACGCGAGCCGCCATTCGGAAAAATTGTGTAGGCGAGCGCGAGCTCTGCCAGCGTGACTTCGCTGCTCCCGAGTAGTGTCGCCGGATACGGCCGCAACGTTGAGCGAATTCCCGCGGTCCGACATAGTTGCAAAACTTCATCCAGACCCGCGTCCGTTCCGATCCGGACGGTGGCGCCATTCTTTGATTTCGCGAGCGCCTGGCGCGCGGTCATGGCGCCTTCATAGCGATTCTCCGCGCTTTCCGGACCCCACTCGCCCAGAATCCCGGTCATTCCGCCGATCATCACTGCGCGGTTATCGAGCGGTGAGTCTTCCACTAATGTTCCGGGAAACATTCCCTGTTCAAACGCGGTCGCGTAAACGAACGGCAGCATCGCCGTCCCGGTGGGTCGTTTTGCCTGGAGCGCGCGATTGTATTGATTGTGCTCAAAATCGCGGCCACCCACGAGCACGAGAATTCCACCGGTTTCGTTGTCGAGCCCGATGACGGCGCCTTGCAGGTATTCCGGAGCGGGCTGGTCCGATGCCGTTCCGTTCGATTTTGCCTGTCGAAAGCTCACGGCGTATTCGGCGTAAGTCTGGTGATCGTAACCTGGATGCTGCTCGGCTTTCTCCAGATTCTGGCGAAGGGATTCTTCCGCGACTTTTTGCAGCTCGCCGTCGATCGTCGTGTGAATACGGAAGCCTTCGTTCATGGCGCGGTCCCATCCGACCGCGTTGATCACCTGCTGGCGGATATAATCGACCGCGTAGTTTTGGCCCTGTGCGTTTTGACGATTTCCAACCACGAGTTCCGGCGCCTGCGCGGCGGCGTATTTAGAATCGTCAATGTAACCGAGGTCGCGCATTCGAGTGAGCGCGTAATTACGCGCATCGCGCGAGGCCGCCTTGTCCGTCCAGGGTGAGAGCCGGTTCGGGCTTTTGATTAGACCCGCCAGAGTAGCGCATTCAATCAACGACAATTCGCGCACAGGTTTGCCGAAATAACCGCGCGAGGCCGCCTCCGCGCCATACAGACCGCCGCCGAAGTAAATCCGGTTGAGGTAAAGCTCCAGGATCTTTTGCTTGCTGAAATTTTCCTCGATCCTGCGCGCGACAAAAATCTCGAGCAGTTTTCGGCGATACGTTTTTCCCTTGAGCGCAAAACTGTTGCGCGCCAGTTGTTGTGTAATCGTGCTCGCGCCCTGGCGGACATGTCCCGCGACCAGATTCTTGAAAGTGGCGCGCAGGATTCCGGAAAGGGCGTAGCCATGATGCTGATAGAATTTGGCGTCCTCGACTGAGACAACGGCATTAATCAGGTCGCGCGGCAGCTGCTCATACGGGACCGTCTCACGGTTCTCCACGTAGATTTGGCCGAAGATTTTGTCGTTTCGATCCAGAATCACGCTGGCCGATTCCATTTGCTCGAGCTTGTTCAAATCGAACGTGGCTGCCTGGTTCTTCAAATCGGCCAGGTTCATTGAAATTAAAATCGCGAGGCCGCCGATGACGAAAGCCACAACCGTGATCGGCACATAAAATTCCGGGCGCGTATACCACGGCGGCCGGAACCGATAGCCCGGCGGCGGGATCAAGTAGGTGTTACCGGATTTTCTCACGCAGAGGGAGTAAACACTCAACGCTCAACGCCAAACATTCAACGTCCAATTAAACAACTTCGGCCAGTTGAACGTTGAGCGTTGGACGTTGAGCGTTGGATGTTGAGTACGCAGAGTTCTAACCCGGCCTTGGTCGAAATGATTCGTGAGGAAATCCGCAGCCGCGGCCCACAATCCTTCACCTGGTTCATGGCGCAGGCGCTTTATCATCCCGAGCATGGCTACTATTCCACCGATCGCGCCGCAATCGGACTCCGCGGCGATTATTTCACGAACGTTAGCGTTGGCCCCCTCTTTGGCGAATTACTTGCCGCGCAATTCGCCGAGATCTGGGAACGGCTCGGCAGAGTCGACAATTTCCTTATCCTCGAACAAGGCGCCCATCACGGTCAGTTCGCCCGCGATGTCCTCGAATCAGCCCGGCGGCGATCTCCTGAATTTTTCTCTGGGCTGCGTTACCAGATCGTCGAGCCCTTTTCCGCTTTGCAAGATCGACAATCGCAAGGGCTGAAAGAATTTGGCGATCGCGTGTTGTGGAGAAAATCACTCGATGAGCTCGAGCCGTTTGTTGGCGTACATTTTTCCAACGAGCTCCTCGATGCCATGCCGGTAAATCTGCACGGCAAACTTGTCGGTCTTGAGGGCGACAAACTTGTATTTGTGGAAGGACCGGGCGGCACACCGATGAACCAGGCAATGCTTGATTGGATCGATTGCCTCTCAACAAAGTTAGAGCGCGGCTTCGTCATTGCCGTCGATTACGGATTTTCCCGAGCTGAATTTCGTGAGGTCTTGCAAGTGCGCGCAAAACATCGAGCTCTCGATTCTCCATTCGACGAAATCGGCGAAGCCGACATCACTGCGCACGTGAATTGGACTGATCTGGCGGACCGCGCTCAAGCAAATGGATTACGCGTCGCCGGTTTCACCGATCAACATCATTTCCTCACCGGAATTATTTCCGAATTTGGTAGGGGCGGTTCACCTGAACCGCCCGCAAACGCGAGTCCGGCTCGGACCGATTGGGGTCAATCGCCGCTACCTTCCGATTCCAAGACAAAACGGGCGCTGCAAACGCTTCTTCATCCGGAAATGCTCGGCCGAAGCTTCCAAGTCCTTGCCCTGGCGAAAGATGTCGATCTTGCCGAGCCGTTAAGCGGCTTCAAGTTCGCCCGCAACTCCTGTCAGGCCCTCGGCCTTTGAGTTTGCAACTCGCGCGTTTCCACCTAACTTCCCACTCCCTCAACGGAGAAAATTATGGCCGACGTTGCCAACAAATATCCTGAAAATGCCGCCGGCAAATTCTATGTCGATGAACAGTGCATCGACTGCGATTTGTGCCGGGAAACTGCGCCCGCGAATTTCAAGCGCAACGACGACGGCGGCCACTCCTACGTTTACAAGCAACCGGAGTCGCCCGAGGAAGAAGGTCTTTGCAAAGAGGCGATGGAAGGTTGCCCGGTCGAAGCGATCGGCAACGACGGCACTTAAAATTCTTCTGTAGCGGGGGCCTACTTGTCAGGCCGTAGCCTTGGCGAAGGCCGGATGGCCGTCGCATTTTCCGCCCCCGTCTCTGGCGGCAGACCGCTGAGCCGCGTAGATTCTCTGCGTGAGCTTCATTTTCACAATCATCGGCTTGATGATTTCGCTCGATGTCATCTGGTGGATTGTTTTCGCGCGCCTGACCAATCACACCACCGGGCGCGTGGTGGTCTCGATTTTTATGGTCGCGATGATGGTCGGGTTGATCGTGGTCATCGCTGCGAGATTGTCGCGGGCTGATTGGGATCGGTTTATCCCCAAATTCGCGGTCTCAGCAATTTTCATTTGGCATTTCATCGGGCTGGGGCTGCTTTCGCTGATCGCGCTTGCTCTCATACCCATTCTGCTCGGACAAAAAATAGTGCGCGTTGCTCGCGCGGCGCCGATCAAAGTTGAACGCTCGGTGCAAGCGCCCGCTTGGAGTCGCCGCGAATTTCTCCGTTTTGCCGGAGCGATGTTGCCGCCGGTTTTCACGTTCAGCCTCACCGGAATCGCGATGGCTCAGCTCAACAACATTCGCGTCCGGCGTTTCGTTTTGCCGATTGCGACGCTGCCGAACGAATTGGATGGGATCACCATCGCACAGGTCAGCGATATGCACGTTGGACGATTTACTAATGGGGAAGTGCTCCAGACAATGGTGCGCATGGTCAACGAAATGCGCGCCGACCTGCTGCTTTTGACCGGCGACTTGATCAACGACGCGCTCGCCGACCTCGACACTGGGCTGGAATTAGCTCGAGCACTGGAAGCGCGCTTCGGTTTGGCCATCATTGAAGGCAACCACGATTTAATCGAGAACCCTGCCGAGTTCGAAAGGCGGGTGAGAGCGTCTGGAATTCCGTTTTTGCTCGATGAATCGACCATTATCGATGTCCACGGATTTCCGGTTCAGCTTCTCGGACTCAGTTGGACACGGGTTCACGGTCAAGAACGCGACGCGGCGATCGGGGCTGCCGTCAAAAAATTGCTTGAACAGCGTGAGGCCGGTGCATTTCCAATTTTGATGGCGCATCATCCTCATGCTTTCGATGCCGCGGCCGATGCGGGACTCCCGCTCACACTTTCCGGCCATACCCACGGCGGGCAATTGATGTTGAATGAGCAGTTAGGATTTGGTCCAGCGCTCTTTCGCTATTGGTCGGGACTTTACACGCGCGGCCGCAGCAAACTCATTGTCTCAAACGGCGTTGGCAATTGGTTTCCGCTGCGCGTGAACGCACCGGCCGAGATCGTTCATATTACATTGCGCCAAGCTTGACGCGGGCGTTGTAGCTGCCGTCGTCTCTGGCGGCAGAAATCTCTTACGTCTTCGTGGACGAACTCGCCGGCGGAGATTCGCCCGGAGCCGACGTCGATCCTGGTTTTTGTGCTGTAGGGGAAGCCGTTGGCTTCCCTGGGACGCTGACAGCGTCCCCTACAGAAGACGTTGCGGGTTTCGCAGCTGCCGCCGCGGCAGCTGCTTTTTTCTTCGCTTCGGCGGCAGCCGCGGCCGCTGCCAGGTTCGCGTCCACCGCCGCTGCCTCGACCGGATGAATCCGGTGATAATACTCGTTCGACTTCGACAGCTCTTCTTTCCGGAAAAGCAGCGCGTCGAACCGCTCGCGCTTACTCAATTCGAAATCCTTATCCATCTTGATCGCTTCGAACGGACAAACTTCGACACAGATCTGGCAGCTCATGCAAACCGAGATGTCGATGTCGAACACCTTCGGATAAAACTGCGGCTTGCCCATGTAATCGGGCTTCTTGTCGTCACTCTTAATAATATAGATGCACTGCGGCGGGCACTCCTTCTCACAAATCTTGCACGCGACGCAGCGCAAGCCGGCTTCGGCATCATCCGTGTCATAGATGAGAATCGGAAAGTTCCGGTAGTTTTCCGGCAACGGATTTCGCTCCTCCGGATATTGCACCGTGATCAGACGGTCCTTCTCGAAATAACTTCCGGCAAAATTCCGGAGCGTGACCGCCATTCCCTTTAAAATCCCAGTGCCGATCATTGAGTTTCAATCTCGCTGAAATCGCGGCATATTCACAAGGAAAAGATGCGGCGGCTCGGCCTTATTGCGTTACTTGGTGCAACGGCACTGACTTCCCAGGCCGCGGATCGCGTTTTCGAAAGTGGCCCGCAGAAAGTTCATTTACTCGAGCTATTTACGTCGGAAGGCTGCAGCAGTTGTCCTCCGGCCGAAGCCTGGCTCTCCAAGCTCAAGAGCGATCCACGATTGTGGAAGGGTTTCGTGCCGCTCGCGTTTCACGTCGATTATTGGGACCATCTTGGCTGGCGCGATCCTTTTGCTTCGAAGGAATGGACCGCTCGGCAATATCGATATTCTGCGAGCTGGAAGAATGATGGCGTTTACACGCCTGGTTTCGTGCTCGACGGCCGCGAATCGCAGGCGCGCAGCGTCCCGATGTCCTCCACCGACAAGCCGGGTGTGCTGAAAATCACGTTCGCGAACGACAACGCTTCGGCGGAATTCAATCCGACGAATGGCGCAGCCAACGATGTCGACCTTCACGTGGCGATGCTTGGCTTTGATTTGAACACCAAGCCCAGCGCCGGCGAAAACAACGGCCGCAATCTGCGTCAGGACTTCGTTGTGCTTTCTGTCGTGAACGAAAAAATGTCGTCTGCCAAAGCCGAGATCCATCTGGCAACAGATTCACGCGCCGGCGCAGTCGCCGCGTGGATCACGGCGCCCAATCAACTCGAGCCGATCCAGGCAGTCGGTGGATGGCTTCGCTGAATATCAACGATCGACTTCTCCCATCACAATATCGACGCTGCCGAGAATCACCATGACGTCGGCGACGGTGTGGCCGAGACACAGGTCTTCCAGCACGGTGAGATTAATGAAGCTTGGCGGGCGCACCCGATAACGGTACGGGTTTGGGCCGCCGTCGCTGATTAAATAAAATCCGAGCTCCCCTTTTGGTCCTTCGATCCGGCCATACGCTTCGCCGATCGGCGGACGAAACGCGCGGATCTTCACTTTCGGATTCATGATTGGTCCCGGCTGAACTTGGGCCAGCGCTTGTTTGAGAATCTCGACGCTCTCGCGCATCTCAAGCGCGCGCATCATCAAGCGATCATAAGTATCGCCGTGGTCGCCTAGAGGAATCCGAAACTTGAACCGCGGATAAAATCCGTAGCCGTCCACTTTGCGAATGTCGTAGTTCACGCCGCAGGCGCGGAGCATTGGGCCGGTGATGCCGGCGTTAATCGCAAGCTCAGGCGAAAGTTTTCCGACATTCTGAGTCCGCGCGATCACGATCTCATTCTGCAAAATCAATTGTTCGAACTCGTCCAGAAATTTCGGGAAACGATCGGCAATCTTCTTTGCCTGTCCGAGCCAGGCGTCATCCGCATCGACCCGGCAACCGCCGAAACGCATGTAATCGCACATCATCCGCGAGCCGGAGAGCGATTCGAACAGATCGAGAATTTTTTCGCGCTCACGAAAGGCATACATCAGCGGTGTGCCCCATGCGCCCATGTCGCTCAGCAAAAATCCGAGGAGCGACGCGTGATTTTGCAGTCGCGTCAGCTCGGCCAGAATAACTCGTAAATATTCGGCGCGTTCGGGAACTTCGATGCCGGCGAGTTTTTCAACGCTCAGTGCATAGGCCCAGTTGTTCGTCATCGAGCAAAAGTAATCGAGTCGATCGGTGTACGGCATCGAGCCGAGGTAGCTGGCGTTTTCGCCGATCTTTTCGTGATTGCGGTGGAGATAACCAAAAACCGGCTTGAGTTTGCGCACGATCTCACCCTCGAGCGCGACGTTCATCCGAAAAACGCCGTGGGTAGAAGGATGCTGAGGCCCCATCGAGACTTCGAGCAGCTCGCCATCGAGTCGCGAGCTCATTGTCGTCGGCGGACGTTCGGCCGGTTCGAGTGTTTGAATTGTCGCGTTCATTGGGGATTCGGCGTGATATTTTCCGCACCGTCGAGCTGCGGCCGCGGAGCGTAACGCTGTTTGGCTCTTTCGAGCACGTCATCGTGCGGCGTCGGCTCCCATTCGTAATCGTCCGGGTCCCGATAATCTTTGCGCATCGGATGATCGACAAACTCGTCCCACATCAAAATCCGGCGAAGATCGGGGTGACCCTCGAAATGGATTCCGTAGAGATCGAAAATTTCGCGTTCCTGCAGTTCCGCACTCCGCCAGATCGGCGTCAATGAAGGTAAACGCGCGCCATCAGTGCGATTCGCGGTCCGTAAACGAATAATCAGCGGCCCGTGTTTGTGCTTCATCGAATAGAGGTGGTAGACCGCTTCGAGGTAGCCGGGAATTTTTTCCTCGCTGGTCTGATCGACTTCCTTTTCCACGCCGTCGACCGTCTGTTTCACTTTCATCGTCTTCTTCAGCGTACGATCGAGCCAGTCGACACCGGTCGCATTCGAGCAAAAATCGAAACTCAAAGCCGGATGATCGCGAAGAAATTTTGCGACCGCGACCGCGTGTTGGTTATCGATCAACAACGAAGATTGCTGCGACGGGCCAGGATTAACAACAATGTCGATCTTGGCGCCGTGCGTCGCCAGCTCTGCCCGATTTTTGATTTGCTCCAACGTCTCCAAGAGATGTTACAAAGTTAAAATCGTTACAAGGTTACAACGGCAGATCTTCCAACGCGTCCGTGCAGTCTGAGTCTTGACCGTCGGATTCCTGGACCGTAGAAGAACGACCTCGGAGGTAACGCAGATACCCGTTGGTCAAGGCGAGGACCGCACTCGCCTGTGCTTTCAACTTCGTCCCCTCGTCAATTGAAAGATAATTCTCGTCGAGACAGACATTGAGGTCGTCCACGAGTTCTTCAAGCGAACCGCGCGAGTGAAGGAAAAATCGTATTTGGTCTGGGTAATGATATCGACCATGGCCTTCCGCCATGTTGTTTGTCAGCGACACTGAAGCGCGACGAATTTGACTCGCCAAGTCGTACTTCTCGAAGTCAGGAAGACGACGAGTTACCACATACATTGCCTTACGAAACTCGCGAGCAGCTTTGTAAACCTCCAAATCTTCGAACGTTTGGAACTTTTCAGGCGAAGCTTCCGCCTTTGTAACATTGTAACTCATTAAACGTCCGGATTGGCCGGCGGTTGCAAATCATGCTCGCCAAACGCCGGCACCGGAAACTCGCTCGGCTGCTCCGGTTTCAGAAACTCGGCCTTGTCCGCGCCGCCCAACTTTTGACTATCGATCTTTCGCTGCAATTCCATGAACGCGTGCAGCAACGCTTCCGGCCGGGGCGGACAACCGGGAATGTAAACATCAACGGGGATGTAACGATCGATTCCCTTGAGCACGTTGTAGCCTTGCTTGAACGGGCCGCCGGAAATCGCGCACGCGCCCATCGAGATCACATATTTCGGGTCCGGCATCTGGTTGTAGAGCCGGACGATTTGCGGCGCCATTTTCTTTGTCACCGTGCCGGCGACGATCATTAAATCCGCTTGCCGCGGCGATGGCCGGAAAACTTCGCCGCCGAACCGCGCGATATCGTAGCGCGACGCCGCGGTGGCGATCATCTCGATTGCACAACAGGCCAGTCCGAATTGAAGGGGCCAAATCGAATTCTTGCGTCCCCAGTTGTAGAGCTCTTGCATCGACGTCACCCAAATGCCTTGCCGTTGCAACTCGCTCCGCAATCCCTCGTCGATCTCGCTCATTTCACCTGGCCCAATTTAAACAACCTTTGCCCCACGCCCAAACAAGACCTTCAATCAACAAAAGCAGAAACACGAGAATCGCGATAAATGCGCCGATCGGCAGACCGGTGAAGGCAACCGCAAACGGCACCAGAAAGATCGCCTCCACGTCGAAAATCAGAAAAATGATCGCGTAGAGATAATACTGCGACCGGAATTGAATCTGCGCCTCGCCGATCGATTCGATCCCGCATTCGTAGATCGCATTTTTTTGGACACCCGGTTTTGGCGGTTGAAAGAATCTTCGCCATAACCACGCCAGTCCGAGCGGCAGTAACGGAAAAGCCAGCGCCACTCCCGCGAAAATCACGATGAACAAGTACGGATTTGGAGTCATGCAAGATCGACAATCACAGATTTACACTGAATCGGACAAGCAACACTACAGTCTTTTCATCCATGTTTCATCTGCTTGCCGAGCCGTAGTTTTTGACGAAGGCTGGTGTTAATCGGTGGCCAACGATCGACCTAAGAGCGAAGTGTCCAAACGCGAAACGACCAGACCTTTCACGTTCTTTTTCCTGGTGCTGCCGTACGGCATCAGCAGTGGCTTTGTTTCCATCACTCTGCCATTTGTTCTGATACGCCGAAGCGATCCCGAGAGTGAAGCGTTATTCCTTGATTAAA
>WNGP01001026.1_pt1 | contig 22395 bp, 21 predicted proteins | sample 5407671 | NCBI WGS metagenome assembly WNGP01 (sample SAMN13153381, study PRJNA577476) | soil metagenome | isolation source: 40 cm soil or saprolite under Garry oak tree replicate 2 | place: USA:California | collected 2016-06-15
ACGTTCTTTGGATGCGAATTTCCAAGAAAGAGGGAGATCCGAAACAAACGTTAGGCTTTTTTCAACACGGCAAGCTACTCGTGTTACTCGACCGCGGTGATTATTGGCAATGTGGCTTTGTCATCCCCAAGGGGCAGTTTGACGAGATCAAAGCCCGTGGGTTGAAGCAATTTCAGGACGAGATTGTCAGCTTTGCGGGTTTTTTACGCGACCGCGTGGCCGAACTGGACGACTGGTCGAAGATCAAATTGCTAACGGTGCAAGTGAATCGCCTGCGTGAGTGGTGTTGCGAAGGCTTGCTTTGCATCGGTGACTCAGCGCACGCGATGTCGCCGGCGGGCGGTGTCGGAATCAACCTCGCAATTCAGGACGCAGTCGCGACTGCGAATTTGCTCGCGGAAAAGCTTCAGCAAGGGCCGGTCCACGTTGACGATTTGCGAAAAGTGCAGGCGCGCCGGGAATGGCCAACCCGACTGATCCAAGGAATGCAGATCTTTATTCATCGTCGCGTTGTGACCGGTCGAGCATCTGGCGAGGAGAGCACTTCAATTCCGTTCGTGCTTCGTTTGCTGAAATGGTTTCCAGTTCTGCGCCAAATCCCAGCCCGGTTCATCGGCATGGGCCCGCGCCCGGAGCATTTCCACAGCCCAACCGCAAGATAAGCTTTGTCATCCTGAGCGAAAGCGAAGGACCACACATAGATTCTTGCATCACACAGGGTACTCTGTGTAACCACCGCTTCGATGGTGAGGTTCCTCGCTCCGCTCGGAATGACAACAGAGCGCGTACGTGCTTACAAAAGGAGGCTTCGGAATTTTTGAATCCGTTCGAGATGCGCGCCGCGTCAGAGAGGCAGAACGAAAATGCCATTATCTTCGGTCGCGTCCTTGAGACCAAAACTCCATTTCCTTCTACCAATCCAGTTGCCTCGCGAGCGCTCAGCGCGTTCGAGCTCCTGTTCGGCGCATTCATCGTTATCGGTCACAATGTGTTTCGCATTGTGCCCAACGAAGTCATTATTTTGTTTGTGCTCGGCCTGGCGTCGATCAGACTGCGAGATGGCAGGTGGTCGTCAATGGGATTCAAGCGGCCGGCGTGCGAATCCTCCTTGGACAATTCGTCATCGAACCGGCTACCGGATTGTTCTGGCCTCCGCCGAACGCGCCGCACTTGGCGAATGAGATCGCTGGAAATGTGAAAGTCGCGCTCCTTGCTCTGCTGCTTGTGTGGACGTTTGCCGCGTTCGGTGAAGAAATTGCATATCGAGGATATCTCCTTACGCGAGCAGCCGACATTGGAAGGAGATCGACAACAGCTTACTGGCTGGGGATTGTGCTCGTGTCGGTTTTGTTTGGCTACGGCCATTATTATAAAGGAGCTTCAGGAATCATTGATTCCGGAATTGCCGGATTGATTTTGGGAACAACTTACATGTTGGCTGGTGCAACCTTTGGGCCTGTATTTTGACTCACGGATTTATTGACACATTTGGCGTTATCGACGCTTTTTTCGGATGGTCAAAGTAGATATGACGCTCAATCTCCCGGCTGTCCTTGCAGCCCATGAGCGGATTCGACCGCATATTCATCGAACACTTGTGCTGACGAGTTCGCGTCTGAATGAGACCGGCGGAGCCTCACTTTTCTTCAAGTGCGAAAATTTTCAGAAGATCGGGGCGTTCAAGGCGCGCGGCGCTACAAACGCCGTTTTTTCGCTCGACGATGCGACGGCCCGGCGCGGTGTGGCCACGCATTCATCGGGAAACCATGGAGCTGCGGTGGCGCGGGCCGCGAAGCTTCGCGGTATTCCCGCGCACATCGTGATGCCGTCGAACTCGGCGAAGGTAAAGATTCGCGCAGTGGAAAGCTACGGAGCGCACGTTGTATTTTGTGAGCCCACAGAAGAGGCGCGAGAGGCCATATGTGCCGATGTAATCACGAAGACGGGCGCCACGCTGATTCACTCTTTCGAAAATCCAGACGTCATAGCCGGGCAGGGGACGGCGGTGGTGGAATTACTGGAAGACGTTCCCGAACTCGATCTTGTGATGTGCCCCATCGGCGGCGGAGGATTACTCGCCGGCACAGCAGTCGCTGCAAAATCGATGCGACCAAATATCAAAGTGATTGCGGCTGAACCGGAAAATGCAGACGATGCAGCGCAATCATTTCGCGCGGGACGAGTGATCTACAGCGAAAAGAAATTCACCATTGCCGACGGACTGCGGACGAATGTTGGGGAGCCAAACTTTGCCATCATTAAGCGGTATGTGGACGACATTGTGACTGTAAGTGAGAAAGCAATTATCTCGGCCATGCGCACGATTTGGGAGACGATGAAAATCATTGTCGAGCCATCAGCGGCTGTTCCGTACGCTGCGATTCAGGAAAGGAGGATCGACGTCGCTGAGAAGCGGGTCGGCATTATTCTCACCGGAGGTAATGTCGATCTCGACGCTTTGCCGTGGATGTAGCTCGAAAAGGTCGTATTCCTATTCGTATCTTACTCCCACTCATACTCTGGCTCTTGCTCCCAACAATCACCGATGGAGCCCGTCGAATCGACCTGAAGTTTATACGGCCAAGCTGCAATGCACATAGGAGGCGAGTGGGTCGGATACCAGAACTCAACGGGCGGCGGGCGGTTCAACGTCGGCATCGCATTCTAGGTTTTTGCGCAATCGAGGGAACCAGGAGCCCGACCAAAATCGAAACTCGTATTCGTAGAGGGAGTTTAATCAGGTATGAAAACGTTGAGTTTAATTACAGCGGCATTCATTCTACTGTTCGGCACGGTTGCTTCTCGCGCAGCAAATGTGGATAGGATTTCGACTCAGACCGGAGTTCCCGTCGCGACGCTGCAAGCAGAGAGGGCCTCGACTGGGCTTGGCTGGGGTGGACTCGAGAACGCGCACTTACTGGCTAACGCCACTGGCCAAAGCTTCGACAGTATCGTTACGCAGTTCAGAGCAGGCAATGGCTGGGGCAAGATTGCACACGATAACGGTCTGAATCTTGGCAAGCTCGTGAGCAACGCACACCGCTCGAGCATGGCCGCGTCGCATGCGCAGAATACTCAGACTGTTCATGGCAAGAGCAGCAGTGTTCATGGGAAAAGCGCTACTAACATCGGCCGTGGCCACAGCACTAAAATGACGACGAAACGAGGTGTCAGTCACGGCTCGAGCTTTAGGTCTGCCCATACGGGGTTCCATAGCACGCATGGAATGGGCGGTATGGGTCATGGTGGTCATGGCCGGTAAGAATCGCTAAACCGAAGAACCGCGCCCGAGGTAGGTTTACTTAAGAGTAATCTCGCGCATGGTTTTTGTGCCGAGAATTTCCCGGATATCGAGTCGTTTCGTAGCAGTGGTGAGGCGTTGCTCTTCGGTGCCCATGACCTTTTCGACGATCGGATCCATTTTGTCGCGCAGATTATCCAACGCAGCCCAGTTCGGATATTCAACAAGGATCAGGATATTGAAGTCCTGTGGGCCGGATGCTTCGCCATTCAGGATTTTGTAGTCCAGGATGATCTTTTGCTTCTTCTCTTCGTCGTAAACCGGCTTTACCGATTTCGTGATCTGTTTTAGGTATTCATCAGCCAAACCGGTCTTGGTCTTTATCATCGTCAGAGTCCAAACCGGACCTTCGTTGTAAGGTGCGTTGCTGCCTTTCGCACTTGTGGTGTTTGGTTGCGCGACGCAAACGACAGTGAGAGAAAAGAGTAGTGCGGCGATTGCAAAGAATTTGGGTTTCGTCATGTGTGCAGATTGATTGCAACACGCTGAAGAGACCAGAAGAATTTCAAAAGCTAAGATTGGGTTGGCTGATCGCGTCTGGCATTTCAAAAGCATCTAGACGTCTGTCATGGCCCAGAATTTCCGGAATGCGTTTGGCCAGCTGCGATCGACGACGCTTTTTCTGGCCGCAGCGCCCATGCGTTCTCGCAACGCGGCATCCGTAACCAGCGAACGAATAGCTCGCGTGAAATCATCCACATCGCGGGATCGAGTGATGAAACCGTTCGTTCTGTCCTCTACCAACTCCTTGGGCCCGCCAGAATCGGAAACAATTACCGGCACGCCGCAAGCCTGCGCTTCCAGAATGACGTTGCCGAAGGTGTCGGTGGTGCTGGGGAACACAAAAATATCCGCCGAAGCGTAGGCGGTCGCCAATTCCTTTCCTGTGAGGTAGCCGGTAAAAACTGCCTCTGGCAGTGATTGCGCAAACTTCTTGGAGTACGGACCATGACCGACAACAAAAAGCTGCACTGGAAGGCCGTCATTGCGTAAGCGGCGATAGGCGCCTGCCAAAACATCGAGATCTTTCTCCCGGGATATGCGGCCGACATAGAGCAAACGGATCTGGCCGTTGGCAGAAGTAAATTTTTCCCAGAACGCCGGCTCGCGTCGCGCTGGTGTGAAAAGCTCGATATCGAGGCCGCGCGGGAGAATTTTTAGTTTCGCGGGATCGAAGCCACGCTTGATCCAGCTTTGCCGGTATTCTTCCGAGTTTACGAAAACGGTGTCGAGCTGGCCATAGAACCAATGCATGTAACGCCATGCCACGCTTTCCAGGAAGCTGTCCTCGGTAAGAATCCGGACGTATTGCGGGAAATCGGTGTGATAAATGCCGCTCGTTTGCAAATTGAGCATTTTGGCTGCAAGAAGTGCGGTAAGCCCGACTGGCCCGGGTGTGCTGATGATGATCTCGGTAAATTTTTCGCGCTGGATATAGTCGAGCATCTGAAGGACCGGCGGAAAACTCAATTTTTGCAGCTCATACTCGGGCAATTCGAATTCGCCGATGGGCGGGAAGTTTTTGATCGGAATATTATCGACGTGCAATTCGCTGCCGGAGACAACCACCACCAGTTCCTTTCCGGCTTCAGCGCCGGCTGCGGTCATTTTGCGGATCGTGGTGGCGACACCGTTGACATCATCCAGAGTGTCAGTGAACCAGGCGCGTTTGCGGTTTTGCAATGCGACCGGAATTTGGCCGGTCAAGTCCAGGAAGATAGACCGCAGCCATTTTCGGGACGGCGCCTGACTGTGAAAGCCGTAGATGTACGGCGTAAGAATGACCAGGATCGGCGCAATTGCGCTGAGAGCTTGCATGCTCTCCACCATGTTGCCGCTACGAATTTGCTGAACGAATTTCTGGAAAAACCGAAAGGTCAGCTGCTCCGCCACCATGTTTGCCATGAGAAATGTGCGGCGCTCCGGTTCGATGACTCCGTTTAATTGCTCGGACAGTTTCGCTTTTACTTCCGGCCGCGCGAAATAACCTGAGAGCTCGTTCCACAGCGACACGTTCGCCGGCTTGACGAAGTCGAAAATTTTTCCCGACAAAACGCCCTGCACGATGAATTCCATTTTTTCTTTGAGAGTGAATTCAGTCGGGGCGCGGCCTTCCATGAACCGCGAAAACATTTTCTCCAACAGGGCTGCGCCCGGCCCGAGCTTTTCATTGAAGCGATCCTGGATGAAACAGGCCACCGTATTATAAAAACCGTGGGAAAGGAGCAGCGGGGTGCCGCCGTGGCCGTGCGCGGTGCAGTCCCCATTGCGGACGCATTCGAGGAATTTCTCCGCGGATTTCGCCGGCGGAGTTTCGGTAAAAACCGACGCCGCAAATTGCCCGCCGTGATCGTCTGACCCGCCGACAAAAATCTTCCTCCAGGGCTCGGTGTGTGTAGGCGCTAGGTTATGGCGATTTGCGAGCGCCTCGATTTTTTCCGGCGTCAGTTGTTTGAACAGTGTCTGAGCCAGATCGCTTAGAAGGGCATCGCGCAAACCGTTGATGCCCTCGAAATGCTTGAAGAGAAGAATGAGCAACTCAAGATGCCGCGAATCGAGTTTGCCATTGATACTGTAGAGAGGATGCGCTACCGCATGCGCGATCTGCGCAGCCTGCAGGTAGCGTTGCAGCTCAAAAATATTGCCGCGTATTCCATCGATCTCGCGATGCTGGTTTTCTGAAATTCCCCAAACGAGAATATGCAGCTTGCACGGATCGTTAGGGAAATAAGTGGTGACTTGTTCGCTGATAAAGGTGCGGGGCCGATCGCTGATTTGCAGGCAGCCATCGATCGTATCGTGGTCGGTAATGGTGATGTAGTCCATTCCCCGTTCGAGCAATTTTTCATACAGTTGTTTCGGGTCGGAATAGCTGTCGGGGAAATCGAAACGGCGAAAGAGCCATTCTTCCGAGCGCGCGCTGCTGCGCGAATGAATATGAAGATCACACCTGCTCACATCTACATTCCCCGCCTTAATCTTTGTTGGGCGATCCAATCCTGGTAGGTCGTGGCTGTCCGCGACCCAATTGCCTTCTCGATCATACCTGTGACCTGCCGCCAAACCGCCGGATGCGAATAATCGGGTGGATGAATGCTAATACGCAAGAGTGGCCTTCCTTCTAGATATCGAAAAAGCGTGGCATTGCAGATTCGGCTAATTCCGCGGCGCCAGTTCCTTCGAATGCTGTAAACAATCGATCGCGCGGCGAACTCATCGCCCGCCCGGAGATCGCACACTTTGTGTAACCGGGTGGTGTATTCCATCCCCGCATCGCGCGCGGCGCGCTCAGCTTCCTTGCTAAGCAGCCATGCCGGAGCCACAAAACCTCGCGATTTAAGACCGGACGCACAAAAATCGTCTCGCGCCCGCGTAATGCGAGATAAGGCTTCTTCGTAGCCTAAGTCGTAGAACTCGCCTTCCTGTTCCGTGTAAAATCTTGTCAGGAACTTGTCGTGCAAACTTTCTTTCGCGCGCCGTGGGCGTTCGTGAAAATACCCGTGAATAACGATTTCGTGACCATCCGCTTCCAAGCCTCGTAGCCAGGAAACAAATTCCTGGTTTCTCGTAGACAGCCCTTGATGATGATAATCCGGGACGACGAGGAGGGAACAAACGCTCACCCCGCGTCGAGCCAGTTCTGAAACGATTGTGTTCGCGATCTGCTGATTGGAAGGAGCGACGTCGTGCAGAGAAACGACCATAAAATCTCTTGTGGCTGCGCCAGTCGCGACGATGGGGAGGAACTCCGTTGCCGCAATCGTACTCATTCGGGAATTTTCGGCCTCGACACAGCTTTGAACAAGGCAAAACGTGTCACGAATGACGAAATCCAAATGACGAATTAATGACGAAACCTGAGCAGCTTCGGTCATTCGTGCTTCGTCATTTGGCGCCCATCTTCACAATTTCGCGAAATGCCGACTCCGCCAACGGCATAACCGACAAACGCGACTGGCGGACCAGCGGTATGCCTTTCAGCCGGGAATGGCTTTTGATTTCGCGAAGCGTAACCGGCCGGCGCAGTGGTTTGACGGGAGCCAGATCGACGGTGGACCAGTCGCCTTCCTTTGCAGTCGAATCTCGATATGCCGTGCGAATTACTTTCGCGATTCCCACAACAGCTTTGTCCTCGCCGCTGTGATAGAAAAGGACTTCATCGTTCTTCTCCATTCTGCGCAGATTGTTGCGCGCTGCGTAATTGCGCACACCAGTCCAACTGGTTTGGCCTTCCGCAACAAAGTCTGACCACGAATACGACGACGGTTCCTGTTTCACGAGCCAAAAATTCTTCATACTGGATATAAGTACTGCGTGCATCATCGTCGTCATTCCGAGCGAAGTCGAGATTTGGAGCTTGAAAAACACGAATGCTGCGCGCATCTGACATCATGCGCCGGCTGCCATTCATCACCTTTGAAGGATCGGAAGGTAGTGGAAAATCGACGCAGCTGCAGCGATTGGCCGCACGACTGGAGCGTTTGGGTGTGCCGTATCTGGTCACCCGAGAACCCGGTGGCACGCCGATCGGCGAAACCATTCGTGAGCTACTGCAATTTGCTTCGCACAATTCCGGCATGACCCCGGAAACGGAACTGCTTCTCTTTGAGGCGAGTCGCAGCCAGCTCGTGCGTGAGGTCATCAGGCCGGCACTTGAACGTGGTATGTGCGTAATCGCCGATCGTTTCTTTGATTCCACCACTGCTTACCAAGGGGCGGCACGGGCATTGGATCGTGAGACGGTCAACCGTTTGAATGCGTTTGCGGTCGGCGATTGCATTCCGGACGTTACTTTTGTTCTTGATATCGATGCGGCCAGCGCGAAGTCGCGAATGCAGGAACCGCGTCGACAAGATCGGATGGAGCAGGAGCCCGCCGAGTTCTACGAGCGCGTTCGCCAGGCATATCGCGACCTTGCCACGCGTGAGCCAAATCGCGTTGTTTTAATCAATGGCGCGCGCAATGCGGATGAGATCGAGAATGACATCTGTGAGATGCTTTGCTCGCGTTTCCCAGCGCTTGCCGCAATCCGAGATCCGCAGTCCTAAGCATGGCCTTTTCCCGCACAACAGCCCTCGAATATTTGCGTCGCGCCCATGAACAGAACCGATTGGCGCATGCCTATTTAATTTCAGGGCCGCCAGGCAGTGGAAAGCAGCAGCTCGCCGCCGATCTGGCCAGTCTGGTTAATGGCACATCTTCCGGTGATGTATTCTCGGCTAAGGCCCGTGAAATTTTCGTTGCCCGGCCAGAATCGAAATCGCGGCGTATTGTTATTGAGCAAATTCGCGGCCTTGAGCACGCGCTACAAATGCGTGCAAGCAATGGGCGACGCAAAGTGGCGATCATTTCCGATGCCGATCGGCTACAGCCTCAGGCCGCAAACGCGTTTCTCAAGACATTGGAAGAACCACCGAAGGATTCTTTGCTGCTCTTGCTGAGTGCTTTGCCGGAAGCACTGCCGGAGACAATTCTTTCGCGGTGCATTGCGATTCCCCTTGCACGAGAAGGCCAGCTGGAGGCGAGCAACGAAGAAAAGAACCTGGTGAAATTACTGCAACAGGCGTCCCATGAACAAAGCTGGACCATTCAGTTTGCCTATCGCCTGGCTCAGGAATTTCAGCGTTTGCTCCGCACGGTTCGTGAAGAAGTTAAGCGCGAAACAGACGAAGCACTGAAGCGGGAACAACTACGTTACAGGGACGCAACCGATGGCGCGTGGCTGGAAGAAAGAGAACAATACTACAAAGCCCGCGCCGAAAGTCTTTACCTGCAACGGCGCGCAGGATTAATCGAGACATTATTCGCCTGGTGGTCCGATGTTTTACGGTCCAGAAATGGTGTTGCGCAACGCAGCTTGCCTCGTGCAGGAGAAGACACCGCCGTGCTGGCAAGCCGATTCAGCACGGCCGAAATCTTGGAGCGCATCCGGCGTCTTGAGGAACTGCGCGATCACTTGAATCGGAATATTCACGAAGCACTCGCGATCGAAGTCGCTTTCCTGACACTCTTCACCGGTGAAACTGTAGCCGGTGGTCGCTGACCCCGCCGCAAATAAAAGGCGGGCCTGCCACGCCGCAGCTTGAGCGAAGGCGGGTTGACAAAAAGCCGCCTAATCTTATCCAGTATGCTCGTATGCGACATATCTTCCGATTACTCTTGCTGTGTGCTGGCGGTTCGTTCCTGCTGCTGACCGGTTGCCAAACTGGGCAGGTCGCCCGTGGCGGGCCTTACCATGTCACGGCGTACAAGCCGAATGACCCATCCAAGGTGCGCGTGCTGGTTTCGCTCTCGAAAGAAAACATCTATGTGATGGAAGGCGACCGTTGTCTCATGGCTGTGGCCTGTTCTGTGGGGACTCCGGCGAAACCGACGCCAAAAGGTAATTTCAAGATCTACTCCAAACAGGAGCACAAACGTTCGGGGTCGTACGGATTTAGCGTACAAGGCGATCGGGTGGTTCCTTCCACCGGAGGCGGATCTGGCCGTTACGTGGGCTACCCGATGGGATACTGGTGCGAGTTCGCGCCTGCGTATGGTTTCCACCAGGGTTTTGTCCATCCCACACCCCGGACGCATGGCTGCATCCGGTTGAAAGGCGAAGCGGCGCCGAAGTTTTTCGCTCTGGTCCGCATTGGCACGCCGGTAGACATTGCTACTACGCAACCAGAAGATGCGACTCTGGGATCAAAAGTGCAGCGGGTGGATGATTCCAAAACGCCCGATCCCGACCCGCGATTGATGATTACGGACGCCGGGTTCGAAAAACCGAGCGGACCGCTGCTCCAATAGCTGGCTGCGGCGCATTGCCGCCACCACGAGTCCATGTCATGTTGAGCGAACGCGAAACATCTCTGATTACTGTTTTGACCTTCTCTGGACAAACTGGCCCGAGATTTTTCGCTGAGCTCAGAATGACATCGTTGATATGAGCACGAATCTGATTTCCAGCGGCACAACGGCGCGGGAGAAAGTGAACCTCCGCACGCCTGACGTGATGGCTGCGGTGCAGCAACAGGTGGAATCGCACTATCGCAGCGATATTGTGGAAAAAGTTCGCCGGGCCGGGGGGATAATCTCCGTGGGCGACACCACAGTGCGTCTGGCGAAACAGTTTGGCTTTTGCTACGGCGTCGAGCGCGCGATCGATCTCGCGTATGCAGCGCGCAAAGTCTTCAAGGATCGCCGGCTTTTTATTGTCGGGGAAATCATCCATAACCCTGAGGTCAATCATCAAATCGCCTCGCTAGGCATAAAGAACCTGACCGGCAAAAACAAGGAGGCCGACATTTCCGATCTCGGCCCCGAAGACGTGGTTATCGTCCCCGCCTTCGGAACCGAATTATCGATCCAGCAACAGATCAAGGATCGCGGCTGCCAGATTGTCGATACCACGTGCGGAGACGTAATGAGCGTTTGGAAACGGGTGCGCAAATATGCGAGCGAGTCGGCCACTTCCATCATTCACGGCAAAGCCGAACACGAAGAAACCAAGGCAACCAGTTCCCGCGCGCTTGGTGATGGAAGCGGACATTATGTCGTCGTTCTGACGCTCGAAGACACCGATTACGTTTGCGATTACATCAGGCACGGCGGCGACAAGCACGCGTTCCTCGATAAGTTCAAAGGCGCGCATTCGCCCGGGTTCGATCCCGACGTGCATTTGCAAACCGTCGGCGTAGCAAATCAAACCACGATGCTACGCGGCGAGACGGAAGAAGTGCAGCGGCGCGTTCGACGAGCCATTGTCGATCGAGATGGGCCCGAGCTCGCCGAGAAGAATTTCAGATTTTTCGATACCATTTGCGGCGCAACGCAGGAGCGGCAGGATGCGTTGCGCGAACTGCTCGATGTGCCAATGGATCTGCTGCTGGTTGTGGGCGGTTATAATAGCTCGAATACCTCCCATCTCGCTGAGATGGGCGAAGAAAAATTGCCCACCTATTTCGTGCTCAACGCTTCGCGGCTGGTTTCCGCCACGGAGATCAAGCATTACAACTTGCACGAGAAGCGCGAGGTCGTTTCCCACTTTTGGTTGCCGAACGGACCAGCTGTCATCGGCATCACGGCCGGCGCGTCATGTCCGAATAATTTGATCGAAGAGACGTTGATCCGCCTTTTTGAATTGCGCGGTACCTCGCGCCAGGAACTCGAGCTGGCCGCATAAAGCTGATCATCGGTTCACTGCTCTTAATAACAGTGCGACTTTAGAGCGGTGCAATCGCTCCGGCCGAGAACAAAATCGTTTAAACGGTTTGCCCGCCTTGCGTGAGGGAAGTCCCCTCACTGAACTGAGGTGTCAATAAGAGTCATGAGAATCCATTAGTGCGATGTCCACGCGCGCGGACTTCTCGACGTGCGAAATAATTGCGTATGGCGCGCGCAATCTGGAAAGGCAGTATCAGCTTTGGACTGGTTAACATTCCTATCGCTCTCTATGCCGCCACGCGGCGCGAGGAACTCAAGTTTCGCTTACTGCGAAAAAGCGATTTGAGTCCGGTAAATTACAAGCGTGTTGCCGAAAAAGACGGCAAGGAAGTTTCATGGGACCAGATCGTCAAAGGTTACGAGTATGAGAAGGGGAAATATGTCGTGCTCAAGAATGAGGATTTTGAGCGCGTTGATTTGGAGGCAACACAAACAGTCGATATCCAGGACTTCGTTGACCAGGAAGAGATCGATCCAATGTTTTTCTACAAGCCTTACTACTTGGAACCTCAAAAGGGGGGCGACAAAGCTTATGCGCTCCTGCGCGATGCGCTAAAGGATAGCGGCAAGGTTGGTATCGCCAAAGTGGTCATCAAAACGCGCCAATATCTGGCCGGCGTAAAACCGGAAGATGGCGCGCTCGTCCTCGAGTTAATGCATTTTGCCGATGAGCTTGCAGACCCTGGAAAATTGCATGTCCCGAAAAAGACCGAGGTCGGTAAACGCGAAAGAAACATGGCCAAGTCACTTATCGATAGCATGAGCTCAAAGTGGAACCCCGAGAAGTACAAGGACGACTATCGCGAAGCGCTCATGGAAGTGATCGAAGAAAAGGTGGAAGCTGGCGGGAAAGAAATCGAAGAAAAACCGCGAAAAGCTCCCAAACCGACCAAGGTGATCGATCTGGTTTCCGTTTTGCAGAAGAGCCTGGAACAAACCGGCGCGAAGAAAAAGGCGACGTCCAAATCGCGCAGGAAGAAAGCGCAGCCCGCGAAGAAAGCGGCATAACTGTGTAGGGCAAGCGCATCGCGAGCCGCCGCTGATGTGAATTGGAAAGCGCGTGGGTTAGCAGGCGAAGCGCCTGCCCTACAATTTCAGCAGACACACGCGCGTATTTCTTGACACATCAGATCGAAATCGTTCAGCCTGAACGGCTATGAACTCTCTCAATCGTTTCGCGGACCCGGTTTATTGCATTATGCGACTGATAGTTGGTCTTGTGTTCGCTTGTCACGGCGGACAAAAACTTCTCGGATTCCCTGGTGGCGGACATGGTACGGAGGGTCTGATGCTCGTCGGCGGAATCGTTGAACTCGTCGGGGGGGTTATGATTGGCCTGGGTTTGCTGACGCGCCTGGCAGCCTTCATCTCTGCCGGCGAAATGGCGGTAGCTTACTTCATGGTGCATGCAGCCGGCAAAGCAATCGGTCATCCACCAACGCCGACTGAGCAGTTCTTTCCCATTTTGAACAAAGGGGAACTGGCAGTCGTTCTCTGCTGGATATTTTTGTTCATGGTCTTTTACGGGCCCGGGCGCTGGAGCATCGACGCGTTAATCAAAGGTAGGTCGCATTCGCCGGCGGCAGTCTCAACTTAGGTCCGCAGTCTGTCATTCCGACAGAAGTGGAGGAATCTCTGACTATTATGAAACGTGTTATTTTCACTTTGGCGCTTATCCTCATTGCACCGTTGATTCACGCACAGGAGTACAAAGATTTCGGCAAGGATCGCCTGAACAATTCGCCACGCCACGGCGAATGGGTCGATATCAAGTCAGGCGACCGTACGATTAAAGCCTTCGTCGTTTATCCCGAGCGTAAAGACAAAGCCCCTGTCGTGTTGGTCATTCAGGAAATTTTTGGCCTGACTGATTGGCTGCGCAGCATGTGCGATGAACTGGCAGAAAATGGAGTCATCGCGATTGCGCCCGATTTTCTCAATGGTCAAAAATTTGAAGATGGCGATAGCGCGAGCAAAGCGGTCTCGGCCGTGACGCAAGATCAAATCAAAGCGGTTCTTGACGCGACGGCCGATTACGCGCTCAAAATTCCGGCGTGCAACGGCACGCTTGCTGTCTGTGGATTTTGTCGGGGCGGGGGATGGGCGTTTGCGTACGCGAATGAAAATCCAAAACTGAAAGCGGCCTATTCATTTTACGGGACCGCGCCCGATGAAGCGTCAAAGGTCGCGAATATTCCGTGTCCAGTTTACGGCTTTTACGGCGAGAATGACGAGCGGGTGAACGCGACTATTCCAAAGGCTGAAGAGTTAATGAAAGCCGCTGGCAAAAAGTACGGGCCGGTGATCTACAAAGGCGCGGGACACGGTTTCATGCGTTCCGGTGAACCATCCAATCCCGCCGTTCGCGACAGCGATAAGAAAGCGCGCGATGAAGCGTGGATGCGGTGGAAAAAACTGCTAGGGGAATTGCACTAACGAACAAGCGATTTTCGATCACACGGTTGAATGGATCGCGTTGGTCTGAATCCTGCCTATCGTATCCTGCCGGCAAAGCGCTGGCTGCATGAGAATCCTGAAATTTGGTGGATCGTCGCTAGCCACAGCTGACTGCATTCGCCAGACCGGCAAGATCATTTTACAACGAGCTTCGCGTGAAACAACCGTTGTAGTCGTCTCAGCTTTTCAGGGCGTTACCAATCAGTTGCTCGAGTGCGCGCGCTTGGCCGAAAACGGCGCTCGGTGGAAAAAGACGTGGCGAACGATATTCGATCGACATCGTGCGGTGATTGATATCCTTATGAAAGGGCGGCGCATTGGTCATCTTTTCCGGCAGGCAGAACTGCTTTCCAACGATTTGCACGATGCGCTCCACGGCGTGCAATTACTCGGCCACGCGCCGCCGCGGGCGCTCGATCTCGCCGCGAGTTTCGGGGAACGACTGTCTGCGCTGATTATTGCCGGGTACCTCGGGCGATTCCGTTCCGCGCAGTTTGTCGATGCGCGCGAGCTTATTGTTACGGACGCTCAGTTTACGAACGCCAATGTCATGTTTCCACAGACGAATCGCGCGATCCGGAGGTATTTCGCGAAGTTATTTCGGTTGCATCGTCGCGCCCCAATCGCGGTGGTGACAGGGTTTATTGCGGCCACTCCCGACGGACAAACGACAACGCTGGGCCGAAACGGATCGGATTATTCGGCGGCAATTCTGGGTGGCGCGCTCAGTGCCTCGGCCATCGAGATCTGGACCGATGTCGATGGTGTTCTCAGCGCCGATCCGCGCGATGTACCGTCTGCGTTTGTTCTGCCAGATGTTTCGTACGAAGAAGCGATGGAACTCTCCTATTTCGGCGCCCAGGTGCTTCACTCCGCGACAATCGCGCCGGCTGTCGCCCGCGGGATTCCGATCCTGATCAAGAACACGTTTCGGTCTGACAAACCGGGCACTATCATATCGCGGCGGGGTGGCAAAGGTGAACAGCTAGTCAAAGGAATCACTGCGGTTGCAGGAGTGACACTGTTGACCCTTCGTGGATTGAGCATGGTTGGTGTTCCCGGGATCGCCGAGCGGCTCTTTCGCGCGCTTGCGTCGCACGATGTCAACGTCATTCTCATTTCCCAAGCTTCGTCCGAGCACACGATTTGTTTTGCCGTGCGCGCAATCGACGCCGTTGCCGCCACGGCCGCAGTGCGACAGGAATTCCGATTTGAGTTTCAGCATCAACTCACATCGCTCGACGAAAAACCAAATCAGGCAATCGTTGCGGTCGTCGGTGACGAGATGAAAGGCCACCCAGGCGTTTCCGGCAAGGTGTTCGGAGCGCTTGGCCGGCACAACATTAACATTACAGCGATTGCGCAGGGCGCCTCGGAGCGAAACATCTCCTTTGTCGTTGATGCGGCACAGCAGGCGCGAGCGCTCAACATCATTCATCAAGCGTTCTTTGAAATCCGCAAACGTCTCTCGCTCGTCGTGATCGGCGTTGGAAATATTGGGTCAACGTTGTTGGGACAATTGCGCGCGCAACGGTCCCATCTGCTCGCACGCGGTTTCGACGTGACTGTCGTCGGCCTGGCGAACAGCAAGAAATTCGTTCTCAATCCTCGCGGGATCGATCTTGCTCGCTGGCGTCAACGGTTGGCCGCGTCGCGATACCGAATGATTCCGCACGTGCTCGCCCAAGAGATTGCCAAACTGAAGCTGACCGACGTTGCCCTTGTCGATTGCACTGCCGCTGAATCGGTGGTGGCTGCCTATCCGGATTTTGTCCGGGCGAACCTCCATATTATAACACCTAACAAGCGGGCCAACGTCCTGCCGTGGCGGAACTACGCTGCACTCATGGAACTCTTGCGAGCGCGACAAAAATATTTTCTAGATGAAGCGAATGTCGGCGCCGGTCTGCCGGTCATGTCTACTATTCGGGACTTGATTGCCAGCGGCGACGTTATCCAAAAAGTGGAAGGTATTTTTTCCGGCACGTTGAGTTATCTGTTCAATAATTTTGATGGTCGGACTTCGTTCAGCGCGCTGGTAAAGAAAGCCTGGGAAAATGGTTTGACCGAACCCGATCCACGCGATGATCTCTCCGGCCAGGATGTAGGTAGAAAGTTGCTCATTCTCGCCCGGCAAAGTGGATCGCAATTAGAGATTGACGATGTCGATGTCCAAAGTTTGGTGCCGCGAAATTTGGCGCGCGGCCAGTTCGCACCACGGTTCTTCGGCTCACTAGCACTGCTTGATTACAAAATGGCGAAACGTTTGAGTCGCGCACAATCGCGCGGCGCGGTGCTGCGTTACGTCGGCACACTGGCTGGAAATCGTGCGAGCGCCGGGATCAAGGAATTTTCGCGTGATCATCCCATTGCCGCGACGCAAGGCAGCGACAATGTGATCGCGTTTACGACGAAACGTTACTCTCCTACGCCGCTCGTGATCCAAGGACCCGGCGCCGGTGCCGACGTGACCGCCATGGGTGTATTCTCCGACATCCTCAAGTTGCTTCATTATTTGCCTCATTGATGGCGATTGCGGTGGCACATGCGCGCGGACGAACATTCATTGCAAGAATGAGAACGACAAGTGAGCGGAAAAACAGCGTGCGGAGTGCGTTCGACATGCGCGCATCATAAAGTGGAGGCTTAAGGGCGACAATTTCCCGTAAGTGTTTCTCTAACTCATGCTCTTGCTCTTAATCGGACATCGAGCCCGGCTTGTAGAGGAAGCTGACAGTTTCCCCTACAGTGTTCCCCATGTAGATTGCGGCGATGCTTGGGACGAAGCGCAAAATCGAGCGGCTCGATTTCGTTCTGGCCGGCGCGCAAAAATCCGGCACGACAGCACTGCACTATTGTCTAAGCAAGCATCCAAACATAACGATGGGCGATCAGCAGGAGATACATTTTTTTGATGACGACGCCCTGTTTGTTTCCGGTGTCGATTACGAGCAGTTACACAGACACTATCCAGCGCTCGCTCCATCCACTATCGCCGGTGATTGCACTCCCAGTTACTTTTACCACGCGCCAGCAGCGGAAAGGATCTGCAGATACAATCCAAAGATCAAGTTCCTGCTCCTTTTGCGAAATCCGGTGGACCGCGCATTTGCTCACTGGAACATGCAACGATTTAGAGGTCGCGAGCCGCTCGATTTTTTTGATGCCGTACGAGAGGAAAAAACGCGTATTGCCGGAGCGCCGCCCGCTGAAGCGCGCCGCTTTGCTTATGTCGATCGCGGATTTTATGGAAAGCAGCTCGCGCGTCTGTTCGAATTCTTTCCGCGTGAGCAGGTCAAGGCTGTTAAGTTCGAGCGGTTTAGGGATAAGCAGTGCGAAACGCTCACTTCCATCTTTTCTTTTCTTGGTCTCGAACCACTCCGCTCAGTTCGCAGGAAAGATAGAAATATTGTGCCCTACGAGCGCATGATGAATTGGGAGGAGAAGGTTTTCCTCAATAATCTTTTCGCAGAAGACATCGCAAAGGTGGAACAGTTGTTGGGCTGGGATTGCGCGAGTTGGAAACTATAACGTTCGCCGACCGCTCCGTTTGCCAACCCTGGCAGGCGATGCGCCTGCCCTACAATTTCTGAGTCTGCTTGAATCTGGGACAGCGGTTCGGGTCGGCTCCCAGCAGCGCTTTCCAACGGAAAATGCGCGCGCCTTGCGACTCAAAGAAAGCGCGCAATTCATCCGTGAAAAATGAGGACCCATCCTGCCGCCGGTTAAATTCCAGCAGGAGGCGCCCCTCGGGTTTGAGAAATCGTGTCCGGATATCTTTGATAAAAAATTCCCAATCGGCAGGTGTCCATTCGAGCCATTCTCCGTTCTCGGTACGCGCGAGGCGGTGAAAACAAACGCGATGTCCGGTCACGAGATCGAATTTTTTTCCGAGATCGGGCAACGGCGTTTGCGGTTCGATACGCCCGACCACACGGCGGACCTTGAAGAACTCAATTGTTCCGTGAAAGAACGGCTCCTCATCTGTGTCAAACCCGAGTCCATCGTGGCCAAATAACCGGCAGAGGTAGAGAAAGTAACCGGCGCCGCAGCCAAGGTCCAAAATATCAAGGGGCGGGGAGCGATCGAGCCAAAGGTCCTGCGCGCGCTTAACATTTACCCCGATCCAGTATGCTGCGTCTTCGTAAGCATTGATCTTACGCGCATTAGTTCGGTAGGGATAACGTTCTCGCAGGTTTTCAAGTTCAGTCCGATCAATGCCAGCCAGAATCTGACGCGAGCTCACCGGATGCGTCCAGCGGCAAGCGTTTTCCCAGAGGCTTTCTGCTGCATCGCGGGAAACAAGTTTTTGAAATTTACGCGAAAGTCGCACGTCGAAATGATGCTGCTAACTGCTCGATAGACAAGTTTGGCGATGGCTCTGTCCAGGCTCAGGGACTGATATCCAGTTGGATCAGACCGGTAGAACCCTTGTAGGTCATGAATCCGCTTGCCCAGCCGTTGTCTGGATAAAAGTATTGCTCGTAGCGCCACAGCATTTCCAACTTTGCGCCGGAAGGCTTTTTCCAAAGCAACCGATAATACAAGTGGCGTTTCCATGACGGGGAGTGCCCGGTCATGAAATTAATTTCGAATGGCGTTGGCCAACTAAGAACGCTCCGGCGGATTTGGATGATGGCATCGTCGCTCGCTGGCGGTACAACATTAAGGTTTTCTGTCTCCGATCGAGCTGGACCGAAGGCGAAAATCTTTCCACCATTTGCCACGGCGAGTTGGTCATTTTTCGTCGTGCCGATGCTCGGAGCGGGATCATTCCTGTCGTTTAGACTTAGCCCGAGATCGTTAACGCGAAGAATGCCGCCAGTTCCGCTGCCTTCATACGCGAGCGAATTAATTCGTGCTGAGGTTATTTCAATCGTCCCAAAACGATCGAGGAAAAGTGAAATCTGGCGGCCGGAAAAAATCCAGGTTGCCAATATGGCAATAACAAAAGCGATGAGAATCGCCAGCGTGATCAGGATTTTGCGCATCTTTTTCCAGAACCGCGGATTACGCTGATTTCGCAGATAACACTTGCGGGGTTGTCATTCTGAGCGGAGCGAAGAAATCCCTGGATAGGTTTTTGTAACAAGGCGGAAGCGTAACATCCAGAGATGTTTCACTTTGCTCAACATGACAGCGAAAAATGCAGCTCATCTGCGTCATCCGCGGAATCCGCGGTTGATTAGAATTTATGACTTTTTCCGCTGAATGTAATCGTTCACTTGTTCTTCCAGAATCTCGAGAGGCAACGCGCCATTCTTGAGCACGGCGTCATGAAACTCGCGTTGATCAAATCTCTCTCCCAGTTCTGTCTGTGCGCGGCCGCGCAATTCTTGAAGCTTTAACATGCCTATTTTGTAGGCGCACGCCTGACCAGGTGCGACGATGTAACGTTCGATTTCAGATTTCACTTCTTTCTCACCCATCCCGGTTTTCTCGCGCATGTAGGCAATCGCCTGTTCGCGGGTCCAGTGCTTCGCATGAATACCCGTATCGACGACCAATCGTACCGCGCGGAAGAGTTCGTCACGAAGACGTCCCAGGTCACCGAAGGGGTCGTTATCGTACCATCCGGCTTGTTTCGCCAGCCATTCGCAGTAAAGCGCCCAGCCCTCTATGTACGCCGTGAACGGCAGCACCTTGCGAAATTGTGGAACGCCTTTGAGTTCCTCCGCGGTGGAGAGTTGCCAGTGATGTCCTGGCACGCCCTCATGATATGAGAGTGTTGGCATGCTCCACTTGGGCACTTCATTCATGTCACGCAGGTTCGCGTAGAAAACTCCCGGCCTGCTGCTATCCATGGCGGCAATCTCATAATACGCGCCCGGCGCAGTTGCTTCCTTAAATTCAGGAACGCGGCGCACTTCAATCCTTGCGTGCGGAGTAGTGCCAAATAATTGTTTTGACGAGCGTTCTGTGGCCTGTGTGATCAACTCTGTATATTTGGCCAATGCGTCGGAACGGCCTTTGTCATCGTTTGGATACAGAAAATGCGGATCTTTTGCGAGTTTATCCATCGCTTCTCCGATTGGCTGACCTGCAAAACCGTTTGCATCGAGAATTGCTCGCATCTCACCTTCGATGCGAGCCACTTCGCGCAGACCAAGCTCATGCACCTCATCCGGCTTGAGCGTGGTGGTCGTGTTCTCGTGCAACTTGTAAGCATAGAAGGCGTCGCCATCCGGCAATTTCCAGACGCCATCGTCTGTTGTTGTTTTTGGCAGGATTGCCTGGAAATAATCGATTAGTTTTTGATAGGCCGGATAGACTTTGCTGGTTATCGCCGATTCCACACGCGCTTGAAAAGCGGCGCGATCCGTTTCGCTTAACTTGTCAATCTTGCCAGCGCGGGTTTTGAATGATGTCGCCAGAATATTCTCCGAAGCGGATTTGCCGATAAACTCGGTCATCTCCTTGAGCACTTCTTCAACTACAAAACGCGGCGGCAAAATCTGTTTTTGTTCGCGGATCTTCAGGCCATCGAGAAGTTGATCGAACTTCTTCGGCAAAGCATCGAGCCGCATGACGTAGTAATCGCAATCCTTCCGGTTCAGCAACCGGTGCGTATTCGCCATAAATGACGGAAACTGGTTTTGCACTCCGAAGAGCTGATTAACGGGATAATCATGCCATTGCCATTTCTCGCCTTCGGCTTGTACTTGCAAAAACCAATCGAGCACGTGCATCGAAAGCTTTTGGGAAGGCGAATGGCGATCGACTGAATATTGGCGAAGCTGGGCCAGGTCGCGCTTCCATCGGTCGGATTCGCGTTGTTGATGCGCGGGCGATTCGTCGTCGAGCTTTCCATTGTGACCTGTGATCCCGAACTGCTCCACCAGACCGAGCGTGGAGAGTATCTCCGGGTGATCGAAGAGAATTTCGGCAAAGACCTTTTCGTAAAACAGGTTCAAGCTCCATGGCCGAAACCAAATGAGATTGACTAAGAATATTGCGATCGCGATTACGACGACCGCCGTAATCGCGCCAAGCCATTTGAGAACGCGCTTAAACATCTTTTATATTATCAATGACGAAGACGCAGATGACGATATGATGCGTAATACAAACCAATTGGATTCAACGTTCAGTTACGAGAGCATAATCTCGAGAGTTTACAGTGGTTTACGGAGGCCAGGCCGGTCAATCAGGGTTTTGAGCTATTTGGGTTGACGCGATGATTGATTCTCAGGAAACCCACTATTCCGTTTCCGCAAATCGTTCCAAGGCGCTTTGATGGCGAGTGCAGGATCCAGCAGGACCTCTTGCACCATGGTCTTCACTTCGCGAACGGCACGCCGGAGCCGTTGTCTGACAGCCCAGCCAGGCGGGCATACTTAAAAATCGTTAGGCTTAAACTCTCGACCAACGTCGACGGCAAAAACCTCCGCCCAGGATTTGCCCCAAGCCTCTTGTGCAAATGCATCGTTGTCCGGTCGCCATTCCGTTTCGGTGTGCCGAGCTAACGCAGTTGTCAATCCACAGTACCCGCTATCCGCCAGGCCTTTTTCGTCGAGATACGCGGTAAGTTTCTTTCCGCATCGCGAAGCCTGTAATCATGTGAGCCCTTGGTCTTCGCTACCTAGCGAGCGCAATGCATCCCGAGCGACGCTAATGGTAAATGGACCTGCTCCTTGGTTGCGTCGGACCTTTGTATCTTGGAACTGCAACGGATCGATGTCGATAGCTCTAAGAAACTCGGGTACTACACTGCATGTAATCGTCTCTTCCGTGAACGGTTCAGCAATTAGTTTCGAACTGAAAGCGTCCGCCAGCGCGATCAAGTGAGCGTATCGGAAACTTGGGTGCCGAATTTCTGCCTGAACGAAGGCCTCGAATGGTTGGCTTCGGTGGAGGGACTTGATCCCTCCGTATAGCGAGAATTCACTAACTGCGATTGGTTCCGGGGAAAGAAGACAAGCTTCGGTTCGAGATTGAGTTCTTTTATTCGACCAAAGAATTGCCTGGCGCAGTCTCTATATACTAGAAGGTCATCCAAAGTTTCTGAAGAAATAACTACTGCTTCGCATTTCGTATCTTTGATCACGCGAGCAAAACTAGCCGCCGCTCCCTGCTGGTGCTGCGGCACCGCTTGCCCGCAGAGCTGCCTAACAAGCTGGTGATGTCCACCGTGGATGCTCCCGCTCTCCGGCACGAAATAACCGTCCTTCAGCAACTCTGCGCGGTTTTCTTTCAGGAACCACCGGATCGACGTCATGCCTGTCTTATGCGGACCGATGTGGATATAGCAGACACGCTTTGCCATTTGAGAACTGTAGTCGGGGGCGCCCGGCACCGGCAATTCTTACCGCACGCTATGATTCAGCCCGGAACAGTTTTCGCTGAGCGGAGGTCGCACTGGATTCAAGCCGTTGCTCGCGCAAATCGGAATTCTGGCTATAACCCGACGTGATGAGCGCTTCGCCGCA
>WNGP01007222.1_pt1 | contig 22395 bp, 24 predicted proteins | sample 5407671 | NCBI WGS metagenome assembly WNGP01 (sample SAMN13153381, study PRJNA577476) | soil metagenome | isolation source: 40 cm soil or saprolite under Garry oak tree replicate 2 | place: USA:California | collected 2016-06-15
TTGCCGTCCGGAGAAAAGAACGGTCCGCCGTCGTAGCCGAGCGTGTGCGTCAGCCGCTTGAGGTGCCGGCCATCCACGCTCATCGTGTAGATGTCGAGGTCGCCGTTGCGGAGCGAGGTGAAGACGATCGTCGTGCCGTCGGGTGAGAGCGTCCCCTCGGCGTCGTAACGGGGATTATACGTGATGCGCCGCGCTCCCTGGCCGTCCGCATTCGCCACGTAGATGTCGTAATCGTACAGCGCCCAGACGTATCCCTTGGAGTAGTCGGGGCGCGGGGGACACGCGGCGCTGGCGTGCTGGGTCGTGGCGTAGAAGATTCTGCGGTCGCTGTCGAAGAAGTAGCCGCAGGTCGTCCGGCCCCTGCCATTCGACACGCGCCGCAGCCCGGTGCCGTCGACATTCATCACGAACTCCTGATCGCACCCGGAGTCCGCCTCCTGCCGCTGGAAAATGATTTGGCGCCCCGAGTGCGAGAAATAGGCCTCGGCGTTCTGGCCGCCAAAGGTCAACTGCCGAATGTTGCGCAGATGCACTTCGCCAGAGTCCGCGGGGATGGCTTGCAGGAGCGCGGGCAGCAGCACGAGCAGCATGGGACCGCAAGCTAGAGGCATTCAAACGCTCCGGCAATGTTAGATTATCTACTCCGATGAACGATCCCAAAGCACCCCGTCCGTCGCGTCAGCCGCTCATGGATGCGCTCGGCCAGATGTGTGCCGATGGGAAACAGACGGCCGAGTTCTTGTGGCAGGTTCCGAAGGATCCGGCCGCGCGTCAGAAGATCATGGATCTGCTGATTCAAATTGGAATCGAGAGCTTGAAGCAAGGGCGGCGTGAAATGCCCAAGCTGGTTGAAGAGCTGAAGACCGCCGCCCAGGCGTCGCCCTCCCCACAACAGGTCGAGATGCTGGTCGATGGCTTCGACCGGCTGACCAAACTCTGGCAAGCCGCCAAGTCCGGCCTGCTGTGACCGAAACCGTGGCTCGCGTGGAGCGGGCGAAGGGTCTCGACCAACTCTGCATCAACACGATCCGCACGCTCGCGATGGACGCGGTGCAGCAGGCGGACTCCGGGCATCCTGGAACGCCGATGGCGCTGGCGCCGCTCGCGTATGTCCTGTGGCAGCAGCATCTGCGCTACAATCCCGCAAACCCTGAATGGCTGGACCGCGATCGGTTCATCCTGTCGGCCGGCCACGCCTGCATGTTGCTCTATAGCGTCCTCTATCTCACCGGATACGACCTCACGCTCGAGGACATCAAGCAGTTCCGGCAATGGGGCAGCCGCACGCCCGGGCACTCAGAGCACGGCGTCACGCCGGGCGTCGAGGCGACCACGGGACCACTCGGTCAAGGGACCGGCAACGCGGTGGGCATGGCGATCGCGGAAGCACAGCTTGCGGCGCTCTTCAACCGACCCGGGCACAGCGTCGTCGATCATCACACCTACTTCCTTGCGTCCGACGGTGATCTGATGGAGGGCATCTCGCACGAGGCGTGCTCGCTCGCGGGTCATCTGAAGCTCGGCAAGTTGATCGGGTTCTACGACGACAATCGCATCACGATCGACGGCTCCACCGATCTCGCGTTCTCCGACCGATGACACCGCCAAGCGGTTCGAGTCCTACGGCTGGCACGTCCAGCGAGTCGCCGATGGCAACGATCTGGACGCGATCGATGACGCAATCACGCAGGCGAAGCGCGTCACCGACCGCCCGTCGCTCATCATCGTGCGGACCCACATCGCGTGGGGCAGCCCGCACAAGCAGGACACCGCCGACGCACACGGCGCGCCGCTGGGCGTCGACGAAGTGAAAGCCACGAAGCAGAACCTCGGCTGGCCATCGCTCGAGCCCTTCTACGTCCCAGACGAGGCGCTCGCGCATTGGCGCCGCGCGCGGACCCGAGGCGCTAGGCTGGAAGCCGACTGGCGCAAGAAATGGGATGCCTACCGCGCGGCGCATCCCGATCTGGCCGCCGAGCTGGAACGCCGGATCGCCGGCCGGCTGCCGGCCGGGTGGGACGCGGCGCTGCCGGTCTTCGGCCCGAAGGACGCGCAAGCAACCCGCGCGGCCTCCGGCAAAGTCCTGAACGCGCTCGCCGCAAAGCTCCCCGAGCTGATCGGCGGGTCGGCGGATCTCACCGGTTCGAACAACACCGAGATCAAGGGTGGCGGCGCCGGCCGCAACTTCCACTACGGCGTGCGCGAACACGCAATGGGCGCGGTGCTGAACGGCATCACGCTGCATCGTGGTTTCATGCCATTCGGTGGCACATTCCTGATCTTCTCCGACTACATGCGGCCGTCCATTCGTCTGGCGGCGCTGACACGTCTCAAGCCCATCTATGTGTTCACACACGACTCGATCGGCCTGGGCGAAGATGGACCGACCCACCAGCCGATCGAGCAGCTCGCCACGCTGCGCGCCATCCCCAACATGACGGTGATCCGCCCGTCCGATCCGACTGAAGTCGTAGAGGCGTGGCGCGCGGCCATTACGCACCGCGACGGACCGGTCGCGCTGGTGCTGACGCGCCAGAAAGTGGCCGTCGTGGATCGCGCGAAATACGCGCCGGCGGCGGGTCTACATCAGGGCGGCTATGTCCTCGCCGACTCCCCGAACCCGGACATCGTGCTCATGGCCACGGGATCAGAGGTCGAATTGATCCTCGGGGCGTATGAAAAGCTGAAGGCTGATGGCCGGCGGCCGAGAGCTGTGTCGATGCCGTGTCTCGAGTATTTCGCCCAGCAATCACAGGAGTATCGGAGCTCGGTGCTCCCCCCCGGCGTGCCGCGGATCGCCGTTGAGGCGGCAGCGCCACAATCCTGGTACCGCTGGGTTGGAGAGAGCGGCGTGATCATGGGCATTGAGCGGTTCGGCGAATCGGCGCCCTACCAGCGGATCTACAAAGAGTTCGGACTGACGGTGGACGGGGTGGTTGCAGAAGCCCGGCGACACCTCTAGGTTACGCGATCGATGAAGCGAGCAACTATGCTGATGTGTTGCTGTCTGCACCGCCCCATGTGTTGCCCGGGGAGCGGACGGTCTGACGCGTCAGCATGCGGGATGAGATGAGATAAGAAACTCGGGGGCTCCCGCTCCCACGACGCAAACATGACCGGCCGCGACTCCACGATTCGAGTCGCGGCCGATCGCTTTTCAGGAGGAAGATGTGACGGCAGCAGTGATAGGCTTGTCGGGCAGTCCCAAGTCCGCATCACGCTCACGCACGCTGCTCGAGCTCGCGCTCGTGGCCTTAGAGCGACAGGGCGCCGGTCCTTCTCGCCTCATCGACCTCGCCAGGCTGCCCGCCGACGCCCTGCTCGGCCGGCGTGAGGATCGGGAAGTCGCCGACGCCCTCCAGGGCGTGCTGGATGCGGGAATCGTGGTCGTCAGCACCCCGATCTATCGCGCCACCTACAGCGGACTCCTCAAGGTGTTCTTCGATCTCCTGCCGCAGGATGCCCTCGCGCGAAAAGTCGCCATCCCGATCGCCACCGGTGGCGGATCGGCGCACCTGCTGGCGGTCGACCACGGGCTGCGGCCGCTGCTCGCGAGCGTCGGCGCCCTCGTTGTCTCGACCGGCGTCTACGGCACCGACGCCCAGTTCCGCGCCGCTGTCCCCGACGCGGACCTCGTGGAGCGAATCGAACGGGCCGCGCTCGAAGCCGCGTCCCTTGCTGCAGGAGTCACGACATGATCGGCGTCTACTACGAGCATCCGCACTGGTTCACACCGTTCTTTACCGAGCTCGACGCCCGAGGCACGCCGTACCGGCGGCTGCACGCCGAGCATCACGGGTTCGATCCGGGCCGTCGTCCTGAGTACGATCTCGTATTCAATCGGATGAGTCCATCAGCCTGGACGCGGGGTCACGCGCACTCGCTCTTTTACACGCAGCACTTTCTCGCACACCTCGAGCGGCACGGTGTTCGGGTGATCAACGGCTCGCGGGCTTATCAAGCGGAAACGTCGAAAGCGCTGCAACTGTCCATACTCCGCGAGCTCGGCCTGCCCTATCCTCCGACGCGGGTCATCAATGATCCCGCCGATGCGCCGGTGGCGGCGGAGGGGCTCGAGTTTCCCGTGGTGGTGAAGCCCAATGTGGGCGGCAGCGGGGCCGGGATCGTGCGCTTCGACACACCCGAGCAACTCGCCGCCGCCGCGGCGACCGGCGGCCTCGAATTGGGGCCAGATCGGACCGCGCTGGTGCAGGAGTTCATTCCATCCGCCGAGGGCCGGATCACCCGAGTGGAAGTGCTGGGCGGCCGCTACCTGTATGGCATCCGGGTCTACTCAGCGGGCGAGACGTTCAATCTCTGCCCCGCGGATGTGTGCCAGACGACCGGGGGAGCGGAGCTGGTGCGCTCCGCCTGTCCGGTCGACGCGCCGCGAAACGGTTTGCGCGTCGAAGGCTACGAGCCACCGCCGGAGATTGCACGTCAAGTCGAGCGGATTGCGGCCGCGTGCGGCATTGACGTGGGGGGAATTGAATACACGATCGATGACCGCACCGGCCGGCTGTACTACTACGACATCAATGCGCTTTCCAACTTCGTTGCCGACGCGCCGCGGGTCGTGGGATTTGACCCGGTTGCGCGGCTCGTCGACTGGATCGAGACCGAGAGGGGGGCCCGCTGATGCGCTTCGGATATTGGTTGCCGGTATTCGGCGGGTGGCTGCGCAACGTCGAAGACGAGCGGATGGAAGCCGAGTGGGCGTACGTGCGGAAGCTCGCGCGCGCGAGTGAACGGGCGGGATTCGATCTCACGCTCATCGCCGAGCTCAACCTCAACGACATCAAGGGACCGGACGCGCCGGCGCTGGACGCCTGGTCGACGGCGGCCGCGCTCGCGGCGGTGACCGAGCGGCTCGAGCTGATGGTGGCGGTGCGCCCGACGTTTCATCCGCCGGCCCTGCTCGCCAAGCAGGCCGCGAACATCGATCACATCTCGGGCGGGCGTCTGTCGCTCAACGTCGTCTCGTCGTGGTGGGCCGAGGAGGCGAAGCAATACGGCGTGGAGTTCGATACGCACGACGCGCGTTATGCCCGTACTGAAGAGTGGCTCACCGTCGTGGATGGCCTTTGGTCGGAGCCGCGCTTCAGTTTTGCGGGCAAGTACTATCGGGTTGAGGATGCGATTCTGGAACCGAAGCCGGTGCGGCAGCCTCGGCCCACCCTCTACGCCGGCGGCGAATCGCCGGCCGCGAAAGCGCTGATCGCCCGGGCGTGCGACGGCTACTTGATGCACGGCGATCCACCCGAGCGTGTGAGCGCGAAGATTCTGGACATGCAGGCGCTCCGGGAGAAGAACGCCCTGCCGCCGCTCGTCTACGGCGTCGCCGGCTACGTCGTGTGTCGCGCGACCGAAGCGGCTGCCAAGCGAGAGATCGAGCGGATTACCGATGTCCGGCAGAATGCCGCGGGTTATGCGAACTACGAACAGTGGCTCGCCAACACGCAGCTCGAGCAGCGCGTGAGCCTGGAAGACTATTCGGTCTCAAATCGCGGGCTGAAGGCGGGACTCGCGGGAACACCGGAACAGATCGCCGATCGGATTCGCGCGTTCGAGCAGGCGGGCGTCGATCTCCTGCTTCTGCAGTTCAGCCCTCAGCTCGAGGAGATGGAGCGGTTTGCCGAAGAGGTTATCCCGCTCGTCAACGAGCCGTCGACCGTGCAATAAGGCGGGCCGCCTCACGTCCCGACCGCACGCAGGCCGACACACCGGCCCCATCGTAGCCGGCGCCGGCGATCGCGATCGGGGGTAGCTCGGCCAGCCTGTGGCGGACCTCGCGGAGCTCGTCGCGATGCGACGCGTGATACCGCGGCAACCCGCGGGGCCACTGGAACACACGCGACCACAGCGGCTCGCCACGAAGCTGCAGGATCACGGCGAGCTGGGTGTGCGCCGCCCCCGCCGCGCGCGCCGGATCGCCGGCGCCTGCGGCGAGAAACGCGCGCAGCAGCACGTGACCAGTGGGCGCGCGACCGGGGAATTTTTGCGACGAATACGTGCAGGCGCGGATTTGTAGGGGCACGACATGTCCTGCCCCTACGACATCCGGATCCACGACAAACCCCGCCCCAGTCAACGGGGCTCCAACCTGGTCCGCTCGATACGCGAGCGACACGGTGATGCTGGGCACGTACACGACATCCGCGAGCGCGCGCGCCCCTGCAACGCCGGCGCTCACGAGCAACGGAGCGGCGCCGTAGGCGGGCAGCGCAACGATGATCCCGTCCGCTGCGGTCGCCGGGCCAGCGGTGAGCGCGATCCGCCAGCCATCGCCCGCGCGCGTCACGCCCGTGACACCCTGGCCGGTCCGGAGTGCCGCAGCGAGCCGCTGGCTGAGCGCGGCGACCGGCTGACTCATCCCCGCGGCGAAGCTCCGGAATCCTGCTGCGACCTCTACACCCTTCGCCTCGATGCCGAGTACCGCGGCGGCACGCCCTTCCTCGACCGGGGCGAGCTCCCTCCCGGTCCACAAGGAGGTCCCGCGGGCGCACTGATTCACCACCTGATCCCCCATGCCCAGCTCCCGGGCGAGCTCGGTCAGCTCAGGCTCGCCCGCAAGAAAGCCATCGGGCCCGCCCTCGACGATGAATCCCTGTGTGTGCTCGGTCACGATCACGCCGCCCGCCCGGCGCTCGCTCTCGTACACAGTGACCTCACAGCCGTCGGTCCGTGTGAGCTCCCACGCCGCCGCTAACCCCGCCATGCCAGCGCCGATGACGGCGACTTTCACAGCCATCCCCGGCCTGAGGCCGCCGTGCGCACGACATCGGCTAGGGCTGCCACGAGCCCGGCATCGTCGTTGAGCGACGCGGTTCGCTCGAGCTGCAGGCCGAGCCGGCGGGCCAATGCCTGGTACTCGACGTCGATGTCGTAGAGAATCTCGACGTGGTCGCAGACGAAGCCGATGGGAACCAGCAACACCGCGTCGTGGCCCGCATTGCCGAGCTCCGTGATCACGGCTGCCGCGTCGGGCCCAAGCCAGGGCTCGGCGGTTGCTCCAGCGCTCTGATACGCCAGACGCCAGCTGGTCAGGCGCGCGCGTTTGGCAACCTCGCTTGCGCTGGCTTTGAGCTCGTCGGGATAGGGATCGGCAGAGGCAAGAATGCGCTCCGGCAGGCTGTGCGCCGTAAAGACCACCTGTACGGTCGACGGCCGCGGAAAACGCTGCAGCGCTTGCAGGATGCGGTCGGCGACGGCGTCGAGGAACTGCGGCTGGCTCCACCACGTGCGGACCAGCGAGACATCGAGCCGCCCGTCGGCGGCTTGGAGCAGTTTCTTCTCGTACGCTCCCACCGACATGTTCGAGTAGTGCGGCGCCATCGCGACCCCGACGACTCGGGCGTGGCCGGCCTGAGCAATCTCCGCAACCACATCCTGGATGTAGGGGTGCCAGTGCCGCATGCCGACGTAGACGCGGAACTGACGCCCTAGCGCCCGGCCTAGCCCTGAGGCCTGCGCGCGGGTGAGCTCGAGGATGGGAGAGCGCCCGCCGATGCGGGCATAGCGTGCGCGGATTTCCTCGACCAGCTGCGGCTCGGTCGGCCGGCCGCCGCGGACATCCATCAGGTAGGGCTCGACTTCGTCGAGGTTGCCCGGTCCGCCGTACGCCATCACGAGCACGGCGACCTGGGGGGGCTCAGCCGCCATGGACGAGATCCACGACCGCCCGGACCGCCGCTACGTCGGTCTCGGGAAGCACCCCGTGGCCGAGGTTGAAGATGTGGCCGGGCCGGCCGCCGGCGCGCTTGAGGATGCCCGAGACCTGACGGTCGCGCTCGGCGGCCGGAGCGAGCAGCGCTGCCGGCTCGAGATTCCCCTGGATCGCGCGATTCCCGATCCGCGACCATGCCGCGTCGAGCGGAATGCGCCAGTCGATGCTGATCACATCGCCGCCCGCGGCCGCAAAATCCTCGAGAAAGGTCGCCGTGCCCGTGCCGAAGTGAATCAGCGGCACATGTGACTCCCCGGCGAGTGCCAACGCCTTCCGGCTGTGCGGCTGCACATAGGTGCGATAGTCGTCCGGTGCGAGGCATCCCACCCAGCTATCGAACAGCTGTAACGCCTGCGCGCCGCTTGCGCGGCGAGATAGTTGCCTACCAAATCCGCGAGCTTGCTCAATAACAGGTGCCAGGTGTCTGGTGTCTGGTACATGAAGCGTTTGGTCTTGGTGAATGTCCGGCTGGCGCCGCCCTCGATCGCGTAGCTCGCGAGCGTAAACGGGGCGCCCGCGAATCCGATGAGCGGCACATCCGCCGGCAGCGCGCGGCGCGCCAGCCGAATCGCGTCCAGCACATAGCCGAGCTCGGCTTCGATGTTGAATGACGGCAGCCGCTCGACGTCCGCGGCATCGCGAATCGGGCGATCGATGTGCGGTCCTTCACCTGCCTCAAAGCTCAAGCCCAGCCGGAGCGGCTCGAACGGCAGCAGGATATCGGCGAACACGATCGCGGCATCGACGCCGAGGCGCTCGACCGGCTGGAGCGTGACCTCGGCGGCGAGCTCGGGGCTGTGACAGAGGTCGAGAATGGAATGGCGCTTGCGAAGCTTGCGGTACTGCGGCATGTAGCGCCCCGCCTGCCGCATGAACCAGACTGGAGTGACGTCGGTGCGCTCCCGACGGCACGCTTTAAGAAACCGCAGGCTCCCGTGCCTCGTGCGCGATCAGGATCGTGTCGCCGTCCACCTTGACTTGATAGGCCGTCACGGGATGGACGGGTGGGCCACCGAGCACGCGGCCGGTCTCGAGTGAAAAGACGCCTTCGTGCCATGGACACGTCACCGCGCAGCGGGCGGCGTCCACCGTGCCTTCCGACAGGCTGGCGCGGGCATGCGTGCAGCGGTTGGCGATCGCGTAGACGGTGCCGTTCACGTTGAAGAGCGCGACAGCCTCGTTGTCCGCGTAGACGCGTTTGGCGCTGCCCGGAGGCAGATCGGCCAGGGCCGCGACGGGGGTGAAGCCGTCAGCACGGGCGGGCCGCCGCGCGACCGCCTGCGCCGCACCCGCCCCTCCCAGCGTGTCGAGCATGTCCCACAGCGACATCTGCACGCAGGTGAACGTCGGCGTGTCGCGCAGTGTGTAGGACGACGACTCGCTCTCGCGCAGCTCCATCACCAGATCGAGAAACTCGGCGGGATTGTCCCCCTCGAACGCGACGATGAACTCCTGGTCGTCGAGGCCATAGGAGTACGTCGTGTTCAGGCGGATCGTCGGGTATTTGCGGCCGATGCGGACGTGCTCGTCCATCATGCGCTGCCGCTCCGGCTTGGGCAGCGCATACCACGGCCTGGTCTTGATGAACGGGTAAACGAAGAGATACTTCGCCGCGCTCGGCCGGATGACGAGGCGCTGCTCGTGCACTTGCTCGGCGACGGCGGGGAACTCGTAGATCGAGCGCCGCGTCATCGCGAGATAGCTGTAGGGAATCGACAGGTAGCCGCCGAGGTCGGTGCGGTTCAGCGCCGTTTGCAGCTCGACCAGCGCGTCGAGATCCTCCGCCACCTGCCACAGGAGGAAGTCGGTATCGCCACGAATGCCGACGAGACCGTACGGCCTGAGCAGCAGCCGACCATGATAGCGCTCGAGCGTCTCGCCGAATTCGATCTTGGCTGCCGCTTGACGCTCGGCGGTCAGCCGGCGCCAGGCAGGGTCGAGCTTATAGAAAGCGTAGCGGACGACTTGGCGCTTTTCGGATTTCACTTCAGACATGCTGTGAATCTAATCGGGAGAGGGGAGAAGGGAGATGTACTATCCGTGCACCGTCACGGGCTTCTCCCTTCTCCCTTCTCCCGTAGCTCGTGCAGATACCTCTTCACCAGCAGATAGGTCAGCCGGCTGAAAACCCCGAGCGGGAGCGCCACCAACACGAGCGAGCTCAAGAAATAAATCAGATCGATGTGTTGATTCATCGTCCGATGAAGCGTTGCAGATGGCGCAGGTAGTAGGTCAGACCAGCACCGAGCACGCCGAAGCCGATGCCCAATGCCAGCTGATGGCGCAAAAGCGCCCACAGGGCGAAACCGGCGCAGAACACGATGCCAGTCGTAATCAGCACGCGGTGAAACGGGATCACGCCGCCACCTTGTCGAGCACCATGAGCGTCAACAAGGCCGGCAGGTAGAGAATGGACACGAAAAAGAGTCGCCAGGCGCGCGATGGCGTGGCGCCGATCAGCAATCCGGTCCCGGCGGCGACATAGCCAATCCCCAGCGCCAAGGCCCCAAAGAAGTACCACGCGCCGGTCACGCCGAGCACCGTCGGCAGCAGGCTGATCGGGAGCAGGGCGGTGGCGTAGAGCAATGCCATCCGGCCCGTGTCGCGGCCATCGTCATCCGAGACGCTGAGCATGCGCAGGCCGCCGGCGCGATAGTCCTCGCGGTACAGCCAGGCGAGGGCGAGGAAATGTGGCAGCTGCCACAGGAACAGAATCCAGAACAGCGCGGCAACGGCGACGCCGAGGCTGCCGCCCGCGGCGGTCCAGCCGCCCACGATCGGCAGTGCGCCGGGGACGGCGCCGACGAGGGTGTTGAGTGAGGTCTTCCGTTTCAGCGGCGTGTAGAGCAGCACGTAGCTCGCGAACGTCAGCGCGGCGAGCGCGGCGGTAATCCGATTGACGCTCGCGCCGAGGTAGACGACACCCAGCGCCGTAATGGCCGACGCGAACCAGATCGCGGCGCGGGGCGTCAGGCGGCCCGACGGCAGCGGCCGCTGCCGCGTCCGCGCCATGCGGGCATCGACGTCCCGCTCGCGAATCTGATTCCAGGCGTTCGTGCCACCCGCGACCAGCGCGGTCCCGATCAGCGTGTTGGCGAGCAGCAGCAAATCCACGCGGCCGCGCGCACCGAGATAAAATCCGGCGGCGGCCGTGAGGAGCACCAGCTGTGTGATGCGCGGCTTGGTGAGCTCGAGCAGCGCCCTGGCTAGAATACCTTCTCCATGATCGCCACGGTGACGAGAATTGCCGCCAGCGGCAGCGGCACGATAAAGATCAGCCGCAGCCGCCAGCGTTCGAACTTGAGATGCATGAAGAACAGCGCCACGAGGAGCGCCTTCCAGATGGCCAAGATGAGCAAGAGAATCAGCTTCGTGTTGGGCCCAACCGGTAGCTTGAACGCGAGCAAGATCTCGGCGATCGTCATCACGAACAGGTACAGCCAGATCCGTATGTAGTTGGGACGAACATGCGTCTCTGGAGCTGGAGAAGTCGTCATTGGGCGCCGGGCCTCAGATCAGGTAGACGATCGTGAACAGGATGATCCATACCAGGTCGACGAAGTGCCAGTACAACCCGATGACCTCGATGCCGCGATAATCCTGCGCCGAATACTTCTCGGGCAGCACCTTGGTGAAGTAGAGATACAGCATGCTGATCACACCGCACGTCACGTGGAAACCGTGGAAGCCGGTCATCGTGAAGAACGTCGATCCGTACATCCCAGCGACACCCAGGCCGTACTTGATCGGATCGGCGGCGGCATGCTCGGCGAGCAGCGACGCTTCACGGTAGCCGGCCGGCGTGAAGCCGTGCCCGACCAGCTTGATATACTCGACCACCTGGACGCTCACGAATCCGGCACCGCAGATGATCGTGACGAGCATCCAGAACTTGAGCCCGCCGTCCTGCAGCGTCTTGCCCGCCACCTTGCGCAGGAAGTACTTCTTGCCGTCCGCGATCGCGGCGTACGCCTTGACCATCGAGACGGACGAGCAGATCAGCAGGAAGGTGTTGAGCCCCGTCAGCGGCACGTTGAGCACCGCACCGGGCTGCGCCCACGGCGACGACATCCCGAAGCGCAGGATGATGTATGAGCCGATCAGCGCCGTGAAGAACATCACGTCGCTCGCCAGGAAGACCCACATCCCCAGCTTGTTGCTGTAGACCCCCGCGCCCGGCTCGGCCGGGAACGGTGGCCGCATCGCGTCGGTCATCGTCTGAGCCTGCACGCTAGTGTCCTCCAGCCGGGAGAGGTGCCGGTACCGGATCTCGGTCGGTGGGCAGCTTCAGATACTGCGGCAGATAGTCCTTGTCGCCGGCTTCCGGCGCGCTGAACTCGTACGGCCCGCGATACACGTTCGGCGTGCGCTCCCAGTTGCCGTGCGGCGCGGGGTTCGGCAGCGACCACTCCATCCCGTTGTCCTCCCACGGATTCTGCGGCGCCTTTTTGCCGAACTTCAGACTCCACAGGAAGTTGAACGCGAACAGGAACTGTACGGCGAACAGCGCGAAGGCGGAGTACGAAATGAACACGTTGAGCGGCTGCTGCGGCTTCAGGAAGTCGTAGACCGTCGGATCGTAGATCCGCCGCATCTGTCCGCCCATCCCGATGATGTGCATGGGGAAGAACGTCATGTTGTAGAAGATGAACGTGAGGAAGAAGTGCACCTTCCCGATCCGCTCGCTCATCATCCGGCCGAACATCTTCGGATACCAGTAGGTGATCGCGGCGAACAGCGCGAAGAGCGAGCCGCCGAACAGCACGTAGTGAATGTGCGCCACGATGAACTGTGTATCGTGCAGCGGGATGTCGACCGGTGTCGCGGCCATGAAGATGCCGGACAGGCCGCCGATCGTGAACATCGACACGAAGCCTATGGCGTTGAGCATGGGCACGTGGAAGCGCAGGTTGCCGCGCCACATCGTGCCCATCCAGTTGAACACCTTGATCGCCGACGGCACGGCGATGAGCAGCGTGGAGACCATGAACGTCGACCCCAGGGTCGGGTTCATGCCGCTCATGAACATGTGGTGGCCCCACACGACCCAGCCCAGGAACGCGATCCCGATGATGGCGAAGACCATCGAGTGATAGCCGAAGATCGGTTTGCGGCTGCCGTTGGCAATGATGTCGGACGCCATGCCCATCGCCGGCAGGATCAGGATGTAGACCTCGGGGTGACCGAAGAACCAGAACAGGTGCTGCCACAACAGGGCCTGGCCGCCCGCGACCGGATCGAAGAAGTGGGTACCGATCGTCTGATCGAACAGCAGCAGGATCGCGGCGCCCTGCAGCACCGGCAGCGCCAGCACCGCGAGGATCGCCGTAATGAACAGCGCCCACACCGAGAGTGGCATGCGGAACCACGTCATCCCCGGGGCGCGCAGATTGATAATCGTTGTGATGTAATTCACCGATCCCATGACCGACGACAATCCCAGAATGACGATCGAGATGCTCCACAGCTTCTGGCTGTATGTCGCCCCGGAGAGATCGGGCCGCGCCGAGAGCGGCGCGTACATCGTCCATCCGGCGCGGGGGGCGCCGTCTGGGACGAAGAAGCCCGCCAGCATGATCGCGCCGGCGAGCAGCGCCAGCCAGAACGACCACATGTTGATGCGCGGGAACGCCATGTCGTGCGTTCCGATCTTCAGCGGAATCAGGAAGTTGGCGTAGACCCCGACGAGTAGCGGCATGATGGCGAAGAACACCATGAACGTGCCGTGCATCGTGACGAGCTGGATGTAGTACTCGGGGAGGATGACGCCGTTCTGCACCATGCTCTCGGGCAGGATCCCGCCGCCCGGCATCGGTTTGCCCGGGAACCCGAGCTGCCAGCGGATCTGCATCGCCAGCAGTCCTCCGAGCAGCAGGAAGAACAGGCTGACGAACAGGAACTGGATGCCGATGATCTTGTGGTCGGTGGAGAAGATGTACTTGCGCCAGAAGCTCATCGGCGCGTGGTGGGTGTCGTGAGCGCCTCCGGCCGGCTTGGCGTGCGCAACGCTCGTCATTCGGTGCCTCCGGCGATTTGTTGGGCGACCCAGGCCTTGTACTCATCGGGCGTGTGCACGAACACGCGCGCCCGCATGCGGTAGTGCCCCATCCCGCACAGCTCAGCGCAGCCGAGCTCGTACTCGCCCGTCTTCGTCGCCTCGAACCAGGCGGTGATGTTCATCCCGGGCACGGCGTCCTGCTTCAAACGCCACTCGGGCACGAAGAACGAGTGAATCACGTCCTCGGAGCTGAGCTCGACCGCGAACGGCTGGTTGACGATCACATGGAGCTGGTTGCGAACCGTGAAGTCGTCGGCGGTGCCGAGCTTATCGTCAGCTCCCGGGTAGGTCACCTGCCACTCGAACTGCTTGGCATGTACGCCCAGGTGATACGCGTTCGGAGGAATGCTCTTCTTATCCTTGATCAGCACCCAATAGTGATTGCTGACCAATCCGAGCGCTACCATCGTCACGGCCGGGATTGCCGTCCAGATCACTTCCGCGCGCGTCGAGCCGTGCGTATAGAAGGCCTTCCGCCCGGGACGCGCGCGGTAGCGGATCACGAACGTGACCAGTCCTACCTCGACGACCACGAGCGCGATTCCCGTGAGGATGAGAATCACCAGAAACAGCGTGTCGATGGGACCGGCGAACGTCGAGCCTGCGTCGGGAAGCCACCAACGCATTCGGGTCTCCTCGCGCTAGTGCGCGGCGAAGGTGAAGTTGGCCGGCTTGGTTTCGGTGCCCGCGATCGTCACGGTCGCCGTCTGTGTGCCGAACTTCTCGTGCCATGCTTCGATCGTATACGTGCCGGGCGGCAGGCCGCTGATCGTGAAGCTGCCGTCCTGCTTCGAAACGGCGAAGAACGGATCGGGGCGCACACCGAGGAACGCTTTCATCCAGCCGTGCACGTTGCATTCGAGATTGACCATCACCTCCGGCGCCGAGAATGTGCGCGTCGTCTTCATGCCGGCGGACGGCTGGCTCACGTTGAACGGCCGGTTCGCCTTGGCGATGGCTTTGATATTGTGGAGCAGCGGATCGGAATTTTGAATCTCGAGGCCCTGTCCCACCATGATGCCAAAGACGTGGGGGTGATAGCGACAACCGTTCTGGTCCAGGACAACCGGCGTCGCGGGCGCCGGGAACGTCTGACCGGCAGGGACACCGGACTTCACGTAGACGAATACGTTGGCGAGCGCGTTGGCGGCCCCGGCCACGACGTTCTCCTCGGTGGGCATCGTCGGGTACTTCGCCTTGCACGCCGCCTCTTCGCTCATGTCGATTGCGGGATTCCTGGGCGCGACGCCGGTGAACTTGACCTTTCCCGTGATCGTCCCACCAGCCGCTGACACATCCGCCGCGGGCGCGGGCGGTTGCGCCGCCGGCGGTGCCGCATGGATGGAGCCGTCTCCCTTGCTGCACACGGTGAGCAGGAACATCCCACCCACCACGCTGAAGATTCTGCCGTTCATTGCTGCCTCCGGTATGAAGTCTTCTGCTGCGCGCGCCACACGACCAGGATGCCCAACCCCAGGGTGAGCACCATGGCGAGCAAAGGCGAGATGAACACCCGGGCCGGCACCGGTTCGTCGAGGGCGAGGAAATACCAGGTACTAATACCCATTCGCGTGCCGTGCTCTCCGTTGGACCCATCCCACGCGAAGAACGCCACTGGGATGGCGCGGCCGGTGCGGAACGGAAGCTGGCTGGCCGTGTCGGCTGAAGCAAGTGCGCGCGTGAAGACGACCCGCCACTGGCCATGGTCATACACGGTCTGCGCCGCGACACCAGCACTCGAGAGCGGATCGAACCGGTCGATCCCGCGAGCGAGGCCGGCGACCGCCGTGGACCTGGAGCTGCTCGACCAGCGCCACTGATAGACCGGCGCACTCGGGCTGCCCATCAGGAAATAGGGCCGCTCCATTCCTGTCGGAATGGAGACAGGGAACTGCACCGCCAGCTGGTCGGGCCACAGCGCCGGCTGTTCAGGCGTGGAGTCGTCGCGCTCCAGCGTCTTGAGCACTCGACCCAGGTGGCCCAGCCAGGCGGAATCGGGACTCTGGGATCTGTCATCCCACACCACCCGCAGCGCGATCGAGTCGGCGGTGTGCACCGCCTTCACCCAGACGCCCGAGACGGCCGGCGCAAACCACCGTTCTTTGCGGATGATCTGTCCCACCAGGGGGAACCAGGACGCATCCACCGCCGCCCAGGCGGAATCGTCCGGTGAATGCGGCAGCGCCTTGGGGAGGAGCGGCGCGTGGATCACGTCCCGCACGACCGGCGCTTCCGGAGGCGACAGGCTGCGCACGTATTGCGCGACACGCCACAACTGTTCGTCGCTGAGGAACTTCTGCTCCAGAAGATCGCTGAACGACGGCATTGGCGTGCCGTCCAGACCGGTGCGCAGGCGATGATAGATGTCTTCGACCGTGCCGCCGCCGTTGAAGCGCCAATTCTCGTGCAGATTCGCCGCGAAGATGGGATGGCCGGCGTCGTCCTTGAGCGTCGGCGCCGACGGCCCGTCGCCGCGGCCCAGATCGCCGTGGCACTTCCGGCATCCAATCGAATCGTAGAACTGCCGGCCGACCTTCAGGGCCTCGGCGCCGCTCCCGCCGCCCGGTGCACTGCCGAATTTGATCGGCTGCGGCCGCTGGGTCGTATCGGCGAAGAATGTCGAGAATGTCTTGATGTAGGCCAGCACGTCGCGCCGCTGGCGATCTGAGAGACGCGTCTTCCACCCCGGCATCGCCGTACCGAAGAGCCCTTCATCTATAGACCGCAGCAGATCGGCATCGGTGGGGAGCTGCCCGCTGGGCGTCGAACGAATCTGATAGATCGCACCGGTGAAGTCGCGCGGTGGGGGGATCATGTGCCGCGCGCCCTGGCCGTCGCCGGCGCCGGTGTCGCCGTGGCAGCCTGCACACCATTTCGTGTATACAACCTTTCCCGCCGTCGCGTCTTGCGCGAAGGAGCACGGAGCACGGAGCAGTACGATCGCTGCCAGGATCAGAGCCGCGCGTCTCATCATGGCTTGCTCCCTGCTCCCTGCTCCGTGCTCACTTCCCAAGTCCTCGGCTTCCATCCCGTCTGATCATAAAGGAAGAGCACGACCGACCAGATCTCGTCCTCGGTCAGGAACTCCTCCCACGCCGGCATCGCCGAATTCCACGGCGTCCCTTCGCGCGGCAGTCCCGGTCCGCCTTTGGCGACGCGCCAGAAGACGAAGCTCTCCGTCAGCTGCGCGATCGTGCCGTTGTCCTGGAAGTTTGCCGGCAGCGGATTCAGGCCCGACGCGAAGTGGCCCAGGCCATCGAGATGGTCACCGTGACACGGCACGCAGTGCTTGCGGAGCGGGTTCTCGAGTCCTGCGAGGGTCATCGTCTTGCCACGGAACGTGATCTGCGTCGGTGGGGCCGGGTGGATCGAACGCAGATTGGGTGGCGCCGCGACGCTGGCTTTGACCTGACTGTAGGTGAGACAGCCGACCACGAGCGTGACGGCGCCCAGCAGTCCGTTCCGCACCGTTTTCAGACGCGGCTGAACGAGGACTTCGTGCAGCGGCTGTTTGAATTGAGTCCAGCGGGCTTCGTCATCGCTTACCCAGATCAAGACACCGACCAGCACGGTGGCCATGTACTGCAGCACCACGCTGCTCGGCACCATCGCGCTGCCGGGCAGCACGGGAATGACGAAGACGATGACGAGATAGGCCAGCACCAGCAGGCCCACGGCCTGCCAGAACGGGTGCTTGAGGTAGGCTCTCACTTGTGTGCCGCCAGGAACTGCACGAGCGCTTCCAGCTGCTCCCCCGTGAACTGGTGACCGAATGTCTTGGGCATCACGCCCTTGAACTTTTCGTACCCCTTGGCCGTCTTCGCATCGGGCTGGAGGATCGACTCACGAATCAGGTTTGCCGAGAGCCGCGAGCCGACATGCGTGAGCTCAGGCCCGATGGCGCCGCCTTCGCCGCTGATCTTGTGACAGGCGGTGCAGCCCGCGCCGCGGATCATCGTCATCGGATCGGTACTGCCTCCTGCAATTCCTCCAGAACCTCCAGAACCTCCAGATCCTCCACCAACTGCCGGGGTTGCGGCAGGTATGTCGGATGCCTGCACATCTACCGTGCCGCCCTGAGACTCAAGAAACGCAACGAGCGCCCAGATCTGTTGCGGCGACAGAATCCTGCCCATCTCCGGCATGATCGGCTCATAGCCCTGCACCACATACGCCTTCGGGCTCGTGAGCGACTCGTAGAGGTACGCCTTGCAGTCCTTGCTGGCCTCACGCTTGCCGCAGCGCGCGCCGATCGGGCCCTGGCCCTTTTCGTCGGTCAACAGGTTCGGCGCGCGCGTGCCGAGGCCGTGACAGGCCGTGCAGCCACCCGCGCCATGGTAGAGCTGGTCGCCGGCGTTCGTGAGCTGTTCGGGTGTGACATTCGCCCCGAGGGTAAGCGCATGCGGCACTTCCGACTGCACCTGCGGGATCTTGTTCGCGATGAGCGTATACAGCGCGAGCGTGCCGAGCACGACGCCGATGATGCGGAGGTTAATGGCCCACATGCGGCGCCTCCACGGTCGACGGCACGAACGTCGATTTCTCGGCGAGCCCGCCGAGCCAGAAGATGAAGCCGACCAGCGACAGGAAGATCAGGACGCAGATGCTGATCATGATCGCGGCGTAGCCCAGTGCGGGCGTCGCGGCGTAGGGTGTCGTGTCCTGCATGACCTGCCACACGTGCCAGTGCTGGCGGATCCCGCTGCGCGCGAATCCCATCAGGCCCATGAGCCAGGTGAAGGTGACGGCGAGGATGAAGAGCGCGTACTGCGAGCGGGGCGGCATCTTGCCCCACTGAATCGCGCCGAGCGACTGCGCGCCGCGCGCCATGAGCACGTCGATGAGGGTCACAAAGATGATGCAGGCGAGCACCGCCCCGACCTGATACACCGAATACCCGATGCGCACGATCGCCTCGACGAAATAGCCGCGGATGCCGAAGAACAGCACGATCGCGGCTGCGATGATGAACATCCCGGCCTGGATGCGTGTGCCGGTCTTGGCCCAAGGCACCACCGGCCGGATGTTGGCACGGCGATACAGCAGGAAGGACAGGAACGTCGCCAGAATCATCAGGTTCACAGCCGTGTTTTTGGCGCTCATCACCCCGAGCGCGCCGAGCAGCGGATGGTGCGATCCGCCCATCGCGGCGAGCTCGCGCGAATCGGCGATCATCGTGTGCGGCGTGCCCCAGACGAGCGCGCCGAGCACGAGGACGACCAGCAGCCACTTCGTGTACGGTTGATACCGCTCGGCACCGGGAATCCGGCCCATGCCGATCCAGAGATAGTAGTTGCCCGTGAGAAAAAGCACCGCGATGAGGAAGGCCTGGATCACCCACAGCCAGCTCATGAAGCCGCCCATCATCGTGATGCCCATCGACTGGTCGTACTGATAGATCTCCCGGCCCAGCCAGTAGCCGGCGAACGGCAGCACGATCAGCGCCGACATCGCGATGAAGTTGCCGACGTACCCCATCCAGTCGTAGTGCGCGCGCTCCTCGTCGGTCCGCGACGCGAGGAAGCGGTAGCTCGCGTACGCGCCCACGATCGCGCCGCCGAAGACGACGTTGCCAATCAGGCGGTGAATGTTGATCGGCATCCAGGTGTGGTTCAAGATCGCGTGCCAGATCTTGATGCTCGTGGGTGACGTCTCGGGTGTGATGTCGCGCGGCGGCGTCATCATGTAGGTAAGCCACGAGTCGGCGATGAACATCACGGTCGTGCCCCACACGTTCAGCAGAATGCCGAGACACCAGTGCACGATCTTGGCGCGGCCGTATTTCCAGCGGTCCCAGCCGTAATAGTAGAGGTACAGCGTGAACGACTCAAAGAAGAAGATCGAGACGTACAGCCACATCGACGGGCCAAAGATCGCCGTCATATAGGCCCAGAACTTTGGATACAGCGTGGACAGCAGGAAGACAAAGACGGCGCCCCAGATCGCTGTCGCGCTGTAGGCGATCAGCAGCAGCCGGGTGAACTCCTTCGACAGCCGGTCGTAGCGCTGGTCCTTGCCGAAGATCCCGATCGCTTCGGCCACGACCGCGAAAATCGGCACGCCCAGCACGAACGCCGCGAACATCAGATGGATCTCGGCCGCGATCCATATGGCTGCTCGACTCCCGATGACCGGAAAGTCTCGGTATGCACTCGCAGTATCGGCGACCGCCTGAACGAGGTATTCGGTCATCGGTTATCGGTCATCGGCTTCGGACACGAAGAAGGGCCGTTTTTTGGAGAAATCCACCGGCATGGCGCTGCGTATCTCTGTCAGCAGCTCGGGCGTGATTTCGTGCAGGCCGCGTTCGCGCGCCCAGTCCTCGACGCGCTTCGCCACCACGCCGCGCACGAACGACGGAATCCGGTCGAGCCGCGACCGAGCCGCGGCCGACCACGTGAGGGCGGGGATGAACTCCTGCCCGTACGAGACCTCGTGCTGCGCTTCGATGACGGCCGCACCCGTGGGTTCGTAGACGCAGGAGGGATCGGCGGCGAGGAGGTCGCCCTCGAGCGCGAACGCGCGCGCGCGGCAGCCGCCGCAGAGCTTCTGGTACTCACACCGTCCGCATTTGCCGCCGAGCGTGCCCTCCCGCAGCTCCCGGAACAGCGGCGAGCTGCGCCAGATCTCACCGAAGCTCTGGGTGCGGAGGTCGCCGGCCACCTCGGGGAGATAGGGACACGGCGTGAGTTTGCCGTCGGGCGTGATGCGGCAGTACTGCGTGCCGCAGGGACAGCGCGTCTCGTAATTCAGGATGGGCGACGCCGGATCGGACGCATGCACATGACGCATGAAATGCGGCGCGCACTTGGCGCGAACCATCATCTGGCCGCGGTACTGGCGCTGCCAGCGCGCGAGATCGGCAAGGACCGCTTCGTACTCGGCGGGCGCCAGATCGGAGAGTCCGGCGCCGCGGCCCGTCGCGACCAGGAAGTAACAGTTGAACGCGACGGCGCCCTGCTCCGCCGACCACTGCGCCACACGCTCGAGCTCGGCACGGTTGCCCTTGGTCGCCGTCGTCTGGATGATGAAATCGAGCCGCTGCGCGCGCAGGCGCCCGAGCGCCGCGATCGTGTCGTCGAGCGACCCTTTGCCGTGCCGGAAGTTGTCGTGGTAGGTCGGCCGCAGTGAGTCGATCGAGACCGCCACGCCGCGGACTCCCGCCGCCTTGAGCGCCGCAACGCGCTCATCGGTCAGCAGCGTGCCGTTGGTCCCGACGACGACCGTCGCGCCATGCTGCGACGCATAGCCCGCGATGTGCGTGAGATCCGCGCGGAGCAGCGGCTCGCCCCCGGACAAAATGAGCAGCGGCGCAGGATTCACGGCGAGCAGCTCGTCCACGATCCGCAGCGCTTCGGTCGTGTCGAGCTCCGAGGTCGCGCTCTCGTGCGGACCGGCCGAGATGTAGCAGTGGGCGCACTCGAGGTTGCAGCGCCGCGTGAGATTCCAGGCGACGACGTGTGGAACGTAGGAGGAGCTCACTGCAGCAGTTTCTCGACCGCCCGTTTCGCTTCTTCAGGCGTCACCGTCTTCATGTCGACGGGACACTTATCCATTTTCGCTTCGATATCCCGGATGGGGCAGCGCGTGATCCCCTGCGCCTTGGCTTCCTCGATAAAGGCGCGCATCTCGGGCGACAGCGCGTCTTTTCCCTCGGCCTCCGCGCGGATCTGCTTCGCGCGCAGCTCGGTGAACATCACCATCATCGTGTCGATGTCGAACTCATCCGCTTCGATCATCGCCTGTTTGTTGTTGTCCATCACCGGCGTTGTCACACGCCAGATGTCGTGATTGCGGGCGAAGCGCTCGACCGTGTTGCGGGCGAGCGGGCGAGCGATCAACGGAACCAGCTGCAGCCGTTGCCATGCTTCCTGAGTCCACACGATAGGATCCGTCGCCACCCGCTCTCGGATGCTCACATTTCCGGTCACGGGGCACTTTGTTTCGATCGTGGGGACGGCTGAAACAGGATCCACATCGGAGCCCTGCACCTTCGTCGCCTTCATCTGCTCGGTCGCCTTCACTTCCGCGAGCGCGATCTCCTCGGCGCTGCCGATGCCCATGATAAGCTGCATATGGGTAGGCAGAAGCTTCTGGATCGCTTCGTCGAGCCATTTGTTCGTGACGGTAGGTGGGGGACCAGCGTTGCCGACCTTCTCGAGCAGGTACTCCTCGACGGCGCGGCGGGCGATCCCCTGTGCAAACGGCGGCACGCGGAGGATCCGCACCTCCGCTTCCGGGGCCCAGGGAAGGCCGGCCTGCCCGTCTTCTTCGATCCAGGGGATGTCCTCCGGCCGCACTCCCACGACACCAACGACGAGCACGGAGCACGGAGCAATCCGGATGAGGTTCTCGGATTGTGAGCCGAGCTCCGTGTTCTCGACGCGGTGTGCCCCGTGACGGCCGATCACCAGCAGTGACGGCTTGATCTCCTCGACCCACTGCATGATGACCTGGAACGGCTTGCCGATGAGGATCTGCGTCTTGAGCGGCACGTCGGGGTACTGCTGCGCCATCACTTCGGCGCGCTTCAAGTTCGCCTGGCAGAGCTTGAGCAGACCCTTGTCGATGATGTTGTTGTGGAGCTCTTCCTGCTCCTCGAACTTGAACA
>WNGP01007377.1_pt1 | contig 22392 bp, 17 predicted proteins | sample 5407671 | NCBI WGS metagenome assembly WNGP01 (sample SAMN13153381, study PRJNA577476) | soil metagenome | isolation source: 40 cm soil or saprolite under Garry oak tree replicate 2 | place: USA:California | collected 2016-06-15
TAATCACGATTCCATCCACATCATGCGAGTGGGCATACCGGATTAACTTGGCGACCTCTCCCAATTCAGTCTCCACTTGAACGCGAGCGTGCACGCAAATCAAAAATCCGGAGAGCCGCGCTGCGCGGATGCCCTCAGCGGCCAATTCCAGTGCGCCCGCGCGACGGCTTCTCGAGGTACGACGCCGCGCACCAGCTTCCAGGCGAACGGTTAGAAAGAGCCGCGACACGGGCTGAAACTCATGAATGCGGCGGCGAAGATGTGTTCCATCGGTTTCGAGAAAAACGAAGTGGCCAGTCTTCGTGATTGCTCGAACCAAATGCGAAATGCCGGGATGAAGCAGCGGCTCGATTCCTCCAATCCAAACGACCGGAGAGCGGGTGGAAACAATCTCGCGGATCCTTTCGTGGGAAACAGGATGGCTGGAATCGGGATGCAAAATTTCTGCGGCATCCACAAACTGGATAGGGCGGGCACTTTGGGTTAGACGCGGCTTCTGCGCGAGCCAAGCCATGGCGAGGTCCGCAGTAAGCCGCAGGGGAAACCGCATCATGCGCTTTAAAACCCGCGGCGCAGCCGGAATTCGCTGGGCTGGAACTTCAGTGCCGCGTACTCGTCCGCGCCGCGTGACTGGTTGGAATAGCGCGCCAGCGCATAGACCGGAAATGAATTCCGGTAGAGGTGATATTTCAAATAAAACACGCCCGGGAAACCCGTGCCGGTGAAATCCGGCTCGCTCCACGAGCCATCCTCATGCTGCTTGTGAACGAGATACGAAACGGCTTTGCGGATGGCAGGATCGCGGACGTCCGTTCCCGCGAGTAAACCGATCAATCCCCACGCGGTTTGCGAAGCCGTGCTGGGGCCCTGCCCTTTCGTCGAGGGCATCTCGTAGCTGGCAAGCGATTCGCCGAAGCTGCCGTCGGCCTTTTGCACCGCGCGAAGCCAGATCACCGCGCGCTGGCAGTAATCCCGTGCGGTCAACGAAACCGTTTCGAGAGCGCGGAGCACGCCGCTGGTCCCGTAAATGTAATTGACGCCCCAGCGGCCGAACCAGGAACCGTCGTCGGATTGGTCCTTCAGCAAAAACTTCACGGCGCGCTGGATCGCGGGATGTTCCGCAGGCCAGCCAAACCTGCCGAGGCATTCGACCACACGCGCGGTGACATCGGCGGTGGAAGGGTCGATCATCGCGTTGTGATCCGCAAAAGGAATGTTGCAAAGGAATGTTTGGTCGTTGTCGCGGTCAAAGGCGCCCCAGCCGCCGTCGCGATTCTGCATGCTGAGCAGCCACTGAATGCCGCGGCGAATGGCGCCTTCCATGCGCTGAGGATCGGGATACTTCACGCGCTGGAGCGCCATCAGCACAAACGCGGTGTCGTCGACATCGGGATAAAAATCGTTGCGAAATTCGAAGGCCCAGCCGCCGGGTTCCGCGTCTTTGTTCTTCATTTGCCAATCGCCCGGCCCGAGTACCTGTTTCGAGAGCATCCAGTCCGCGGCCTTCACCAGGGCAGGATGATCCGCGGGCAAGCCAGCTTCTTCTAGAGCAACCATGGCAATACAGGTATCCCAAACGGGCGAAACGCACGGCTGCATGCGAATGGTGTCGCCCTCTTCAATTTCAAAGCGTGAAAACTCCTTGATTTCCCGCCAGGTGAGCGGATCGTCCGGGCCATGCCCTAGCGCCATCAGCGCGAAAATCGAATTCATCATCGCCGGGTAAATAGCGGCAAGTCCTTCGGTTCGTTCGATGTGATTCAGCATCCAGGATTTCGCTTCGCGGAGCGCGCGCTGGCGCAGCGGCTTCCAGGGCAATTTCTCGTAGAGCTTCAATCCGCGATCCAACGCCAGGAAAACGTTTTTCCAGGAGAGGAACTGCCTGCTCCAGTCGAACGCCGCGGTTTTTCGTGTGGAGTCCTTGAACAATTCATCGACGCGCGCGCGCTCCGACAAGCGCCAATTGGGCCGCAGCGTGGACAGGATTGCCATGGGAATCACGATGCCGCGCGTCCAGGAAGACATCTCGTAGATGCTCATGTGAGACCAATTCGGCAAGAGCATGAATTCCGGCGGAATCGCGGGCACGAGCTCCCATCCGACAGCGCCGACCAGGGCCAGATAAAACCGCACGTAGGAATTCGTGTGCTCCAGGCCACCGAGACGGTGAACGGTCTCGCGCGCTTGCAACATGTGGCGCGCATCGGTGGAGTCACCCGCCAGCTTCAAGGCGAAATAGGCCTTGCAAGTGGCGTTCAGCTCGGATGGTCCGCCAGGATAGATGGACCAGCCGCCATCGGGCAGTTGGCGGCGGCGGACGTAATTTGCCAGCTTGGCAATGCGCCCCGGATCGGCCTTTCCCAGAACGTGCAAATAATAGATGTAATCGGATTCGAGGGTGGTGTCCGCTTCGAGTTCGCCCTGCCAATATCCTTCCTCGGCTTGAATCGAAAGCAGGTGACTCGCGCCGCGCTCGATGGTTTTTTCCAGACGCGCGGCCCAGTCCTGCTCCAGCAAAGGCACAGGCGCGGGCGCGACGGGGATTTCTTCTCCCATTCGGACAAATGACGCCATTAGTCCTTCCCCCAGGGCGAAACTTCCAGCTGGCATGTCCAGCAGGCCTGTACATCCAACATCAGAATCAGCTTAACTGCCGTATTGCTTGTCACTTCCCCACAAAGCAGAGCGGCGGTTAGAGTGCGAGTAACACGAGTACTACTGAATTATCGCCGTCTTCGATGGGACGGTCAACGACTAAGATGCGGTAAACGCAACTGCGCGTTGTCAAATTGAAACGCTTGCAGGGTCTTCCAGCATTCGCTGAACGAGCACATGCAGCGGATCTGGCAGAGGCTCACCCTCGCGCTGTGTAACGGACGGCTTTTCCTTGAGCAGGCGCGCAGGAAGCTTGGTCCAAGAAGGTCCTTCCGCCGCAAAAGCGCCGGAAGCCCCGCGAAGCACCAGCGCATCGGCCCGGTCGAGAGCAACGCGTGCCGAATCTTTGAAGTCATCTTTCGCTGGATCGATTACCGAGAAATAGAGGCTGGGCTTCACAAACTGCAGCAAGGAATTACTCTCCAGGATCAGGGGTGGCAGATCGGCTTTGACATCCGCGAGCGTTTCCTTCAATGCAGCCCTCAGGAGTGGCAGCCCCTCCGCGAGATATCCTTGTTTAGTTCTGAGCCAGAACGACCGCCGCGCCCCGGCAGCCAGGAAACGAGCGCTATCCGTTCCTGTGTCCGCACGGACCTCCCAGTTGATCGCGCAGACGTGCTCATCGGGCGCGCAATCGCAATTCTCGCCATTCCGCGCGCAGACCCCGTGGCCATACTGGGTGATCTTTCCCGCGATCCAGTTGGCCTGGGGGAACGCGGAGATCACGTCGCAGACCAGTTGCGTCTTTCCAATGCTGCGCGTGTGCCCGCCAACAACGATCACGCGGCACTGCGGAAGCGAATTCTTGTCATTTCCCGCCAAACTTTTCCTCTATTCCCTTGATGCGCGCGGCGAATTCCGGAAGCCGGCCATACCATGCGAACAGTTCTTTGAATTTTGCCAGCGGACGAGCTGGTGTTCCCCAAACTGTCTCCCCGCTGCGAATGGTTTTTCCTCCGAGCACGCCGCTTTGTCCGCCGATTACCGAGCCGTCCTCCAGTTTGCAGCGTTCGCCAAAGCCTGCCTGGCCGCCCACAACCACGCGCTTTCCAAATACGCACGACCCGGACAATCCTGCCTGTGCCGCAATCACCGTATGCGCTCCGATCTGACAGTTGTGCCCCACGTGCACAAGATTGTCCAGCTTCACACCTTCCGCGATGCGCGTGTCGTCGAGCGACCCGCGATCGATCGTGGCGTTCGCTCCGATTTCCACGTCGTCGGCAATCTCCACAATCCCCGCCTGGGGAAATTTCCAGTACTTTCCTTCCCCGAACGCATAACCGAAACCGTCCGCCCCAATCACTGCTCCGGAATGAACCTCCACGCGGTTCCCCAGCCTCACACCTCCATACAGCGTGACCCGCGGGTGAATCCGGCAATCCTCGCCGATCCAGCAGCCCGCACCGATCACCGAGTGCGCACCAATCTGCGTGCCGACACCGACATGTGAATCCTCACCAATCACGGCATACGGCCCGATAGCTGCTCCTGGCGCGACGCGCGCGAGCGGCGCGACGATCGCCGTCGGATGAATTCCTGAAGCTATCGGGGCTCGCCCGAGAAGCATCTCGGCTGCCCGTGCGAACGCGGCCTTGGGCTGCGTACTGCGCAATACTGTTTTGCCCTGGAGCTCCACTCCCTCAGCCGCAATAACACACATCGCAGCCGAAGCCGCGGCCCGCTGTGCGTGCTTCGCGGACTCCACATAGATCAAATCGCGCGCTCCCGCACGTTCCGGCGCGGCAACTCCGCCAAGTTCGGCTGAGCCATCGCCTTCCAGCCTTGCGCCAATTGCTTCGGCCAATTCCTTAGCAGTTCGTCTCATCATCATCCTCACTGAAAATCGTATAGCGATGGTTCGCCTTTCGGCCTGGTGTTCCACCGCCCATGCACCCAAACCCACTGTTCCGGATACTTCCGGATAATCTCTTCAATCACTTTCGTTAACCTTTGCGTATTCTCCAAAACATCCCGCTCCGTATCGCCCGTTCGAATCAACTCGACCGGCGGCTCGAAACGCAAGCGGTATTTTCGGCTGCGTTCATCCCAAACGGCGTATCCCGGCACGACCGCCGCGCCGGTATGCAATGCGACGCGTGCAATCCCGGTCGTGGTGCTGGCCTTCGTTCCAAAAAAATCCACGAACACCGCTTCTTCCGGCATGGTGTTCTGGTCCGCCAGAATCCCAATTGTGCCGGCCTCTTTCAGAACCTTTAGCATCACACGCGCCGATTCGTTCTTGAAAATCGGCCGATTCCCTGACAAACACCGGTAACCGTTCACGAGCGCATCGATCCTCGGGTTATCGATCCGCCGGGCCATGTAGTGCAGCGGAAATCCGTAGAGCGCATGCGCAAAGGAGGACAACTCCCACGCGCCAATGTGCCCCGTCAGGTAGAGCACGCCTTTCCCACGCCGCTGTCCTTCCAGGAAGTTTTCGTGACCATCCAGCGCCACAATTTGCTGGATATTTTCTTTCGAATATTTTGGAAGCCGGGCAAACTCCGCCGCCATCCAGCCCAGATTCCGCAGCATCCCCCGCACGACTGTCTTACGCTGCGCATCACTCCATTCCGGAAACGCAATGCGCAAATTCACTTCAGCCGTCTTCCTTAATCCAGGCAGCAGCGCATAGAAAATTCGCACCACTCCCGCGGCAAAACTTCTCGCCAGCGGCCGCGGCAAGACACTCAGCCCTTTCAGAATGACGCACACTGCCGCGTATTCGAACCATTCCTTCATCGCCTGCCCAAGTTCGCGCGAGTTCCCCGTCGGGCGACAGTATGCAAGAGGTCCGCCGCTGGAAGATAGTAGTTCGATGTTAGACTCAGCTTTCCGTGACCGAAACAACCGCTCCAGTTGCCGAGAACCCGCGCACCAGCACCGCCGCTCGAATTGGCTGGGCCATTCTCATCGCAGCCACGCTCTACGTCTGCTACTTCAGCCATCTTGGCACCATCGGCTTCGTCGGGCCGGACGAGCCGCGTTACGCCTGGATCGCGCGCGACATGGCCGAGACCGCCGATTGGGTCACCCCGCGCCTCTATGGAAAGCCGTGGTTTGAGAAGCCGCCGCTCTTCTACTGGGGCGCGGCACTTTGCTTCAAGCTCTTCGGCGTGAGCGAAGCCGCCGCGCGGCTGCCGAGCGCGATCTCTGCCCTGCTCGCTACGCTTGTGCTGGCATGGCTTGCATTGCGCCTCTACGGCGCGGAAACCGCTCGCTGGCTGCTGCTTCTGCTTCCGACGACCGTGGGCATGATCGGCTTCTCGCACGCCGCCGCCACCGACATGCCTTTTAGCGCCATGCTCACCATCGCCATGGTCTGCGCCGCCGTTGTCCTGGGCCTCACGCGCAACGAACACACTGCAATTCTCCCTCGAACACCCTGGCTGGCTCTCATTCTCTTCGGTTTCTTCCTCGGCCTCGCCGTCCTCGCCAAAGGCCCCGCGGCCATCATTCTCTCCGGAGGCGGCATCTTTTTCTGGGCGCTCTTCACGAAGCGCTGGCGCGACGCCTTCCGCCTCTTCCATCCCGCCGCTCTTGCGTCTTTCTGCTTCACCGCTCTTCCCTGGTACATTCTTTGTGCACGCCGTAACCCCGATTTCTTCCGCATCTTCATCATCGAGCACAATTTCAAGCGCTTCCTCACCCCCGAATTCCAACACATCCAGCCGTTCTGGTATTATCTGCCCGTTCTACTTGTGGCCTTTCTTCCATGGACTGGGGCAATGGTCTGGACCGCCGTTGTGGGAGGAGTAAGGCTCGCAAAATCCACATGTCTTAGTCCTCATACTAGTTTGTTCCTGTCATGGTCCATGTTCGTCGTACTTTTCTTTACGCTCTCTAAATCGAAGCTACCAGGTTACGTTTTGCCTGCCGTGCCGTCTTTGGCTCTGATGTTAGCTCGCTCCTACGAAAAATTGGCTATCGAACGCAGAAAGTCGTTCGGCTTCAGTCTTGCCGTAGTTGCGATAGTCGGCGGCGTCGTTTCAGGAATTGCTGTGAGCATGTTTTCGTATGCATCTTTGGCATCTCAACAAGTGAAACTTGCTTTCGCTACCCTGCTTGCAGTGATTGCGGTGGCCAACGGTATTCTTGCGTTCGGGTTTTTGTGCTTCAGAAGCCAGTGGAAGCTCAATGTTGTGGCGTCTGCAGCTGTTGTCCCGGTCGTATTTGCGTTGGTAATGGCAAACAAACTCGCAGATGGAATATTGTCGAACTCACCTAAATGCTTGGCTGAACAGCTTCATGCCCAGCATGTGCCTCCCAACCGCACTTTTGTCCACCATGGAGTAGGGCGCACTCTAAGGCTTGGCCTAAACTTTTATATGCAGCAGGAGGTGTCTGACTGGGACCAGAATCCCGATGAGGATGCTTATGTTGTGTCGGGCTCGCTAAACTGTGAGCGCCTGCATAAAGAAGGGTTCGATTGTGTTGACGTACCACTCGGATCTTCTGCTTCAGGGTGGTTTGTTTCCCACGTCACGCCGAGAAATTTATCGTCCAGTCTTCCTCACAGCGGGCAGCCTCACTAGAAAAAACGACACCACGCGGTTTTCATACGTGCGCTTGTCATCGTCTCCCAAGCTCACAAAATTTCCATGCGCGATGATGGCCTGCTCACGCGGCTCCGGCGCTTTCAGAAAGATTTGCCGCGTGGTCTCCGCGAGCTCCGGGTCATCCAGCGCCTCAATAAAAAGCGTCGGGACGCCGGTCAGCGCAATCAAATTCCTTGAGAGCGGCGCGTCGCCGCGGTGCGCGTAGTTCAGGCACTCAAAGCTGAACTCTGCCGCGCGCACCATCAGCGGAAAACCGCCAAGGCCGTTGCGCTCCACGCCCACCTTGACCATTTGTTTCGGCTCGTCGTAGACTGAGTCCAGCACCAGCGCGCGAATCCGCTTGTCGTTTTCCGCTTCGCGCAGCGCCGCGTAAGCGCCGAGGTTATAGCCCCAAAGTCCGAACCGCGTTGGATCCAAATCAGGCCTCGCGGCCAGGAGATCGACCGCCGCGCGCACTTCGTCTGCTTCGCGGTAGCCGAGCGTGCTGATTCCCGCGTTCTCCCCGTGCGCTGCAAGATCAAAAACAAAAACGTTGTACTGGTGATCCTGCAGCGCAGATTCCAGCGTCAGCAGTTCGCCGCGGCTGGACTCGTAACCATGGCACAGAATAATCGTCGGCGCGCCTCGAAATCCGGGAAAAAACCATCCCTCGCGCTTTCCAATTCCCCCGGGCACCACAAACTCAAGCGCCTCCGGCCGCCCGGGAAAACTCGTCACGTTGATTTCGGTGCTGGTGCGCTGCGGTTTCACGATGCGATAGACGAGAAAGCCCGCGATGGCCGTGGTGGCCAGCGCGGCAAAAAAGACCAGCGCCAATAAAGCCATCAGTATCTTGGTAGACCAGCGGGATGGATAGCGGAGCTCGTAAAGGATCTTCATGCGTTGTCTGGGCAATTGGGCTGGCGGCAAACGCCGCGTCTCTCTACCTCACAATACAAATGCGATGCGTGGCATCGTAGCACATCTTTTCCGCGGTTCCTTGAGCCTGCATATCCAATTGTGTCTCCTCCTTTACCTCCTATCCTTCCTCTCCCTCCATTACTTCCTTTATGATGGAATGGTGCGGCAGGGGCCGCGCCGCTATCCCATCATTCATGAACATCGTCGATTTGCGACAGACTACGGTCCGTCAGATTGAGCCGCTTCTCGAAGAAGAAGCGCGGCACTGGCGCGACGAATTGCATTGGGACTACCGCGGCGCCCTGGAGCTTATCAAACGCTTCCTGGACGCGCACGCACTCGCCGGGTGCGTCGCATTCGAAAACGGCATCGCCGCCGGGTATTCGTTTTATGTCCTCGAAGATCAAAAAGGCCTGATCGGCGGCTTGTATGTTTCGTCGAAGTTCCCTCAGGATTCTATCGGCCGGCGGCTCCTCGAGGAGATGCTCTTCTCCATGCGCGCCATCCCGCATCTCGCGCGCATCGAAGCGCAGCTCATGCCCTTTAGCGGACCGGTGGACATGCCCCTGCTCGATCAGGGATTTCAACTCTACACGCGCCAGTTCATGATGCTGGATCTGCAAAGGGTGCACGACACAAAAGCCGGCGCCTCCGCGGGCATGCGCCTCAACCGCTGGAACGACCGTTATTTCGAACCTTGCTCCAAGCTGATCTACCTGGCTTACGCGAATCACGTCGACGGCGAAATCAACGACCAGTACCGCAGCCGCTCCGGCGCGCTGAAATTTCTGAAGAACATCATTTTGCTTCCCGGTTGCGGGCAGTTTGTGCCGGGCGCCTCTTTCGTTCTGCACGAGCCCGGAAGCGATGAACTCGTCGCCGCGGTTCTGACCAGCGAAGTCTCCCCCGGCGTCGGCCACACCACGCAAATCTGCGTCCTGCCGGGCTACCAGGGACACGGCCTCGGCCGCATGCTTATGCAAACTTCCATTCAGGGAATTAACGCTGACCGTAACCTCGGATAACCGCACCGCCGTCCAGCTCTACGAGAATCTCGGCTTCCACACCATCAAATCCTTCGCCGCCGGCGTCTGGCCGCGTTGATCCTTTATGGTCCGGGTCGAACTGGTTCTGCGCAGTATTCACGCGCCGCCTTCTGCCGTAGAGAATCCCTCATCAAAAATTGAGCTTCAGCGCCAATTGCATGACACGCGCGTCACGCGCACTGAGCACCCGACCATATAACCCAGACGTCCGGGAAGTGCTGACCGTATTGAAGTTCGTGTGATTGAACACATTGATGGCTTCAGCCCGAAATTGCAGCTTCGTGCTCTCGGTTATGCGGATGTTCTTGAAGAGCGAGAGATCCCACCTTTGGTCCCCAGGTCCGCGCACCGCGCCGCGCGGCGCGTTCCCCGGGAGATTGGATCCGGTCGGTACAAGCACAAAGGCCGAGGTGTTGAACCATTGGGCGACAGTATGGGGAGCATTGGCGTTGGGGTTCCCGACCTCATTGGGGCGTCCACCTGCGAAGCTGTTCGGATCGCGCAGACCCAGCCCCGCAGGATCCCTGGAGGCGGTAACCGTCAGAGGCAGGCCGGAGAACGCATACACGATGCCGGAAACCTCCCATCCGCCAAGGAGATGTCCTTCCACCCCCTCCTGCGCCTGAAGCCAGGGCAATTCGTAGATGAAGTTGGCGTTGAAGACGTGCCGCCGGTCAAATCGGTCGGAACCATACTCGGCAGGGATATTATAAGAGTTCTGGGGGGCCGTGAAGTCGGTCTGCGAAGTCGTCAAGCCGTGCGAGTACGTGTAGTTCACTGTAATCTCGGAGTTTCCCCGCAAACGTTTCTGGCCGCTCATCTGAAGCGAATTATAGTTCGACGTAAAGATCGTCTTAAACAGGTTGATCGCGTCAAAGCCTTGGAAAGGCCGGACAAAGTTCAACCGCTGGGTGGGCAAGCCGGCTCCGACCGCTTGTCCCGGGGCAACGATTCCTGCGGCGACCGCGTCGCCAGGGTGGGGCTCGTTGATATCCACGACTCCGATCAAATGGGTTCCCATATTGCCGTAATAGCCGACGTCAAACAGCATTCCGCCCGGCAGTTCCCGCTGGATGTCCAAGCTCCATTGCTGGGTGTACGGTTGGTGCCAGTCCGTGGAAGGCCCCCCAAGGAACTGCGGGAGGAGGTTCAGGTTTGGCGCCACCGCGCCCGGATTGTTCAGAGTCGTGTTCGAGATGTTGACGTTCTGCACGAAAGGGGGGTTGCTGAACTGAAATTGCTCGAGCGAGTTGATAGCCGGCGAATCGTAGAAGATCCCATATCCTGCACGAATCGACGTCTTCCCCGTCTTGAATGGATCCCAGGCAAAACCAACTCGTGGCGCAAACAGTGTGGCGCTCTGATTCGCAACAGCATTTCCAAAGGGCGAGTTCTTGCCCCCGATGATGACCCCGTTGAGAGGATCAAATGTGCCTGCGGCGGAAGTGATCTGTCCATTGGTAAAACTGATCGTGGGCGCCATGGCAGGTTTAAACATGGCCGGGTCGAACGAAGTCGCCTGCCCGTTGGCATCCGTTGGCTGACCGAAAAAAGAATACCGGACACCATACGTCAGGGTTAGGTTCGGCAACACTCGAAAAGCATCTTGGGCAAAGGCCTCGAACTGGTGCTGGCGGACCTCCGCATGGAAATCTACCGACAACTGCGTGAAGCTGGAGACATTACCGAGCAGGAAATTGGCCCACTCCTGACGGAAGAGCGGGGTTCCCGCTGGAGCTGGGCTATCATTAAAGCTGAAACTCCCGTTGTTCCCTCCCCCGTGATTCTCTGTTTTTTGGTAAAGGTTAAGGGTTCCGCCGAACTTCATGGTGTGCCGGCTCAAGATCCACGTCAGTGTATCGAAAAGGTTGTGGTTCCGGTTGAAGTCGCGGTAAGGCCCAAAACCGAAGACCCCGCTGTTATCTGCGAAATTGAGATCGGGAATCCGCACTATGGTGGACTTGAGAGGCAGCGTGACTGCGGCAACCACGTCCGGTGAGTTCGCCGTCGCCCCCAAACCTGTCGGATCACTAACCACTCCACCATAGGAATAGGCATACCCCGGCTCGTTGATCAACCGCGGCGAAAAGGTCATAGTGGCGCGGGCCGTGAAGCTGCGCCCGGGCGAATTCGTCGACGTGGTCGCCACACCAGGCAGCGAATCTCCTGTGAACAGCCCGCCGGGCTCGACCGTCGGGATGGCCTCATTCGTAAATCGGCCGAAAATGCTCAACTTTGAGTTGACGACGTGATCGATTCGGATAGTCTCTTGGCGGTGATTGAAAGTGTTGCCGCCGACGCTGGTCAGCGTGTCATTGACGAGATTCTGCGGCTGGGGCAGCTTGGAGAAAATATCCTTGATATAAGCCGCGGCCGCCGGATTGATGGCCGCGATTTGAGTTGTCTGCGCTGTGCAATTTCCGCTGGAATCCACAGCCGTGCAAACGGGCGTGGGGAACGTTCCAGCTCTCTCCGCCGTCGAAGGAACCGTCGCAACAAACGTCGAAAATGTGCTGATGCGGCGCACCTCTTCCGAGAAAAAGAAGAAGGTTTTCTTCCTGTCCTTGTTGTAATGGCCGGGGATGAACAGGGGCCCGCCAATTGTCCCGCCGAAATCGTTGTAGCGCAGCGCCGGCCGAGCGATCCCAGCGGCATTATTGAAGAAATTGTTGGCATTTAGCACATCGTTGCGGAAAAACTCGTAGAGGCCTCCATGGAAGCTGCTCTCGCCGCTTCGCGTGATCACGCTGATTTGGCCGCTGGAGCTCCGGCCATACTCCGGGTCGTACTGGCCGCGGAGAACTTTGAATTCGGCAATGGAATCCACGCTGGGATTGTTCAGCAGTGTGAGGTTGGCCCCGCGGTCGAAGTTATCGGCGCCGTCAATCGTCCAGTTGTTCTGTGTGGGGCGATTGCCGTTGATGGAGATGTTGACCTGGTTGGAGAGGCCGGTGAAGCTCGTGACACCGATCTCGATCTGGTCGCTCGAAAAGCCTGTGGTGACCCCCGGCATGAGGGCAGCGAGTTGGACATAGTTCCGGTTATTCAGCGCCAGCTCGCGGACCTGCGTGCCGCTGATGAGCCCCGCGGCTGTCGCGGTCTGGAGTTCCACTTGCAACGCATTGGCCTCCACGGCCACAACTTCTTTTACCGAACCCGGCTCCAGCGTGAAATTGACCGTCAAGTGGTCGTCGACGTTGAGCTCGACGCCCAATCGCTCGGCCTTTTTGAAGCCTGCCATCTCGGCGGTAACGGAGTAATGCCCTACAGGTAGAAGCGGGGCCGCGTATAGGCCGTGGTCATCGGTTGTGAGCGTGCGCACCACGATCTGCCGGTCCGTATTGGTTATAGTGACCTTGGCGTTGGGCACGACACCGCCTTTGGAGTCCGTCACCGTGCCCACGATTGAACCCGTGACCTCCTGAGCCCAAGCTGCTCCACACATCCCGGCGCTCAGCCCCGCCACCAACAACAAAACAAATGGCCTTCGCATTACACACCCCCCTTGAACTTAGCTGACGATTTCAAGCTGCCTGGTCAAACGATTTACAACCTTGCAGCGATCCCCCCGATAGGTCGACTTCACAAATTCGACGGGCTCCCCATTGTGAAGGTAAGCCGTGCGCGTGAAACGAAACACGGGCGACTTTCCGCGAACACGCAGCAGCTTTGCTTCCGCTGGCGTCGCGACCGAGGCCTCGGCCACCTCGTCCGCCATGTGCACCTGCAATCCGTATTGCTCCGCCAATGCTCGGTACAACGAACCACTCGGCTCGAAGGTCTCCAGCAAATCCGGGCACAGCCGCGCCGGCAGATGCGTAGCTTCGATGCACAAAGGCGCGGAGTCTGCCATCCGCACGCGGCGCAAGAAAATTACTTCTTCGGACGGATTCAGGTGCAGCGCCTCGACTACGTCGTCTTCAGGATGAATGCGCTCGAACGCCAGGACTTTGGACCGCGGCTGCGACCCGCGATCCTTCATTTCTTCGCTGAACGAAAGCAGCTGGCGAAAATTCTTCTCCAGCTTCATCCGCGAAACAAACGTTCCCTTCCCGCGCTGGCTGAACGCCAGTCCCCGGCTGCACAAGGATTTGAGCGCCTGCCGCGCTGTCATCCGGCTTACCCCAAGCCGCGCCGCTATTTCCTGCTCCGAAGGCATTAACTCGCCCGGCTTCAGCTCGCCCGAACAAATCTGTTCGCTCAGGCGCTGCTGAATCTGGTAGTACAGCGGCACCACGCTTCGCCTGTCCACAATGACTGTAGCCACCCGCACATCCCCCGTACAGTTGTATAGATGACTGGACATATATAACTCGCCATCCCCGCTGTCAAGCAAAGACTCCTCGCTCGTCCTAGGTGCGGCCTGCGGCGGACTACACATCTACGGGTTGTCGAAGCCCCCGCAACTTTTTCTTGACCGGACATAATTGTTTTGGTACCATCTGAATGGGGATATACTGCGTCGATTCCCGATCGCCCGCATCTTTCCAGCAATTTCGATTTACGCTCCGTTATCCGTTCTAGCCTTCATTATGGAACCTGTTAATCTCTTCAGAATCAAGAGCTTACGCACTCTTTGACATGACGACTGCCATCTAACCGTCTCAGAATCAGCAATTTGCGCACACTTTTCATCACAACGGGGGGTAGGGGGTAGGAGCTTCGAAGTCTGCTCACCTATCTCCTTTAGAATAAAAATTTGCACAAGTGTATCAAAACACAGGACTTAAACTCCCTTTAGAATCAACGCTTGATGAAAAACATAGGGGCGGCGAGCGGTCTGCTCCCTCTTCGCACCCAGCCAAAGGTATCTATCCCGAGCGAGAACGGCGTACCGGAACGCAGTTACCGGATACCGGGCCCAGAACGCCGGCTTGCCCCAGCCGAATTTCACAACCGGAGAGATCTCGCGCGTCAGAAGCGTCAGAATCCGTCAATTCCCCAAATCGAAAAACTGCCCCATCTTGCGAAACTTCTCGTACCGCGCATCCAGCAGTTCCAGGATGGGCTGATTCGTCAGCGACACCAGTTGCCGGTCCAGCACTTCATCCAGAAACCGTGCCGCCGCCTCATGGTCGGCATGTGCGCCGCCTTCCGGTTCCGCCACGATTTCGTCCACAATTCCCAACTCTTTCAAGTCCTTCGCCGTGATCTTCATGGCCGCGGCAGCAGTTTCCGCTTTCGTCGAATCGCGCCAGATGATCGAAGCGCACCCTTCCGGCGAAATCACCGAATAAAAACTATTCTCCAGAATGTTAACGCGATCGCCGACGGCAATCGCCAGGGCCCCGCCCGAGCCGCCCTCGCCCGTCACCGTGACGATCACCGGCACCGGCAGCCGCGACATCTCTCTAAGATTTCGCGCAATCGCTTCGCCCTGGCCGCGCTCTTCCGCATCGATTCCCGGATACGCCCCGGGCGTGTCAATAAATGTAAAAATCGGCCGCCCAAATTTTGCCGCGAGTTGCATCACGCGTAATGCTTTCCGGTAACCTTCGGGTTTGGGCTGCCCGAAATTCCGAACCAGCCGCTGCTTCGTGTCGCGCCCTTTTTGGTGGCCGACAATGGCTACCGGGCGCCCATGAAATTTTCCCAAGCCCGTGATGATTGCTTTGTCGTCGGCGTAGCCACGGTCGCCGTGCAATTCCATAAAATCTGTAAACAGCAAACCAATAAAATCCAGCGTGTACGGGCGCTGCTGGTGTCGCGCGATCTGCGCGCGCTGCCATGGCCCCAGGTGGGTGTAAAACTCGCGCCGTAATTCCGCAACCTGCTGGCGGATGCGTTCCACTTCCGCGTCGGCTTCAGTGTTACCAGCGAGGTGGCGCAATTCCTCGACATCTTTTTCCAAACGCTCGATTTCTTTTTGGCGCTCGGTCTCTTTCGAACGATCCCGAGGCGGGGCGCCGGCCTTGTTTTTTTCTTTTGCTCTCATTCCGGCACCATTCGAACGGCGGGCTTGCCACAAATCCCGCGGACCGCTTCCACCAATTCCGGCGTGGTTTTCACGCGCTGCTGCGCTTGTAGCACGGCGACAGAACCGTCCGGAGAGCACAGTTCGAACACGACCTGGCACGGACCCGGCGAAGCGGCAAACAAATCTTTCAAACGGTCGAGAGCCTCTTCGTTCAGGGATTGCAATTCGATTCGAAGGCGAAGCTCGCCAGATCCAGCGCGCTCCGGCATTTCCTCCAGCCGGCGCGCTTCCTGCAGGGAAAGCCGCGTGCCCGCTTCCTCCACTTGCACTCGAGCTTTCAAGAGAAGCGGATTACCGGGCTTCAAGACCGGTTCGAGGCGCGCAAAGCTCTCCGGAAACGCGAGGAGTTCCTGAACGCCGGTCATATCCTGAATGGTGAAGATGGCCCAGCGCGCGCCCTCGTATTTCGCGAGCGGATGGCCGGAAACGTAAAAACCGAGCATGGCGTATTCGCTGGCGAGGCGTTCTTCCTCGCTCCACGGAGCAGCTTCGCGCAATTCGAATGGCATTGGCGCAGGAGCGGCGGCAGTTCCGAATAATCCGTGCTGACCGGATTCGCGCGTCCGGGAGGCACGCTGCAGGGCGGCGACGGCATCATCCACCGAAGCGAGCATAGATTCGCGCGGACCGAGTGAATCCAAGGCGCCCGACTTGATGAGACTTTCGAATACGCGCTTGTTCAGAAAGCGCGACTCGATGCGTTCGCAGAAATCGTACAGCGATTTGAATTCCCCCTGACTTAACCGGGATTCACGAATCGCTTTGGCGGTGCTTTCGCCAACATTCTTGATCGCAGCAAGACCGAAGCGAATCGATTCCCCGACAGGCGTGAAGTAGAGATCGCTCTCGTTCACATCGGGCGGCAAGAGCGCGGCCATGAATTCGACGGGATAATGCGTTTTCAGATAAGCGGTCTGGTAAGCGAGCAAAGCGTAGGCGCAGGAGTGTGATTTGTTGAAACCGTAGCCGGCAAACTCTTCCATCAGGTTAAAGATGCGCTCGGCTTTTTTCTCCGGGATCTTGTTGGCAGCGCATCCGGTCATGAACTTGGCGCGCTGAGCGGCCATCTCTTCCTTCTTCTTCTTGCCCATCGCGCGGCGAAGAATGTCCGCTTCGCCGAGCGAGAAACTCGCCAGAAGATTAGCGATTTGCATCACCTGTTCCTGGTACAAGATTACGCCGTAGGTTTCCTCGAGAATATCCTTTAACTGGGGGAGTTCGTAGCTGACCTTGGTCTTGCCCTGCTTGCGGTTTATGAAATCGTCGATCATGCCGCCCTGGATGGGCCCGGGACGATAGAGCGCGTTGAGAGCGGTGAGATCCTCGATGCGGGCTGGCTGGTAACGGCGGAGAATGTCGCGCATGCCGTGGGATTCGAACTGGAAGATGGCGGTCGTATCTGCGCGGGCGAAGAGTTTGTAGGTTTCGGCGTCGTCCAAGGCGAGATTGTCGATGTCAATTTTCGCGCTGCGGTTTTGTTCAATCATGCGAACGGTGTCGTGAAGGACGGTGAGCGTCGTGAGGCCAAGGAAATCCATCTTCAACAGGCCGATGCGCTCGAGCGCATTCATGTCGTACTGCGTGGTGATTTCATCGCGGTTTGACTTAAATCACGACACCGGCCGCGTGAGTGGAAGCGTGCCGCGACATTCCTTCGAGACGCAACGCCACGGCCATCAAATCTTTGAGCCGTTCATCGCTATTGATGGCGGATTTGAGCTGCGGGGCTTCTTCCAGGGCATCTTTGAGCTCGATACCGAGGGTCGTGGGAATGAGCTTGGCAAGGCGATCCACTTCGCCGTAAGGAATGTCCATGGCGCGGCCAACGTCCTTCACCGCGGCTTTCGCGGCCATAGTACCGAAGGTAATGATCTGGGCGACGTTTTCGCGGCCGTACTTTTGCGTCACGTATTCGATCAGCTCGCCGCGCCGGCGCATGCAGAAGTCGATGTCGATATCGGGCATGGAGACGCGCTCGGGGTTCAGAAAACGCTCGAAGAGCAGGTTGTACTGCAAAGGGTCAACGTCGGTGATGCGCAGGGCGTAGCTCACGAGGCTGCCCGCGGCCGAACCGCGCCCCGGCCCGACGGGAACTTCTTGCGCGCGCGCGTAGTGAATAAAATCCCACACGATCAAGAAGTAGCCCTCGTAGCGCATCTTCTTAATCATTTCGATTTCGGACGTGAGCCGGCGCTCGTATTCGGCCAGAGAATTCCGCAGAAAGCCCTGTTGCGCCTGACGCTCGAGCTGCGGAACGCGGGCGGCAAACCCTTCGCGCACGACTGATTCAAAATAGCTCGCCGAGGTATGCCCTTCCGGAACTTTGAACTCCGGGAACGGATTCGGGATGCGCTCCACTTTGACGTTGCAGCGCGACGCGATGTCCACCGTGCGGCTCAGCGTTTCCGGAAGCTCGCCGAAAACCTCCACCATTTCGACAGCACTCTTGAAGTAAAACTGGTCGGTAGCGAACTTCATGCGATTGGTGTCGCTCATGGTCTTGCCGGTCTGGATGCAGAGCAGCACTTCCTGGGCGTGCGCGTCGTCGTGATGGAGGTAATGACAATCGTTGGTGGCAACGAGCGGGATTCCGGTCTCTTTCGAAAGACGGAGCAGTTCGCGGTTGACATCTTTTTCGACCGGCAATCCCTGGTCCTGGATTTCCAGGAAGAAATTCCCTTTGCCGAAAACGTCGCGCAACCGGTAAGCATTCTCACGCGCCTGATCGTACTTCTGATCCACGACGGCTTCCGTTACCGGGCCCCGGAGGCAGGCCGATAGCGCAATCAAGCCTTTGCTGTGTTTGGAGAGCAAATCGTAGTCAATGCGCGGTTTGTAATAAAAGCCCTCGAGGAAGCCTGCGGAGACCAGTTTAATCAGATTGTGATAGCCCTCGAGGGATTCGCAAAGCAGCACAAGGTGATTGCTGCCGCGCATCCCCGGCTCGGACTCGCTGCGATCCTGGCCGTTGCTTCCATTCGTTTTGTCGCCTCGGTCATGGCGGCTGCCTTTAGCCAAGTAAACTTCGCAGCCGATGATGGGCTTGACGTCGCGTTTGCTGGCTTCGTAGAAGAAATTCGCAGCGGCAAAGAGATTACCGTGGTCGGTGATGGCCACGGCCGGCATTTTCTGGCGAGACGCTTCATCGAGAAGCTGAGAGGTCTCGCAAGCCCCATCGAGCAGACTGTAATCCGTATGAAGGTGGAGATGAACGAACTGCGGTTGACCCATGGAAGTCCATTTTAGAACTCTATTTGGAGATTTGCATTACGCATTCTGAGGTTTCCCACAGGCGGCCGGAGGACAGTCGCGCAACGCATCGAGGCTCACGCTGTGGCAACGACACGTAGGCGGCCCGGGCGCCGTGAGCGCGGCGCGCGCTTAATGACGATCTCAACATCGCGTCCAAGCAATGTCAGGAATTGCATGAGCCGCTCAGCCGAAAAACCAGAAAGCTGGCCACGCAGCAACCGGGAAACCTTTGGCTGGTCGATCCTCAAGATGCGGGCTGCACTTGCCTGAGTGAGCCGTCGTGTGCGAATGATCGCGGCAATGCGAAAAGCAAGTGCTGCCTTGGCGAGACGCTCTTCCGGATTCGGCAGCCCGAGGTCGGCGAAGACATTGCCGCTTCCTTCTTCGACTTCGATTGCTTTAGCCATATTCTTTCGTCCCTTTCCGGCGCTCCAGCCATGCTGCGTGTTCTTGCTCGGCTCGCCTGAGGCGCGACGTGTGAGAAATTCATTCCCCCAGGCTGCGCATTGCTGCGCTTCCCGCAGAAAGCAGGCGACCGGCAACCGGCGCGCTACTTGCGGCCGTGACTCCTCTTTCCGGAGGAAGCACTCTTGCCATGGGATGCGTGCGCGGCGTGCTTCGCGTGTGGCTTCGGAGGGGCAGGCTTCCCTTTGGCCGCGTGTTTTGCCTCGGCTTTTGCGGCGGCGTGCTTCTTATGAGCGGCATCGCCCATCGCCGCAGCAGCGTGGGCTTTGTCGGTCCCCTTCGAGGGCTTCTTTTCCTTCTCTTTCTTTTTCGGCGTTTCCTTGATGCCGGAGAGCTTGCGCAGAATTTTTTCCCGTTCTTCCTTGGTCTTCCCGCGGCCGGTAAGCTGCATGGCGAAGACCTGCTCGACAACCTGATCGAACTTGGTCCCGCGAGCCATACCCAACGCTTCGAGCTCGTTGGCCACAACCGGAAGAGCGATGCGAATCGGTCGCCACTTGTTCAGAAAGGCGCGAATCTTCGAAAGGGCCGCCGATTTATTGGACTCGGCCATCAGGTAAGCGATCTGGTCGAGCGGCATTTTTTCTAAAAACCGGAAAGCATCGACCGGGGCCTTCATCTTGCGCCCGACGAGTTCCTTCTGGGCCTCAAGCGCCTCTTCCTCAAAACTGAGCGCGGCTTCCGCTTCGGAGGAACGGAATCCGGCCTTGGATAAAACGTTTGCCATTTCCCGGTCCTTCAAGCGTCCCAGAATGGCGAGGAGCATCGGGGCGGCCAGACGCGGACGGAAGCCGGCGGTGAATAGATCCTCGCGCACCTTCATCAGGCGGCCGATGGCGTCATAAGACGGATGTTTTTTGGCCAGCACGGGATTGACGGCCTCAAGGAGGTCGTGCTCTTCCCAGGCCTTCAGCACAACGGCCGGCCGTTCTTCGCGGGCCACGGCGCGAAGCTCATCACCGGCATCTTCGGACGCGATGGTGTCCTGAAAATTACGTTCGATGGCCAGGTCAAACCATTCCTGGGTACGCTGCTCAATCTTGAATCCCATGCGCGCCGCGTAGCGCAAGACACGCAGCAAACGGACCGGCTGGTTGGTGAAACTGTGAATGGTGAGCGCGCGAACTTCGGCGCGCTGGCGAACATAATGGTCGTCGCGGGCTGCCGAGATGCTGCCTTCGCAGTCACCCGCGAAGAGCACTTCGACATGGCGAAACTTTTCATCCTCGGAGAGGATTTTGGCGCCGCCCTTTTCGAGTTCCTGAGCGATCTTCGAGGGATTGCCCTCCACGGTGAAGTCGAGATCGCGCAGCGAAGCACCGGTAACGAGGTCGCGAACTGTTCCTCCCGTCAGATACACATTGAATCCGAGTGCGGCGGAGAGTTCCTGCACGCGCAACATCACGGCGCGCTGCTCCGGCGAGAGCCGGCTTTCCAGCAAAAACATATAGTCTGGCATTGCGCTCCTTCTGATTCAGGATGTCCGCGCTGACCGCCGCGGAAGCACCCGCAATGAGTCCCCCGGGCCCGCCGCGTTATGCACGCGGGTGATGCGCTTTGTAAATCTGCTTCAACCGCTCCTCGACGACGTGGGTGTAAATCTGGGTGGTCGAAATGTCGGCGTGGCCAAGCATGAGCTGCACGGACCGGAGGTCCGCGCCGCGTTCGAGCAAATGCGTGGCAAAACTGTGCCGCAACATGTGCGGAGTCAGCGCTATACGCAGACCTGCCATCCGTCCATAGGCCGAAAGTATCTTCCAGACACCGACGCGGCTCAACGGCCCGCCCCGCCGATTCACGAACAGCGCCGGACTGCCCGGCACTTTGCCGAGCAGCTTCGGCCTGGCGTCGCGGAGATACCTTTCGACGATGGCGAGCGCCTTTTTGCCCACGGGAACAATGCGTTCCTTGTCGCCTTTGCCGATGCAACGAACGCAGCCAACCTTGGCATCGAGATCGCTGGTGCGAAGCCCGATGAGCTCCGACACCCGCAAGCCGGTCGAGTACAAAACTTCCAGCATGGCGCGGTCCCGCAAGCCGATCGGAGTTTTCACATCGGGCTGGTTGAGAAGGCGCTCGACTTCCTCGAGGCGAAGATAGCCCGGCAAGGAACGGTGGATCTTCGGCGATTCGAGATTCACCGAGGGATCTTCGCGAATCAGCTCCTGCACCTGGGCAAAACGGAAAAAGTTGCGAAGTGTAACCAGGTGACGGGCTACGGTCTTGCTCTCGAGCTTCTGACGATAAAGCCCGGCGAGGAAGTCTACCAAACCGTCGCGGCTGACGGATTCGAGGTTGAGCTTGCGCTTGCGGGCAAACTCATCGAATTTTAGGAGATCGTGACGATACGCCGATACCGTGTTGGAGGAGAGCCCCTTCTCCACCCGCACGTGGGTCAAAAACGACGAAATGGTTGCAGCAATTTCCATCAGCTCTCCATGTATCCGTCACCGGCGCCGGCAACGCGCCGAGTGGCAATTCCATAGACTTCCTCGATTTCATGGCAGCGGAAGAGCCAAGCGAGGGCGAGATAAAAGGCCGGCAAAAACTAGAAGCTGCACAAGAAAGCGCGAGTGCAGGGCGAATCCGGTATAGTAATTTCCGAACCAGCATGCCACACCCATAATGCCAGCGCAGAGGGAAATCTTCGTGAACGAGCGAAAGATATCCATAGTGCCGAGCGGACCATAGCGGAGACGAAAAATAATAAAGAGCGCGAAGAAATCAACGAAAGTGGCCAGGGTAAAGGAACGGAAGATATCCATGGTGCCGAGCGGACCGTAGCGGAGACGAAAAATAATAAAGAGCGCGAAGAAATCAACGAAAGTGGCCAGGGCCGTGGCGAGCGCCGGACCGCCGTTCTGGACTCGCTTGAAGAAGAACTGCAAAAAGACTATGTTCAAAATGATATTCAGAACAAGCGAAATGGAAGCGACGATAACGGGCGTCTTGGTGTCACGCGTGGAATAGAACGCCGGGACAATCAGCTTGACGGATGCCAGGGCCGGAAGCCCGACCGCGTAATAGAGAAGAGCGCGGGCCGTCAAGCGAGTGGATTCTGCGACGAACTGGCCGTGCTGGAAGAGGACGCGGATGATTGGTTCGCGCAGGATCATCAGGCCGAGAGCGGCGGGTATGGTGATGAAGGCCACGATGCGGACGGAAAACGAGAGAGTTTTCTTGAGCGACTCATAATCCTTGGCGGCCGCCTGGTGAGACATCATGACGCGATCCGCAACGGAGAGAGCCGCCAGACTTCCCTGTGGCATGCCTTTTGCCAGAACGAAGTAGGTATCGACGAAGAAGTTGATCTGTCCAATCCCAATTCCGAAAAATCGGGGAATCATCAATCGTGCCACATTCCGGATGCCGGGGTGGTTGAACGATATCCCAAAACTGAATCGCATCCCTTTCCGCACGAGCGAAGGAACTTGAACAAGAAATTGAAGCACCCCGCCTACTAGCACGCCCACCGCCAGTGAAACTGCGGGCTGTTTGAAGTAATGCCAAACCGCTCCGACGGAGAAGATGATGA
>WNGP01001027.1_pt1 | contig 22387 bp, 13 predicted proteins | sample 5407671 | NCBI WGS metagenome assembly WNGP01 (sample SAMN13153381, study PRJNA577476) | soil metagenome | isolation source: 40 cm soil or saprolite under Garry oak tree replicate 2 | place: USA:California | collected 2016-06-15
TGAACGCACTCGTGAACGCGTTGGACAAGCTCCACACTGTTCGTGGTGCGAACTCCTCGACCCGAGGGTTGAAATACTCGTCATGAACGCGCCGGGCCAAGTGTTTCGGGGCGTCGAGCTTACCTTCCACGAATGCCCGATAGATAACCAGTCTCGCTGTATCATCCGGCAAGCGCGTCCCCTTCCACGCGTTCACTTGTTTCTTCATCGGCTCGAAGTTTCGCTGCATGCGGTCCACTCCGACCGAGAGGATGTCCACAAGGCTAAGGTGCTTGGTGTGCTTAGCGAGCACGGGGATGAACGCACCTGGAACAATGTTGCCAAGCCAGAACTGCGGTTTACTAACTAGAGAACTCTTGTCATGCAGAAACGGTTTCCACACCGGGAGACGCGCTGATTGTCCGCCTCTTTACTGCGCGCCACGCGGTGCTTTCAAAACTGCCATCTAGGTGTTCTCTTCTCTCTAGTCGGGATCGTTTGTTCTCCGCATTCGATGCCAAGGAGATGCTGCATCTGTTCCAAGGTGACTTCCTTAGTCTCCGGATATAGGAAGAGGACCACAAAGAATTGCAAAACCATCATCAACGCGAAAAAAACGAATGGATAAGCGCCGGAAGAATTAGCAAGCAAAGGAAAAATCCCCGAAATGAGAGCGTTCATAATCCAGTGCGAGGAGCTGCCCAGGCTTTGCCCTTTGGCGCGAACACGCGTGGGAAAGACTTCACTCAAGTAAACCCAAATGACCGCACCTTGTGAGACGGCGAAGAACGCGATGTAAGCGACGAGAAGCCAAACGAGGTATTCCTGACCACGATTCACAAAAAAGATGGCGGCTACGCCCGCGAGGCAAAGGGCGGTCCCCACAGACCCAAATAGAAGGAGGGTTTTTCGCCCCAATTTATCAATGAGCGCCATAGCGAACAGCGTGGCCACAAGATTCATCCCACCAACGGCCACGGCCTGAAGATTGCCGGAGATTTTGCTGAAGCCTGCGGCAGCAAAGATATCGTTCAAATAATAGAGAATCGCATTGATCCCGGAGAGCTGGTTGAACATGCCAATAGTCACCGCAAGAAAGATGGGATAGCGGTATTTGCGGGCGAAGAGGGACTCGGAGGCTTGCGAACGCTCAAGCTTAATGGATTGCTCAATTTCGCCGAGTTCGCCTTCCGGGTCCTGTGAGCCAATCATGCGAAGAACCGATACGGCCTCTTGTGGTCTGTCCTGAGTCGCGAGCCAGCGAGGGCTTCGGGGAATCCCGAAAAGCAAAAGGAGAAACAGCAGAGCTGGCGCGGCAGCGATGCCCAGTTGCCACCGCCATTCTTCCGCGCCGAGGCCGATCTGTGCGATGCAGTAGTTGGAAAAATAGGCCAAGAGGATACCTATCACGATGTTGATCTGGAAGAGCCCGACAAGCCGCCCGCGCCGCGCGGCCGGGGACACTTCCGCTATGTATACAGGCCCCAGAACAGATGAGCCGCCAATCGCCAGTCCTCCAATGAAGCGGGAGATCACTAGGGTGGGCCAATTCCAGGCAAACGCGCATCCCAGTGCAGAGACGACATAGAGAACCGCAAGCAGCCGCAGGGTCTCACGCCCCCCGAAGCGCTGTCCCACCACGCCCGCTCCAATCGCACCGACTACGGTGCCCCACAGCGCGATCGAGACGGTCAGGCCCAGCGTTGCTGGAGTGAGGTTGTACTCCGCCGTCAGAGCATGCGTCGTCCCTGCGATGACTGCCGTGTCAAATCCAAACAGCAGTCCACCGAGAGCCCCAACCACTGCACATTTGAGCAGATAGGAATTCAGTTTCGTTCACCTCTTTTTCCTAGCCTCGAACGAGCATCGCCACGCCAATGAGAACGCAATCTCCTCAATCCAGTTTTATCGCATCAGCCGTTTCCGGATCCGGAGTGGCTTTGGTGCCCCTTCATTGCGAGCTCTGTGCGTTCGGTCTCTTGACAAAGTGAACTCGCACGGTTTTGATTTCAAACTGTTTCGTGTGGACCGTAATGGCTTTTCCCTGCACTCCCACTGTACCGGCGTTATTCTCCATCAGGTTTGTTTCCGCGGCGGAATCGACCTCAGCAGGCAATTGCAATCGGACGTCGCTTTCTTTCCCGGCCCACTCGTAGAATCGAGCGATAACGTCGTCACTGTGCTCCGCCTTCTTCAGCGCGGTAAGAACCACGTTTTCCTCTTGCAGTCCGAGGAAAGAGAATTCGTCTTTGAGATCGCCGTCATGCTTCTGCATCTGCCTGGTCAGCAAAGGGTAGTTGAGTTCGTATCCCTGCCGCACCGTCAAGGCCTCGCGCCAGTTCCCTCCGTGGGGATAGAGGGAATACGTGAACTCGTGGTGGCCTTCATCGGCGTGCGGATCGGGCCACTCCGGAGAGCGCAATAGGGAAAGCCGCAGCACGTTGCCCTTCGCGTCGTAGCCGTACTTGCAATCGTTGAGCAGACTCACGCCGTGAGTCGCGTCCGAGAGATCGGCCCATTGCAGCGCCGGCACTTCGAATTTTCCTTTTTCCGCGGGCGTGTTGCGTGTCGTCGGGCGTTCAATGGACCCGTAAGGAATCTCAAACGTGGCTTTGTCATTGTGCGCGCTGGAAGGCACGGCCACCTTCAACAGAATGTGCTTTTCGCGCCAGTCCGCGCTCATGTGCACATCCACACGCAGTGAGCCTTCTGTTACAGTGATATCGCGCACGAACGTCGAGTTTTGAAAATGATTTTTCACGCGCAACACGGCGCGCAACGGTCCGTTTTCGACCAGCTTGACTTCGTCGGCATGATCCAAATCCCAATGCTCTTTTTCAAAATCCGCGTCAATGTTCCACGCGTCCCATTGCCTGGGCTTGTCGCGGAATGTCTGCAGGAGATTCCCGCATGCCGATTGTTTGGGACCGCCCGTATCGATTTCGGAAGGCGCAAGCGCTTCGCTCTTGCTCCGCTTGTCAAAGAGGCTGGTCATGCAGCCGGTCTGCGGGTCCACCTTCAAGCGCACGAGGTCATTCTCCAGTGTGTCTCCTGTTGCTTTGATCTCCGCCGGCCCGGGGGATGGCTTTGCTGCCACGCGAACGTAGTAGGTGTGATAGCCAAGACTGGGGACGCTGGCCTTTAGGAGCAGACGCACGCGATGCGTCGTGGTGTCCTTGGCGAGAATTTGAGATGGCACTGCTTTTCCCGCAGAATCCACAACGTCCACCGCGGCCGCCTCCTCCGGCAGCTGGACTTCGGCTTCTACCACCTCGCTGCGTGGCCACGACAGTGAATTAAACACTACCACGGGTGTGCCAACGCCGTTCGAGCGAATATGCGCCGCAATTTCCGATAGCGATCCGTCAAGAATTCCATTGCCCACGCGCTGCACGTCTTCCAAGTTGCGCTTGGCATCGAGATAGTTCACCGCAATTCCGGAGCCCGGGAAAATATCGTGAAAATCGTCAAACAATAGATCTCTCCAACCGCGCTCAAAATCCTCCGTTGGATATTTCCTACCGTAAAGCGTAGCCAGGGACGCAAATTTTTCTGCGTTCAGGAGCACTTCCTCGGTCGTTCGAATTCGCCGCTTCGTTTCTGCCTGCGTGGTCATCACTCCGCGGTGATACTCGAAATAAAGCTCATCTCGCCATGTGGGCACCTTCATGGCGGACAGCTGCGGTTCCAAATCATCGAAAAAAGATTTCGCAGAACTGAAGCGCAAGTTAGGAAAGACAACGTCTGGCTTCCTCCACCGCTCGGCATTATCAAGCATGGTTCGCGTGGGCCCGCCGCCGTGGTCGCCGACGCCATACAGATGCAGCATTTCCGAGTGCTGCTTGGGATCTGTGCCATAGATCGAGGGAATCCAAACGGACAAGTCTGTGCCCAATTGCGCCGGATCGATCCCCGCCGCATAGTCATGCGGAAAATAGGTCAAGATCCGGCTGCCGTCCGGCGATTCCCACCAAAAGAGTTTGTACGGAAACGTGGTGAATTCGTGCGCCCACATCAATTTTTGCGTCACGAAATAATCGATCCCGGATTTCTTGTAGATTTGAGGCAACTGCCAGCTATACCCAAAAGAGTCCGGATTCCAACCAATCTTGACGTCCACGCCGAATTTGTCGTGAAAATAATTCTTCCCGACAAGAATCTGCCGCACTAGCGATTCGCCTCCCGGCATATTGAGGTCCGGCTCGACCCACATTCCACCGATGACCTCCCATCGCCCCTCGCGCACGCGCTGCTCGATTTCCTTGAAAAGATCGGGGTATTTTTCTTCCATCCATACGTAAGTGCGCGCCGAAGACATGGTGAATTTGAAATCCGGATACTCGCGCATCAGGTCGAGCGCGCTTTGAAACGTGTTTCGAACCACTTCCACGGTTTCCGTCCACGGCCACAACCAGGCCATGTCAATGTGTGAGTTGCCTGCCGCGCGGATGGTGAATTGCTTCAGCCACGGATCGAGCGCTTTCAGTTTGGCCTGGGCTTGTTGCAAAGAGGCGTCGAAAGCCCCCTGATCGCCACGGTCCAGAGTAGTGAAGTCGATAGCCTTAACAGCGTTGTCAAGCTGCGCCTCGCGCTCCGCTTTGCCATCGGGGAATGCCTCCACCATCGGCCCCGTCGCCAGGATTTCTTCCCGAAGGATGTCAGGATCCGGCCGGTTGGCGGCCGCTTCCAGTCGCAACTGGCTGCGGTAAATCTCTGTGCCTTTTTCCCCGGCATCCACGCGCACGGCGATCACGAACTTCTGTCCTGGCTGTGCGTTCTCCGCAAGGAGAATGGGCTGTTCGGTATCTTCGTCGCCGCGTTCGACGAGCGATCCGTTCGAAAAAACGGTGACGGTCATTGAGTCCCTGCTGCCGATGAACAACTCCAGCTTTACCCGCGCTCCGCGCACGGCATAACCATTGATTTTTTCCGGGATTTCGATGGTGCGCCGCAACACTCGCGCCCCGGTCTTCCATTCTTCCCGCACTTTGACCACCGGCCAGTCCGCATCATTAACCGAGGGATCTTCTGGATGCGGCATGTCTGCGTGGTATCGCCAATCGGACAAAGGAAGCTGCAAAAGCGACTCAAGATGAGCGAGCGCGGCTTTGTACACATCCGTCGAAAGATCTACGGCAGGAACGGTCGGGGATGCGCCGTTGACATACAGACCGGTGGAGTTGGGACCCTCTCCGGCGTTGTCCCACAAATCGAATTTGACGGCTACGCTCGCCGGGATTCCGCCGTAACCCAAATCTTCACCCGGTTTTCCTACTACGGAGCGGCCCTTGCCCTGGATGGCAAACGTGAAGCCGTCCGCCGTGGCATTCGTGAGCTGGAAAGTGAAGTCGTTTGTAAACGACCCGACGGGTACTTGTGTTTCAAAGAAGGCGCTGCTGGCCTGCCCCGAGCCTCCATCGGTTAACCGCAGCCGCCCGCCGGTCAGCGACGCATTGCCGTTCACCGACAATCTGCCCGAAAAGCCTGAGCTGAAGTCCACTTTGCTCGACGCTGCTTGGAAGGTCCAAGTGAGGATCTCTTGGATCGCACCCGCCCCGCCTGTTCCGGCCGTAAAGCCGACAAAAGCGGCTGGCCCTCCCACAATCTTCGGAATGTTCACAGGCGCGGACGTGGAAAAAGTTGCGCCCGTCCTCGTGTCCTTGATGGTCCACGCGAGAGTGGTGCCGTCGTAGGTCATGTGCACAAGGAAGATGTCGCCGCTGTGCAAGTCGATCTTAGCGACATCGCCCGCTTGAGCCGTGGTTCGAGCGGCGATCATTAGCAGCACGAAGACGATGAATGCAAATTTGATCGTTCGCTTCATTGCATTTCCACTCCTCCTGAGGAATGGCTAAAGCACACCCCGGCCTTCGTTTCGCAGAATCGCACTTTCCTTGACGTGCTCCGTTGCTGTCAATCCACTTGCATGTCATTTCCGGGTTCCCGCGTAACCCCTTCACGACGCAAGAGATATATGTCGTCCTTCCCCAAAGCCGTGGTACCTATCTGTTCCTGGCAAGGCCTGTTGTCTTTATATGCGGTAATATCAAACATCCATGCGTCTTCTCTTGAGGCTCACTCTGGTCGCGCTGTTCGTCGGCGCCGTTTCTATTGCCCAGCAACCATCTTCTGCCCCCATTACGGAGAGGCCGCTTCCCGGTAAGTTCACCGATATCACGTCCGCGCTCGGAGTCCATTTCGATTACCGATCCTCCCACACGCCCAAGCACTATTTGCCCGAAACTATGGGCGCGGGTGTCGCCCTCTTTGATTACGACAATGACGGTCTTCTGGACATCTTTCTCGTCAATGGAGCCCCCCTCCTTGATCCCACTCCGAAAGGTGCTATCCCGCAAAAGACCGGTCCAGACTACTGGAATCGCCTGTACCATCAGAAGCCGGATGGCACCTTCGAGGACGTCACCGAAAAAGCCGGTCTGCAAGGTTCCGGCTATGGCATGGGCGTGGCGGTAGGGGATTATGACAACGACGGCTTCGAAGATCTCTACGTCACTGCCTATGGCGGCAACAAGTTGTACCACAACAATGGCAACGGCACCTTCACGGACGTGACAGAGAAAGCCGGTGTGGCCGCGTCCGGCTGGTCCACTAGCGCGGCCTGGGTGGATCTAGACAACGACGGCCTTCTTGATCTCGTTGTCCTCCGTTACGTCCAGTGGGACTTCGATGACATCTGGTGTGGCGAACACCAAGAAGGATATCGCGCCTATTGCCACCCGGACATCTTTCAGCCCATTTCTCCTCTCGTCTACCATAACGATGGCAATGGCCATTTCACCGAGGTCTCCCAAAAAATCGGTCTCTCGAAACCTGGCAAAGGCTTGGGCATCGCCCTCGCGGATTACGACCGCGACGGCCACATCGACCTCTTCGTCGCCAATGACTCCATGGTCGAATTCCTTTATCACAACAAGGGCGATGGCACTTTTGAGGAAGTGGGCCTCCTGTCCGAAGTCGCCGTTGACGGCGACGGGCGCACGTACGCCGGCATGGGCGTCGATTTTGCCGACTACAATAACGACGGTTGGCCCGACTTGGTCATCACCGATCTTGCCAACCAGCGCTACGCACTCTATCTGAACAATCGCGACTCCACTTTTTCTTATGCCAGCTTTACTTCCGGCGTCGCTCGGGCCACTATGCCGCACTCCGGATGGGGCGTCCGCTTCCTCGATTACGACAACGACAGTTGGAAGGATCTGCTCATCGCCCAGGGCCACGACCTCGACACCGTCGAGTTGAACTATCCCAATCTCCATTACCGCGAACCCATGCTCCTCCTCCGCAACACCGGCAAAGACTTCGTCGACATCTCCGCATCCTCAGGCGCGATCTTTCGCGAACCCTGGCTAGGCCGCGGCATGGCCATCGGCGACATCGACAACGACGGGCGCCTCGACGCTGTCGTCACCACCAACGACGGACCTGTCCATATCCTTCACAACGAAACTCCCACGCAAAACCACTGGCTCACCCTGAAGCTTGTCGGCCACAAAAGCAATCGCGACGCCATCGGCGCCGAAGTCAAGCTCGTCACGGTGAAAGGCCACCAGTTCGCCACGGTTTCCACTGCCGGAAGTTACTTGTCCTCCAGCGACAAGCGTGTTCACTTCGGTCTCGGCTCCGAATCCCTCGCCCAATCCATCGAAATCCGCTGGCCTAGCGGCATCCTGCAAACCGGGAAAAACATCCGCGCCGACCAAATCGTCCAAGTCGATGAGCCGCTTGCGGGACCCGCTCCAAAATGAGTTCCACCTCTGCGCCACGCCGTCTCGCGTCCCTTCTACTCGCACTCGTCGCTCTCAGCGCCTTAGCGCTCTGCCAATTTGCTCTCAGCCAGCAATCCACGCAAACTGCTTCCGAAAAGCCGCAAAATTTTCCGTTGCCCCGCCCTTCCGGCATGTCTACGGGCGGCATCCACGCTCCTATCAAGGATTCTCATTCCCGCCCGATCACTGCCGGCGGCTTTGTCGACGGCGCTCCCGTCGTGTTTATCGACATCACCCATCAAGCCGGCCTCGACAAGTTTCACCATCGCTCCGGCTCTCCCGAGAAATCCACCATCATTGACGCTCCGGGCTCCGGCGTCGCTCTTCTTGATTACGACAACGATGGCTGGCTCGACATTTACCTCCTCAACGGCTCAACCGTCGCCGCCAGCAAGGGCGCCGAGCCCGCTCCCCGCGCCGTGCTCTTCCACAACAATCATGACGGCACGTTCACCGACGTTACCGAGAAAGCCGGCGTCTCCAATGACCGCTGGGGCTTTGGCGTGGCCGTCGCCGACTACGACAACGACGGCTGGCCCGACATTTACGTCTCCAATTACGGAAAAAACCGTCTCTACCACAACAATCAGGACGGCACGTTTACCGACGTCGCCGAAAAAGCCGGCGTCGCTCTCGGCGGCTGGTCCACCGGCCCAACCTGGGGTGACTATGACCGCGACGGCCTGCTCGACCTCTTTGTTCCCGGTTACGTCCATTACGATCTCGATCGCCCAATCCTCGCAGGCAAGGGCGGTGTTCCCGAAGGAGCCTGTCAATATCGCGGCGTCGACGTTTTTTGTGGTCCCATAGGTCTCCTCGGCGAGAGCGATCATCTCTTTCACAACAACGGCGACGGCACCTTCACCGACGTCAGCCTCAAAGCCGGCGTCGCCGATCGCGAAGGCCGTTACGGTTTTGCTTCCGTTTTCGCGGACGTCGACGACGACGGCTGGCTCGACCTCATCGTCGCCAACGACTCCACTCCCAACTATCTCTATCGCAACCGCCACGACGGCACTTTCGAGGACGTGAGTTACATGAGCGGCTTCGCTCTCAACGAAGAAGGCCGCGCGCAAGCCTCCATGGGCATCGCCCTCGGCGACTACAATCGCGACGGCCGTTTAGACATCTTCATCACCACGTTTTCCGACGATTACAAAACTCTCTATCGCAACGATGGCGACGCTAGCTTCACCGACGTTTCCTTCAAGGCCGGCCTCGGCAATCCCACCATTCCATTCCTTGGCTGGGGCACGGGCTTTCTCGATTTCGACAACGACGGCCTGCTCGATCTTTTTATCGCCAATGGCCACGTCTATCCCGTCGCGGACAAGCGCGATTGGGGCACCACTTGGGCGCAGCGTCCGCAACTTTTTCGCAATCTCGACGGCGCTAAATTCCAGGAAGTTCCGCCCGCCACCGGCAGCGGCCTCGCCTCCGTTGTGTGCGCGCGCGGCGCGGCTTTCGGTGACCTTTTCAACGACGGCCACATCGACGTCGTTCTCAACAATCTCGACTCGGCTCCCACATTGCTTCGCAATGTCGTCAGCAATGGCAACCACTGGCTCACTCTGAAGCTCGTTGGCGGCCCGAAAAGCCCCCGCGACGCCATCGGAGCCAAGGTCTTCCTAACCTCTGGCCGCGTCCGCCAGCGCGCCGACGTCTTCAGTGGCGGCAGCTATGCCTCCAGCTCCGACCCACGCGTCCATTTCGGCTTGGGTCCCGTCGCCAAAGTCGACAAACTCGAAATTCACTGGCCCAGCGGCGCTGTGGAGTTGGTCTCGCTGTCCGCCATCGACCGCATCCTCACGGTCGTCGAAGGCAAAGGCACCGCCAGCTTGCCGTAGCGGCGGTCTTTTAGACCGCCATCTTTAGCCTTTGTGGCGGCGAGTTCACCTCGCCATCTTCTTTCCTTTCAATTGCTTGCGATATGCCTGTGCCCTCGCAATCTCCCGCGCCTGCCATTTCGCGCGCGCAACCAAGAGCGTTGTTGCTTCTCCGCTTCGGCCTCTTCTCGCGAATGTAACGCCGCGTATCTTTTCCTCAGATTCTCCCCATCGTCTCTTACCCAGCCTTTTAGCTCTCTTTACCTCTGATTCCCAGGGAAGAACTGGCACTAGTGGTTTTGTTCTCAAGCACATAGCGGGGAATGCAGGGATGACACCTCGATGCATTGACACCCTCCCGCTTCTTCGCAAGACTCCGCCCCAATGGTGCGGGGCCCATGTGGTTTTTGTGTATTCATTCACTCTCGCTTAGTTTGGGGGCTAAAATGAGATCCTTCTTGATCTTTGTGCAAAGTTTCATCCGTGTTTCGCCTGGCCCGAAGACGACCGTCTTCCTGGCTTGCCTCGCCCTCTGCTCCTTGTTCCTGTCCTCTCCCTCGGGTCTGCTCGCCCAAGCTCTTAGCGGCGTCAATGGGACCGTGACAGACCAATCTGGAGCTGTCGTTCCCGATGCCAAAGTGACGATTACGAATACCGCGACCGGCGTGGTGAGCAACGCCACGACAAGCTCCGCGGGCACCTTCACAGTAACCGACCTGATTCCGGGCCAATACACGGTCAAGATCGAAAAAGCGGGTTTTGCCGTGTGGGTCAGCCGCAACGTTACCGTGGAAGTCGGAAGGAACTCCAGTGCCGATGCCGTTCTCAAGCCAGGCAGCGTCACTGAAAGTGTCGAAATTATCGCACAGCCGATCTCGCTGGAGACTTCGGAACCGGAACTCGGTGCATCAGTGGAAACCCCGGTTGTAAACGAGCTTCCCCTCCCTCTGGGCTCGGACATCGGCGCTCGCGGCAGACAAATTGACAATTTTCTGTTTATTACGCCGGGGGTGACCGGCGGCGGCTTCAGCCACCGCATTAATGGCGGTTTGGACTTTCAGAATGAAGTGGTATTTAACGGAGTGGCTGTCGCCCAGTCTGAAACGCAAGGCTTGCAAACTAATATCAACCCGCCCTTCGAGATGGTAAGTGAGTTCCGCGTCCTGACCTCGGCGTTTTCTGCTCAATATGGCCTGGCACAGGGGGTGGCGTCCTATCAATTCGCGTCGGGCACAAACACCTTTCACGGGGACGTTTTCGAGATCATGCGCAACAGCTATTTCGATGCGAGAGACGCCGCCACGGCGGCTGCGGGCGGGCCGACGGCGGTGGACCATGAAAATAATTTCGGCTTAACCGTCGGTGGGCCGGTTTATCTTCCGAAAATCTACCGTGGAAAAGACAAGACGTTCTTTCACGTGAGCTTGGAGTGGTACCGCTTGAACCAGGGCATTACCGGCACAATGACTGTTCCGACTCCGGCCATGATCGCCGGCGACTTCAGCGCTTTCCCACAGCCGATTTATGTTCCCGCTGGCTTCGTGGCTCCGTCGGGCTGCACCGCGCCCGCGTCGGAATCACAGTGGCCTGGAAACAAAATTCCGTCAGCATGTTTCAGTAGCATCTCAGGCGGCTTGTTATCCTCAAAAAACACGCAAATACCGGCTCCCGACGTTCCCGGAGCTGGCTTCGTGCACAATAAACTGGCAGATTTGAAAAGTCTTCCGACCAGGAATACGCTGGGAGGTTTCTCGATCGACCACAATCTTTCTGATAAGCAAAAACTCCACGGCAGTTATTGGCGCAATGTTTACAACACCCCGGCAGAAGATAATGGCGCTCCCTTCTCAAACGGCCTCTCGGATTTGAAAAATGAGCCTCGCATTGGGACGGGCCTCTTCTTGACCTACTCCAACGCGATATCGAGCAATCTTGTGATGACGGCAGGGCTAGGCTGGATGGGAGAGATCAACAACGAAATCAATGCCCATCTCGGAAACCCGTTTACTGCCGTTGATAAAAGCGAGATCCTTCCTACGATTTCCTTCACTGGCGATTCATTCGCTCCGACATCGTGGGGGGTGAACGGCAACGGAGAAACCTTCTCGATCAACCGCAAACTGGGCATCAGCTTCGACAACAATTGGCTTTGGATTGGTGGACGCCACACGTTCAATATTGGTTGGGAGATCCGCCGCACCTACCAGGACGACCACGAATGTCAGAATTGCGGCGGCAATTTCACTTTTAGCAGTCTTACGACCAGCAACGGCCTTACAAGCGGCGCCCTCAACGAAAACAACACCGGCAGCTCCTTCGCTAGCTTTTTATTGGGAATGCCGGACTCTGCCGGCCGCCATTTTGCTCTGGAAACGAAACTTCGAAACTTCTACATCGCGCCGTACCTGCAAGACAATATCAAGATCAATCCAAGGCTGACCGTCGACGTCGGTGTCCGCTGGGAAATTATGCGGCCCTTTACCACCGAGGCGGTTACTGGCCAGCCTGCCAACCAGATTGTCTTCTTCGATCCCATAGCTCCCAATCCCGGTGCCATTAGCAACAGCAGCGGGAAGCCCCTCCTCGGCGCCGCAAGTGTTCTCGGGACTTGTTCTGGTTGTGTTGGGTATGATCGCGCCGACACTCGCTGGCGTCATTTCAGCCCGCGCCTTGGCCTCGCCTATAAGCTGAATGACAAGACTGTCCTTCTCAGCGGTTATGCGTTGAACTTCCTGGACACTGGTGCGTACGAATATGGCGTCAATAAAGTAGCCGTCAACTACGGTAATCTCCTGGCCAGCGATTTCACCGCGGGCTCCAACGGCACAAATACTCCCGGGTACTGCAACGTTTCGCCGAACTGCACCTGGGATGCTTTCCACATGCCTCTGCCTCCTCCCCTTCCTTTTAGCCCGACGATTGCCAATAGCACGGGCAACCTGCACCAATTTGGAAGGGACCGGGGACGGGCTTCCTACGTTCAGGCCTGGAATGTGGCGATTCAGCGGGAGTTGCCACGGAATATGTTCCTGTCCGTCGCTTATATAGGCAATAGGGGCACGCACCTAGTATCCCGGTTGGATACTCCCAACCAGGTCAGTCCCAACTTTCTGAATCTTGGTTGCGTACTCCTGGAGCCCTGGACAGCAACAACCAATTCGGGCAGTTGCACCTCAGCACTAACACCGCAGTCTGCTCTGCAGAATCTCGGTTTCGGCAAAGATGCCAGCGGCTTCTTCAGCCCTTACGCTAATTTCCTCAGTGATTTCGGGGCTGGACAAACGCTAAACCAGGCGATCCGTCCCCTCCCGCAGTTCTTCGGTATGGTCAATAATTTCGATCTTTCCGGTGTTGACCATTACAATTCCCTCCAAACAGAAGTTCAAAAGCGCTTCACGAGCGGCGTGAGCTTCCTTGTGGCTTACACGCTATCCAAGACGATGTCGAATGCCGATAGTGGCTTCTCGACATTCGATGAAACCCCGGTGAATAAATTCAACAAGAAACAGCTTTGGTCCATCGCAGGCGATGACAGAAGACACGTACTGAACATCAGCGGGCTCTACGAATTGCCTTTGGGCCCCGGGAAGCGCTTTCTCAACCGGAGCGGTGTGCTCGCGAAGAATCTGCTGAGCGGCTGGCAGTTCGGCGGTGTTTTCCAATACTCAAGTGGCACCCCCCTTAGGATCGGGGCCAACGGTAGCCCCCTCCGTACTGGAAATATTGCCAATGTTGTGACGGGGCAGTCGCTGAGCGTTGACTACAACAATTATTACAAGGGCCTGTCTGTATTCAACACGGGCGCTTTCTCTTCGCCTGGCAGGTTCGCCGTAGGAGACGCTCCGCGACGAATTGAAGGTCTCCGCACGTCCTTCAACGCCAATGAGAACATTAATTTGGCTAAACACTTTTATTTCAGTGAGCGCGTCGGCGCGGAACTGAGGATGGAATTCTTCAACGTACTCAATCGAATGCAAATCTGCGACCCGGAGACAAACGTTGACAACAGCAACTTTGGAAGAATCAACGGCGGCTCCGTTTGCCAAAAGAATAGCCCTAGAACGGGACAAGCTTTCTTCAAAATAAGCTTCTGAACTAGGCTGGCGCCATCGTCCCGATAGCGGTCGAGGAAGCCGGGGCTCTTTGGGCCCCGGCTTTGTTTTTTATAACCAAGGCGATGCCCATTGAGTTGCGCGTGAATTTCGAGCCCCAAAAGATGGTGGACCTGCACGGCCCGGATCTTTGATACTCTGCGATCATCTCTTACCGATACTTCTGTGTTTGCCGGAAGCCCGAAAAATCGCTTCGCAAGCCCTGTCCTTGCCACACATTCAAAAGGATCAGACCTTAAGCTTAAGTCCTTTGTTAGCCATACATGCGAAAAGAAGGCAGGGCGGAAGAGCTTACCCTTAACTAGGCGCACGCCTTCCTCTGTGGCTACGTTTGCCTGTTTGCTTTTTCTCTGCGCCACGGCCGCACAAGGACAAACCCCTCCGGCGAGCGCCAATCGCCCAGCTCCACCCGGCGCGACGGCTCAAAAAACCGCTGGCCCGAGTTCTGGCCAACCGGATGCGTCCCTTGCGGAGGCGCAAACACTGTTGCAGAACGGGCGGTTTAACGCGGCGGAGGTCGCTGTTCGCGAATATCTAAAACGGCACGCGGATACTGCCGAAGGCCATTTTCTGCTCGGCTACATCCTTTTCCGTCAAATACAGACGGAAGCGAACCTGAAGTCGCCAGCCGAGGACGTAAAGATTCCTGATGTAAGCCCTTCGGATTCAAAATCCAGAGAAGAGAAAGCCAAAGCTTCGCTCGCCGAATTCACCGAAGGCGCGAAATACCATGACCCGAGCGCCTTTGATTTGAAGATCGTCGCCCTGGACTACGTTTTGCTTGGCGACTATGCCGATGCCGACAAGTGGCTGACCAAGATGCTTGGGTGGACTCCCGATGATTCCGAAGGCTGGTATTACCTCGGCCGCACCAAGTACAACGAAAACCGCTTTGAGGAAGCCATCCACGCGTTCGAGCAATGCCTGAAACTCGACCCCAGGAACGTGAAGGTCGAGGACAACCTGGGATTGTCTTATGCCGCTCTCGGCCGCAACGAAGAAGCCGCTGCGGCATACCAGCAAGCTATCGCTTGGCAATCGCAGGCAGCCTTAAAGAATTCCGGCCCCTACATCGACCTTGGCAGGCTCCTCCTGGACCAGAACCGCCCGAAGGAGGCAGTTTCCTATCTTCTCCAGGCGATTGAAATCGCTCCGCGCGAGGCCCGGGCACACGAATTGCTTGGAAAGGCCTACACCTGGCTGGAGCAGCTCCCGAAGGCGCAAACGGAACTGGAAAAAGCAATCGAGCTCTCTCCCCAAAGTGCCAATCTCTACTGCGTGTTGGCTCCGGTCTATCGGAAGCAGGGACTTACCGAAAAGGCGAAAATCGAATACGATCGCTGCGCCGCCCTGACTGGTAGCCATTCTGTCCCGGAGACACCCCGGCCATGAAGGATCCACGCGTGTTGGAAAAAATTCTCTTTAGAAAGCCTATACCTGGAGGGAGTGTCTGCCCCGGAGGTCATCATGGTTGTTCTTTACTCTTTTCTTGCAGAAGCTGCTTCGCTCGTTCCGCAGTCGCCGCCCGGGCGCTCTCTTCCAGTTTGCTGAAGAGCTTCATCTCGGCCTGCGCTTCCTGCGTTCTTCCGAGGGCGCGGTACGTTTGGGCCAGCAAAAAGTGCGTGGAAGGTTCGGCGGGGTCGGACTTCTCGGCCATTTCCAGATCTTTCAGCGCTTCCGCGTGGCGGTCCAGCTTCATCAAGGCGCGTGCCCGATCCACGCGCGCCTGCATTAAATTCGGGCAAATGGTCAATGCCTTCTCGACCTCCGCAAGCGCTCCCTCCGGATTTCCGCGCTGTTCCAGGACGATGTTGCCGATCTTCCATTGCGCCAGGCAATTTGCCGGGTCGTTGGAGAGTTCCGCCTTGAACTGTTCGGTCGCGGCGTCCCACATGTTGAGCGACCAATATGCGTTGCCAAGAAGGTAGTGGGTCCCGGACCGTTGCGGCGCCATCTCCACTGCCTTTTTGTATTCGATCAGCGCACCGTCGTAATTTTTCATGCTTTCCATGATTTCGCCGGAGATTTGGTGTACCCAGACGGAGTTTGGATCGATTTCATTTAGTTTCGACAGCGCTTGCTCGGACAACTTCATGTGCACCTTGCCGAGTAGATACCAGATTTCTTGGTTCGCCGGCTGGCGCTGCGAGAGTTGCCGGAGGTGATCCGCCGCGGGATTTAATTCGCCGAGCTTGATCAAATCGTTCGCCAAAAAAAGTTCGGCGTTATAGTCCTTGGGATTGGTGCGCAGAGCCGCTTCCAAACTGTGCCGCGCTCCCACATAATCTCCCATCTCATAGCGTGAGATGCCCAGAAGCGCGGAGGCCGAGGACATTTTCGGATCGATCTTCAATCCTTTTTCCAGAACTTCGGCGGCTTTCTTATACTCGCGCTGCCTCAGATAAAGGGCACCAAGATTGTTGTAGGCGGCGCCAAGACGCGGGGCCACTTGCAAGAGAGATTCGTAGTTCGCCGCAGCCCCGGCAAGGTCTCCCCGTGCCTGAGCCGCTTTCGCTTCCCCGTAGAGTTTTGAGACGCGAGGATCATTCATTTCAGCATCGGATTGCGCCGAAACGCTCGGCGGAAGAGACAGAGAAGGAAATCCAAGAAAGAAAAGACAAAGCACGGCCGTGACGGCGCTTCTTGGTGGTGCTAAATAGGGGGACTTCACGAAATTGATTCTATCCTTGCAAATTTGCATGTCAATGGAGGGTGGGAAAGAATCGCGTTTATTCCCCGAGGCCGAAAAGAATACACTCCTTTTTTGCGTATCCGCGACGACGGCGTTCCTTCTTCTCTTTTGAATGCGGAGCTTTTCGATGGGCTAGGCCATCTTGATTCGCCGCAAGGTGCATGCTACCCTCTCGTCCATTCAGGGTAATCCGCTATGCAGACGGTAGTGGGTCCTTCGCGGACTTTGGTCTTCAGCATTTTCGAAGTCGATCCCAGAGCTGCAGAACTGCGCAAGCATGGCGTCCGCATCAAGCTTCAGGATCAACCCTTTCGAATCCTTTCGTTCTTGTTGGAACGCCCGGGGGAACTCGTAACACGGGAAGAGATTCGCGAAGAGCTATGGCCGGGTCACACCTTTGTTGATTTTGACCGCAGTCTGAATAAGGCGATTGCCAAGCTGCGCTCCGCTCTAGGGGACTCCGCAGAAAGCCCTCGCTACATAGAGACCATTCCTCGACACGGCTACCGCCTCATTGTTCCCGTCGCTTTAGGCCAGCACGTCCCAGCACAGGTTCCCGCCTATCCCAGGATGGAGCAAGGACGCGCTCGTTCAACGGAATCAACGGAAGTGGACTTCCTTAAGATTCAGAGGCCAGCGCAATTGTTTTACTCGCTGATGGAAGGATGGGGCTTTTCTTTGGTCATGGCCATCTTCGTCACCTTTGTGGCGCTGGCCGGTATCTTCTCTGTCCGGATGAAGCTACCCATGCCTTTTGGCGCTTCCGCTTCTCCCGTGAACCTCCGCCTGTCCGTCGCGGTGCTGGGATTTCGGAATCTCTCTGAAAACTCCCGCGACGCCTGGCTCTCAACGGCTTTTTCCGATTGGTTGACCACAGAGCTTTCCGCCGGGGATCAACTCCGGACACTTCCGGCAGAAAATATTGCGCGAATGAAGGCGGAGCTTTCCCTAAAGGACATGGACAGTTTGGGGAGGGAAAGCCTCGAACGAATTCGAAAGAACCTCGGCACAGACCTAGCCATTGCAGGCTCGTATGCCTCGCTGAGTGTAAATTCCGCCAGCCAGATTCGGCTTGACTTGCGCCTGCTCGACGCACGCACCGGGGAGACGTTATACGCAAATTCCGAGACCGGCTCTCAAGCGAATCTTTTCGAGCTCGTTTCCCGAGCCGGTGAAAAGTTGCGCGCATCTCTTGGCATTCGCAAGATAACGAAGCAGGAGGCCGTTGAGGTAGCGACGGCTCTTCCTCCAAGCGCGGAGGCGGCACGGCTTTATGCGGAAGGACTTTCCAGGTTGCGCGTATTTGACGCGCTATCCGCCCGGGATTTACTCATCAAGGCAGTTGCCGTGGAGCCTAATTACTCGCTTTCGCACGCCGCACTGGCTGTGGCTTGGGCGCACCTCGGATACGATCAGAATGCGGCCGACGAAGCAAAAAAGGCATTCGATCTATCATCCAGCTTGTCGCGTGCCGACCGATTGCTGGTCGAAGGACGATTTCGCGAAATATCTCATGACTGGGAGAAGGCGATAGGAATCTACCAGGCGTTGTTTCAGTTTTTTCCCGATAACCCCGATTATGGTCTGGCGCTTGCGAATTCTCAGGTGAAAGCCAACAGATGGAAAGATGCGCTGGAAACCGTGGCGGCTTTGCAAATCTTGCCTGCTCCTCTGCGGGACGACCCCCGAATTGGTCTGGCCGAGGCCGAGGCCGCGATGCCTCTCGGTGACACCAAACGTACGGAAACTTCCCTTTTGGGAGCGGCACAAAAGGCCCGAGCGTCCGGTGCCTCCCTGCTGGTGGCCAAAGCTATGGTCGCCCAGGCGTGGCTGTTCGAAAACCTCGGTCGCCTGGACGCAGTGGACAAAGTCGTTCACGAAGCCAGAGATCTCTATTCTGCAGCTCACGACCAAAGGGGAGTCGCGGATGCCGAGACCGTTGAAGCCATCGCTTTGACCTTTCAGGGAGATTACCTCTCTGCGCGCAAACGCTACCGGGAAGCGCTCGCGATCCATCAAAACATAGGGAATGAACACAGCGTTGCAGGTGAATTCGATAATCTCGGCGAGATTTCTCTTTATCTCGGGGACGTTCGCGGGGCCCTCCAGAGATTTCAGGAGGCCCTCCATACTTATCAGGAGGTTCGTGACGAGAACGGCATGGCACTCGCAAAAATTGGATTGGGAGATGCATTGTTCACTGAGGGGAAGCTTGCGCAAGCGCATAAGATGTACGAAGAGTCTCTAGAAACTTGCCGCCAGAACGGAGACAGGGATCGCGAAGCAGAAGCGCTGATGGGGCTAGCGCAGGTCTTGCGAGCGCAAGGGGATTTGCAAGGAGCGTGGCAGAGTGAAACACGCGCCAAAGAAGTCTTTCAGGAGGTAGGAGATAAAGCCCCTGAAGCTCGGGCGGAGTTGCGTCTGGCGCAGTTACGCCTCGACCGTGGTGAAAATGACGAGGCGGCGAAATCTATACAGCTGGCAGAGGACCTTCTTGCCAGGACTGGGTCCCCAAGAGATGACGCGACTGCGAGGATCCTGCTTTCCCAGGCCCTTAATGCGTCCGGCAAACTCAACGAGGCGAGAGAAAGCGTCTCCCATGCCATCCAGTTTGCGGAGCATTCTCACGACCTGGACATCTCCCTTATGTCCAAGATCATTCTCGCCCGAATCGATGCACTTTCAGAGAATCCCACGCAGCGCAAAGAAGCCGTGAAACGACTGAATGCCGTGGCGCAGCAGGCGAAGGCCGCGGAATTTACCTATGCGGCGCTGGAAGCGCGGTTGGCTGCAGGAGAGATTGAGCTTCGCGGGGATGACCGGGAGGCGGGCCGCGCCCAGCTGGTCGAGCTGCAGCGCGACGCCAGGGAAAACGGATTCGGTTTTATCGCTCAGAAAGCAGCGACTCGTCTTCAAGCCCTAGACCTGTCTCTCAAAACCCCTAGCAGTGTTCTCCGATAGTGCCCTCTCAAGCTCCTCTGGAAAGTCCTTTGCGTAATTTGATGGCGGCTTGCGCTTTCACCCCTGGCCATCTGAAATGTCTGGCCACGCAGGAGACATCGGCCCTATAGCTTTGAATAAGGAGCAGTACTCCCATACAGCGAGCGTGCTTCCTTGAATGCACGCTTGTCGGCCCGCAGTGGAATCACGAAAGTCCATAAACGCGACTTCCGACCGCCTGAGGCCCTCTCCAACGACCTCAATCCCTTTGAGTGCGCAGAGCATTGTAAGCAATAGAGGGGCCTGTTCACCCACGCGTTCCCATTTCTCTGGTCGTGAAAGGCTGCACAAACAAGGGGAGGGAAATATGTTTGTGGTCAGCACTTCCCTCCCGTTCAAGTGGGTTTAGCGACGCGCTCACGCCGTGTGAACACCTTTGAGAAATGCTCCCAGCTTGGCCGTCGCCCGGAACTGCGGAATAGCTTCCAGTTCCTTGAAGGCAGAAGTGAACGCGTTGGACAAACTCCACATCGTTCGCGGAGCGAACTCCTTGTACTGCGGATCGAAGTAGCGGCTATGCGCGACTCGGGCCAAGTGCTTGGGTACCTCGAGTTCGCCCTCGATGAAAGCCCGATAGATGATGAGCTTCGCGGCCTCATCTGAAAGCTGGCTGGTGCGCCAACTCTCGACCTGGCGGCGCATCGGCTCGAAGCTGCGCTGCATGCGGTCAACGCCGATGGAAATGCTATCCTGCAGCCCGAAGTTCTTGGTGTGTTTCGCTAAGACGGGGGTGTAATCGCCATGGAACGCCATGTTGTCGCACACCAGCACTCGGTAACCTACGGTGAGGGCAAGCCTCATGGACTTGTCGTTGGAGTTTCGGACGCCGATTGAGAATCGGCATCCGTCGAAGGTGGTTTCGAGGTCGAGGACTCCGAACATCTTCATGCCGTCGCCTGCAACTGCGTATTCCTCCCGCACCACTGAGATCTGTCGGAAGCTCAGCGTTTCGGTCAGCGCCCCGATAATCTCGAAGTGTGGAAGGGGTTGATGTGTGACGCTCCCCGCGGGCGTCGGGATCACCTTCAATTCTTCTCGGGTGATTTTCGAACTGCCGCTGTGCGCCAAGAGTTGGGACTGTTCCACTGTGTCTTTCTCCTTTCAATTCAGAGGTTCAACTCCGAGATCCGCGAAGCGAGGCAATCCACGAGACACGGACTTCGGATTTCGCTATGAGAGCGCAGGCCGCATTCAATTAAAGTTTCGCGGCGAGGATCGATCGGGAGAATCAGGTTGGGAGGGACGCTAAATAGAGGACACGCTCGTTCTCTGTGCGTGAAGCGGGACACACGCCTACGGTGATTAACAGGGCTTCTCTAAAGGACTTTATCCCGGGTAAAGCCTAGAACCTGGGACAGCAGGCTCATATAAAAGGAGGGATTCCTATTTTGATTCCGCGCCCAAGAGGATCGATTGCGCCCGCAATTCATCGGGCGGGATTTCCACCACCTTGCCATCACGCCAGACGTAGATTGGCATGCCCTGGCGAGCGTGTTCCACAATCACTTTTTCGACAGCAGCTTTGAGCGCCATCTCGGCGCGCTGCTCCAATGGCAGATCAAGGACGTTTGGTGGCGGTTTTGTCATGGCTTCCCGTAGCGAGCGACCAGCATATTGTAAAGCTCTTCATTCATTATATGGAGGCTACCCTGTTTCTCAAAGGCCACGATAGCGGGTGTTGCGCCTGAGTTATCGAACAACATCCAAGAGTTTCCGAGAGGCCGATAGTGCAGCAGGAAGTTGCGAATCGAGCGGTCGAATCGGCGGCGAACCACAACATCCGGTACATCGTGGCCACCTTCCAAGACTCTAGCTCTCACCCTTCTTAGCGCGAGAGCGACAGTTGGGATCCATAGAAAGAAGAAGTGCACGTCATATCTGCGCTTGGTTAGATCCCGAATGAGGTTCAGGTAGCTACGGCCTGAGAGAGTTGTTTCGAAGCCGAAGCTCGCGGCGCGTTTTACATAAGAATTGATCTCTTCAATCATCAGCCGTCCAGCGCGAAACGCAACATCTTCCGGGGAGAACGGCGACACACCCTGCGCGATCAAGTCCGCGTTGATGAAATTCTTGCAATCCGCATAATTCGGCAAGAATTCCCGCGCGAAGGTCGTCTTACCCGCGCCATTCGGTCCCGCAATAATGTAAACCTTCGAACTCATCATCGCCCCACAAGGTGGCCTCCAATAATACCGGAGCTGCAACCACTAACCTGGCTAACTCCTCCGGAAATGCAGGGACATCAGAACGTATCGGTACTGCTCTCCGTCATTTCCACTGGGCCGGAACTTGACGGCACTATCAGGGTCTGTGCAGAACCTTAGGCATTTCCAAAGGTTTTGCACACAAGGACTCAAGAGGTGGACGACAGCTCTTTGTACGAAACGAGTCAGGGATAGAATTCGGATTCTACTCCCGGGATGTAATGGTTCGGCAAGGCAGGAACGGGCACTCGATTGTACCGGGTGCTCCACTTGATCCGTGCATCGCCCGAACGTTCGCGACCTCTTTTCTGTCCATAATTCATAACAACATATCATGGGACTTGCTGCTCGAAGATCGCCTGACTCCTGTCAGGGCAATCCCTTTTTAGGAGCATCCGCTTGTGCTTCCGCAGTTGACGCACTTGTAGCAGCTTCCGTTGGGCACCATGAGCATGCCGCAAGTTGGGCATGAAGGGGCATCTCCGGTCGTACCGCTGCCATTGCTTGACTGAATCAGTCTGCGGTTTGCCGCGTTTACCGCTGACGAACTAATGGCCGGGCGAATCATATCCTGGTCGCTCGATGCGGCCCTCGGTTTGAGATATTCCGATGAGAGGAACTTGCCACCAAGCCAGCGGGCAATGTAATCGAGCACGGAACTGGAGTAGCGAATGCTCTGATTCTCCGTGAATCCGGAAGGCTCGAACCGCGTGTTCGTCAGCTTGTCCACCAGGGCTTTCAGTGGCACGCCGTATTGAAGGCCGATCGAGATTGAAAGCGCCAG
>WNGP01001029.1_pt1 | contig 22384 bp, 21 predicted proteins | sample 5407671 | NCBI WGS metagenome assembly WNGP01 (sample SAMN13153381, study PRJNA577476) | soil metagenome | isolation source: 40 cm soil or saprolite under Garry oak tree replicate 2 | place: USA:California | collected 2016-06-15
ATTGATCTTGGAGTCACGAACTTAGCGGCGATAGCTTCAAACCGAGAGGGTTTTATCCCTCGATTGGTTAACGGTCGCCCGCTCAAAGCGTGGAACCAGTGGTATAATAAACGCATGAAAGAGTTAAAGAAGCGGCTTCCCAAAGCTGACCGAGAGCGCGTGACCCGCCAAATGGAACGCATCACCAACACACGCAACCGGCGCATCCATCACTACCTGCACACCGCCAGTAAGCGCATTATTGACTTCCTGGTAAAAGCGGGAGTAGGAACGGTCATTATCGGGAAGAACCCGCTCTGGAAGCAAGAAGCCAGCATGGGTAAGCGCAATAATCAAAACTTCGTGTCTATCCCCCATGCGCGCTTCATTGACATGCTCAGCTACAAAGCAGCCTTAGTCGGCATCCAGGTGGAAGTCAGGGAAGAGAGCTATACCAGCAAAGCCAGCTTTCTTGATCTTGACCCCATCCCCGACTACAAACCCAACGATGAGGAAGAGCACATCTTTAGCGGAAAGCGCATCGGACGGAGAAACCGCCTGTACCGCACCAAAGATGGACGCAAGATCTGCGCTGATGTCAACGGCGCGTACAACATCTTGCGTAAAAGTAGACCTGATGCATTTGCCAATGCAGGTGCAAAGGGAATAGCGGCCTATGTAGTTCAGCCCGTACGGCTTGCCGTATAAACTCAACAAGAAATAGGGCGTGTGCAATACCACGCTACGTTTTTGGAACTATGAACCAGACTCCTTTGATCGATATACAACACATCAGCTTTACCTACCCTGGATACAAAACCAGCCGGGGAGAGGTACAGCCTATCCCGGCGCTGCGAGATGTCATCCTCTCGATACAGCCGGGAGAATACCTGGCGCTGCTTGGTCACAACGGCAGCGGGAAATCAACGCTGGCCCGCCATTGCAACGCCCTGCTCACTCCCGATAGCGGACGCGTGCTGGTAGCGGGGCAAGATACTTCAATGCGGGCCAACCAGAGAGCCATACGAGATATGGTCGGCATGATCTTCCAGAATCCAGATAACCAGATCATCGCAACCGTGGTGGAAGACGATATCGCCTGGGCGCTCACCGTACGGGGCATGCCCGCCGCGCTCATCATCGAGCGCGTCGCAGACGCAATGGAGGCGGTGGGCATTACGCACCTGCGGGGACTGCCTCCCCATAAGCTTTCCGGCGGTCAACGCCAGCGCTTAGCCATTGCCGGAGTACTGGCGCTACGCCCTCAGTGCATCATCGCCGACGAGGCTACCTCGCAGCTTGACCCGCTCTCGCGTCAAGAAATTGTCGCGCTGCTCCAGCAATTGAACCGCGAGCACGGACTGGCGGTTATCCAGGTAACACACCTGCTCGAAGAGGCGGCCCTGGCGCAGCGCATTATCGTGATGGAACAGGGGCAGATTGTCATGGAAGGGCCACCCCCTGTGATTTTCGCCGACCTGGAGCGGTTGCGCCAGCTCAAACTGGCAATCCCTGAACCCATCGAACTGGCTGCACGCCTGCGCAGAGTGGGTTTCCCTCTTTCACCGGGGGCGCTGACGGTGGAGGCGATTGCGCGGGAGTTGGTGCAGTGAAAGATCCCATCATTCTTACCAAACACCTTTCGCATACCTATCAATCAAAACATGCTGGCCCGCTGCAAAAAGCGGCGCTTATCGATATCAATCTGGAGATCGCGCGCGGAAGTTGCGTTGCCATCATCGGTGTGACAGGTTCCGGCAAATCAACGCTGGTGCAGCATTTTAATGGCCTGCTCCGTCCTACCTCCGGCACCGTGATCGTCAATGGCATCGACGTGAATGCCAGGAAGATAGACCTGGCAGCGCTGCGTCAGCACGTGGGGATGCTCTTCCAGTTTCCAGAGGCACAACTGTTTGAGCGCACCGTCTATGCCGATGTCGCTTTTGGACCGCGACGCATGAAACTCGGACGAAGGGAGATACGCGCGCGCGTGATCAACGCACTCGATATGGTTGGACTGCCCCACAAAGAGTTTGCGCAACGCAGCCCATTCGAGCTAAGCGGCGGTCAGAAGAGGCGCGCAGCCCTGGCAGGAGTGCTGGCCATGTCACCGAGCGTGCTGGTACTCGACGAGCCAACGGTTGGACTCGACGCCGCTGGGCGCAGCGAATTTTACGCCTATCTCCAACGCATTCAACAGGAGCAAGGCGTGACTATCGTCCTGGTATCCCACGATATGGCCGAGGTGGCAACATTGGCCGACTGGCTGTTTGTCCTGCACGAAGGTCAACTGGTGATGCAGGGAGAGCCGCGCCACGTCTTCTCCGAGAGCGATGCGCTGCGCCGATACGGGTTGGCAACGCCCCCGCTCAGCGAGTTGCTTTCGCTGTTACGTAAAGCAGGAATGTCTATCCCCGAAGAGGTTTTCACTCTTGAAGAGGCCTTTTCTGCGCTTTCTGCCATCAAAAAGGTACCAGGTAAAGGTTACTGACCTATGTTTAACACTATCCCTATAGGCATCTATTATCCAGGGAAAAGCCTGATCCATCGCTTGCAGGCCAGGACGAAGTTGCTGGTCATGTTCTGGCTGGTCATTTTTTTCATCCTGGCCAACCACCATTTCTGGCACTTCGCCCCCTACATCATCGCGGCTGTACTGCTATTTGCCACCATTGCCTTAGCCGGTATCTCGCCGCTGTATCTCTGGCAGCGCATGTGGCTGCTGGTGGTCTTTGCTCTTATCGGCATCTTCCCTACCATACTCTTCTACAGCGCTTCAGGTACCGCACCATTGCGCACGCTTGGCCCTTTGCTGGTCTCTTATGGGCTGCTGCGCCAGATAACCGCCGTCTATGGTGTCCTGCTGGTCATCTGCCTCCCGCTCTTCATCCTGCCGCTCCCGGCATTGCAGCGCACGCGGCAGCGCGGCTGGTTTAAGTTCGCCAGGTTTCTGCTCATTCTCCTGACGATTGTTGCCGTGGGCTTTCTCTGGATCACGCGCAGCATGCCGTCGAGCGGCAATTTGCCGCTTGGACCGATCGTGATAACCTATGACGGGGTATGGCTGGAGATCACGCTCTTCGTCGTCTTCCTGGCCCTGTTTGCCTTCTCGCTTCTCCTGACCATGACCACCAGCCCTATCGCCTTGATTGAGGGTTTGACGAAACTCTTGACGCCCTTGCGCTGGCTGCGCCTGCCCGTCGATGACTTCGCGCTGATGACCTTGATCTCGCTGCGTTTCATCCCAACACTCTTCGAGGAGGTTGAACTGCTGGTAAAAGCGCAAACGGCTCGCGGAGCAGATCTAATGCACGGCAGTGTACGCGAGCGTTTACAGAGCCTGGCCGCGCTATTCATCCCTTTCATCCAGGCCACGTTACGCCGCGCTGCCGACCTGGCAACGGCGCTGGAGGCACGCGGCTACGAGGTGGACGGACGCCAGACATTTTTGCATGAAACGTCTTTTCGAGCGGCCGATTACCTGGTGATGGCAACAGTTGCCGTAGTGACGATCGGAGCGCTTCTATTGTAGAGCGCACCATTTTGCTATGCTAGTACGTTATGATCCGTAGGGGCGAGGGCGGACGACGAGGGGTGGTGTGGGCCTTTAGGGTCGCCCGCGGGGTGGGGGGTGATCGTGTTCCCCCAACATGGAAGCCAGATGAACAGGACGCGGGCGACCCTAAAGGCCCTCCCTTCCACTCCCCACCGCTCTCGCCCCTACGGATGTTGATGGGCTTGGTCTTCGGGTGATGCGTATTGGAAGGCCTTTATGGTCGCCCGGGGGGGAAAGGTGGGGTCGTGTTCTATGACTTTCGGCTTTGGCACGTTGTCAGAATACAACCAGTATGATATGCTTGACAGGCAAAGATTTCCAGATAACTGAGCGAGAAATTGGGTAACGAAGGACAACAACCGCCCTTGCCTCCACAGGGACCGCAAGGACAACAAGACTATTATGGCTGGCAGTACGACCAGGATCAACCAGGTCCGGTGGTACAACAATCGCCTGTCATCCCCCCACAGCAGCCTGTTTATCCAGGTCAACAGCAGCCGACCGTCTATCCACCACAGGCCTACGGGCCGGGAGGACCGGGAATGCCGCCACAGCCGATGCCGCCACGTTACCAGCAGCCAATCAAGGATATGGGAACGTCGTTGGGGTATGGACAGGGCATGGAATACCAGTACTTCAACGCGCCGCAGCCTTCGCAGGCTTTACCACAATTGCGCCAGGCACGATTACAGCAGTTGCGCGAGGAGCGTATGCGCCGGTCACAGCAGCGCATGCGCCCAGATTTCACAGGATTGATCCGGCGTAAGGGCAAGCGACCGCCTACTCCAGGTGCGCCCTCTTCACCCCCAGGAACTGTACCACAGCCGCCTGTATGGAACCAGAATGGGCAGCAGCCACCAGTAGAAATGTCACCCTTGATAGCAATGCCCCCAACCGAATTTTCGCCCAGGCAACAGAATAACCTGCCGCCTATTTTGCAGCGCGGCCCCTCTGGCCTGCCTGCAAGAAAGGATGCGGGGCTTCAACCAGCCGGGCAGGTTTTCCAGGATACGGGCATGCTGCAAAAGGCGCGTATCGGCAGGGCAACCATGATCCTTTCGGGCGCGTTCATTGCCAGCCGTATACTTGGCCTGCTGCGGACGAGCATGTTCGCGTATGTTTTTGGCACGAGCATTACCTCTGACGCTTTCCTGCAAGCCTTTCTGGTACCTGACCTGATCTTCAACATCGTGGCCGGGGGCGCGCTCAGCTCGGCTTTTATCCCTGTCTTCACCCATTATATGATCGGTGAACATGATGAGAAAACCGGGTGGCATATCGCCAGTTCCGCGTTAAACCTGGCGATTGCCATTATGATGTTTCTTGCGCTGCTGGCCATTATTTTCGCGCCCTGGCTCGTGCCGCTCTATAACCCAGGGGTACCTCAGGTTGAGCTTAATCTGATCATCTCGCTTTCACGCATCATGTTTTTGCAATCGATTATACTGGGCGGCGGTGTGATTATCACTTCGATTCTCAACGCAAAGCAGAATTTTTTGCAGCCTGCCATTGGCACTGTGCTGTATAACTTCGGCCTGATCGCGGGTCTCATTCCCGGTATCTTCATCATCTCTCATATCAACACCGCGCATTTGACTGCAGCCCAGGTCACAAACACCTTCCTGGCTCATCAGACCACTGCCGTCTATTTTGCGACCTGGGGTGTCGTGGTTGGCGCGCTGTTACAGGTAGGCACGCAGATTCCCGGCATCATCAAAGTGGGCATGCGCTATCAATTTTCGTTTGACTACCATCACCCTGGCGTGATACAGATTGGCCGCCAGATGATTCCACGCATCGTCAACGCCGCCATGCTTTACTTTTCAACTTTCGTCGATCGCGGCTTGATTTTATTGCTGGTCATCGGCCTGGCGCTTAAAACATCCGAGCAAAACGGCTACATCACGCAGTATTACCAGGCTCTCCAACTGGTCCTGCTGCCCCTGGGCGTTTTTGGCATGGCTATCTCTACCGCGGCTTTTCCGACAATGGCCGAGAATGTGACGAGGGGGCGCTTGGACAGGGTACGCGCTATCATTCAGGACACCCTGCGCAGTATCCTCTTCATGTCTATTCCATCGAGCCTGGGACTGATCGTACTGGGGTTGCCTATCATCCAGGTATTATTGCAACACGGCGCGTACTCGCTGAACAGCGCAGAGAGTACAGCCATTCCCCTGGCATTTTTCGCTCTCGGCCTGACCGGTCTGTCCTGCGTCGAAATACTGACGCGCTCGTTCTATGCCATGCGCGATAGTAGAACACCCGTCACCATCAGCATCGCCCAATTTATCTTAAAGATCGCTTTAAGCATCGTCTTAATTCAAATGGTAACAAACATCTCGTGGGGCCTTGGCGTACTCGCGTTTTCAACTTCACTGGCGGGTCTGCTCGAAGCGTTCGTACTGTTGTGGCTGCTGCAACAGCGTATCGGAGGATTAGCGTTGCGCGAACTGGGCATGTTCGTAGGTAAAGTACTCCTGGCCTCGCTTGCTATGGCCGTTGCGCTGCTGATAATTCGCTTCATCCTTGACCATATACTGGTCACAACAGACCCTGGTCAAACGCTTGGAGGCGGTGGCACACTCGAAGCCTTGATTAAGCTGTTGATTGAGTTGGCTGCCGGCCTGTTTGTCTACATCCGTGCCACTCGCTACCTCGGCATCGAGGAGTTCTGGAACCAGGGACCGGTGAAGCGTGTACTCGACCGCCTCCGCCTATCCTGGCTCTAGCTCACCCCCCCGTCTTCTCTTCTTCAGACTCACCGCGTTCCGCGTTCTCAACAATATCTCCATCGCGGAAGAGAATGTTTTTTGCACCTACGCGCCATTTTGGGGTGCGCCGCAGCAGAAACTCCAGGTCCATCGAGAAATGCAAAAACTCTTCTTCCTGCGCGTGTTCCATAATCTTCTTCGCATCAGGGTCCTGCTCAATGGAAATACGCTGCTGATACCAGCCGATGGCCTCGGATTCTTCTTTCAAAGAAGCGATGACGCGTGCAAACGTGCGTATCTCCTGGGATAATTCGCCTGCTGGCTCGTGATACTGATCAAAGCCCATGCTCTTTACCTTCCTGTCTCTCTATTCATGACAATGATATTCATCGTAATGGTATTCACCACTGTCTATGATAGGGCAGGTGCTAGCCACAGAGCAAAGTGAGCAGTTGCTATGACTTACTGTTCCTTCAAGCCAGGCACATCCTTCATCCCCGGCACGCGAAAGATCAGGCGCACCGAACCGAAATGCAGCACATCCCCATGCTGCAATAATTCAGCTTTGAACGGAAGCAGTGTCAACTCACCCAGGCGCGATTTATTGCGGCTCTTGAGGTCTTCAATATAGAAGAAAGTTTTCTCGTAGCGAATGCGCGCGTGCTGGCGAGAAACCGTCATGCGTGGGTCGACGGTGCTCAAATCAATCTCAGGAGCGATACCCCGTTTCGGATCAAGACGCCCCACCACTACGTAATTATGCTTAATCGCAAAGCGTTGACTCTCACTGCCCTCCTGCTCAAAATAAAGATAGGCTAACACACCTTCTTCTTCAGGAGCGGGCCCTCCGTTGCTGAGAGTAGCCCGCCTGATCGTCTTTTCACCGCCAACCAGAGTCTCGCGCAGTGTCACATCCTCCTCAACCTGCATCGAGGGCATTTCACCGGTCAAACCTGCGCTCTTCCCAGGAGGCGCAGTAGGCCTCTCGGCTGTGGAACCTATAGCAGGCAGTGCATCCGAAAGAGGAGGGAGTGTAGTACTTCCTCGATACGCAGGTGGTTTGCCGGGCGCGGGTATGGCAACTAATGCCCTGAGCAAAGCCTCAGCATTGGGAAAACGTTGGGCCGGGTCTTTTGCTAAAGCGCGCTCGACCAGGTTTTGCAAGGCCTGCGGCGTATCATGATTGAATTGCGCCATCTGGGGAGGCGGGCTGGTACTTTGCAGAATCCCTGTCTCCACAGAGTTGCGTCCCACGAAAGGCAGCCGCCCTGTGACGACCTCAAAAATAAGCAGTCCAAGCTGATACACATCGCTCCAGGGGCCGATCATGCCATGTGAAATGCTCTCTGGAGCAGCATAGCCAGGATCAAGATAGCCGATGTCATCTCTGCGTTGACCACTGACATATCCCAGTTGTTTCAACAGTTGGCGCAGGCCGATATCGTCTAGCTGCACGCGGTCCGTCGTCCCCACAATATCAACCGTGACTAGCTGCGGGCGCAGATCGGTATCGACGACGCCCTGAGCCTGTAACGCCACCAATCCGCGCGCCATCTGCCGCGCGATATCCATGGCGCGCGGCAGATCAACGTTTTCCATATCAAGAACTTGACGCAGGGTAATGCCCCGCGGCGGACCGGTGGCAATATAAGCGCGCTCACCATCGATACCCCAGTCGTACACGTGAATAACATGTGGCGATTGCACCAGCCGTCGTCGCTCCAAAGGCTGCAACAGGTTCTGTGCGAAACCTTCATCCATCGTCGGAGGCAATTCGATCACATAGAGTCCTACCACATCACCTGTGTTGCGATTATAGGCAGTATGTATCGTCAACGTTGGGCCAGAGGTGATGACCTGCCCCAGTTGATAGATACCAGCAACCATGCGGGGATTGCGCTGCATCATACGTGCCTCCTACCTTGGGCTTTTTTTAATTGTACAATCCTTGCTTCACATAGTCCACAATGGTCTGCCAGTCATTATTTCTGGGCAGCAGGATGGACTGACCATCATTTGAGGTCGAGTCAACCAGCACATTATCATTCGATAATCCCAGGCGGTGCGCACCGTTCAAATCCATTTTGAGTGCAAACTGTGTCAGGTCGGCCAGCGATAGGTTTGAATACATGGTCTGTTTCAACGCATCCAGCGCGTTATAAATGCTGGGCCAGGTATGCCAGTCCTTCAGTTTCGATAAGGCTGCCTTCATAATGAGCTGCTGGCGTTGGGAGCGCGCAAAATCGGAGCCTTCCGCGTTATTATCAAGCACGTAGCGCGCCCGCGCGTAGACAATGGCTGTCGTGCCGTCCATGTGCATCGGCCCCTTCGAAAAATGCACCGTTATCCAGCTTGCATTAATGGCGGGATCATCGTTTTTGGGATACCTGGCAGTGAATGCATCCGGGACGGTCACATCCACACCGCCAATAGCGTCGATGAACTTGCGGAAGCCCGCGAAATTGATACTCATCCAGTATTTTACATCCAGCCCCGTCACCAGTGAAACCTTCTGCGCGATGGCCTCGCCACCTGCGACAGGATTGGCATTACCATTAGATGCATTGGTGTAGATGGCGTTTATCTTGGTATAGTTCCCGGAACTGGGCGGATACTGGACCCATAGATCACGCGGAACCGAAAGCAGCGTCGTTTTATGGCTCTGCGGTAGCAGGCTCATCACGACCAGCGAATCGGTCAGATATGCCCCGTCATGCCCGGCCCCGCCATAGCCCATGATGAGGATGTTGACGCGATCACTCGTATTCATGTAGCCCGTCTGAGTGCTTAGCGCCGATTGCGTCGAGATGGCTGAACCAAACGCCAGGACCTTTTGCGCCGTCACGATCAGCAGACCGCCCAGGATAAAGAACAGCAAAAGCGTCCCCAGGCAGCCTATCTGACATCCTCTACGGCGACGAAATGGCCGTCTCGGCTTCGCTCCTGGACTGGATGGCGCGCCGCCTATGACCAGTGGAGATTGTGCAGGATAGGGCTGCGCAGGGTATGGTTGCGCATTCTGCTGTGCAGCGGGAGCCGGTCCCTGCTGCCACGACGATGGAGAAGGGGTTCTCTGCGAGTAGCGAGCCGCGGGCTGATCCGCCACAGACCTGTAGGGTTGCGGCTCTGGCTCTGGTGGCAAGGCATTATACTGATAAGGTTGACGTGTAGAACGTTTTATAGGATAGGGCGTATCTGATTGCGCGCCTACCTGGTTTGTAGGTTCATCTGCAGGAGAGTATCCTGGCGTTTGCTGAGGTTGTGCATTCGTCGATACTCGTCCGCATCTTCCACAAAAGCTCGCGCCATCAGGCATATCCGCGCCGCAATATTCACAGAAGTGCATATACATTCCCTTCATGCATGTTTCTTAATTCGTACAGAATAATGCGTTCGATAAGAGTTATCACAATATTGCATTATAGTTCCGAAAACTCTAGCGACCTAGTGACCACTTGCTTTTCTCGGCTTCGCAAGGGTAATCCTTGCAGGATGGACTACATAGGGCATTGCCCCACCATCCTCTACACCCTCCGCTGTGAAAGCATCAGGTGCTACTTTCCGCACTATATTATACGCCCCATTCAGGTCAGCGTTCAAGTACCGGTTGCCCGATGCACGGTATAGCCCGCGTTTCACTCGTTTCCCGCTAAAGGTGTGTTCAGTGTCGTCTGATCTGTTACGCACTGGCAACGGGTCACGGTCAAGGAAACTGGCCTTGCTCGTGTAGGACTCTTCCGTGATTAACACAGTGATACCCACCAGTTCCGCCTTGTAGGTGAGCATAGCGATGAAACGGGTGTGCGGGATTTGCACAAAGTTCTGGTTGTTGCGCCTGCCCATTTCTACGTCCTGCTTCCATCCGTCATTCTTGCCGATGACCAGCGTACCGATACCCTCTTTCACCAATAGGTCAATGATCTTGCGGCTTGCCGTGTGCATATAGTGGTCAACACGGCGGTTGCGCTTGGTGGTGATACGTTCCATGCGTGCGGTGGTGCCAGTTGTACCGAGCTTCTTCTGAAGTTCTGCTCTACGCTTGTTGTAGAATTGGTTGGTGGACTTGACTGGACGCCCGTTAACGACTACTGGGTGGAACCCAGGTTTGTTTGAGGCTAGCGCTGCCAGATTGTTCACGCCAATGTCTATGCCAGCGTAGTAGGCAGGGTTGGCCGGGGCTTGCTTCACGGCTTGCTCGTAGATCACTTCTACGATGTAGTAGCCCTTGCGCGGGACAATACGGACTTGATCGATGTGCTCCTTGTGTTGGGTCTTGACCTCAATCGCAAGCATGGAGGGTTGGATGAGGCCATGCTTTAAGCCACGCTTGCTGAGCGCCTGGATGGTGTACACGAGGAGATTACGCCCGCCGGTTTTGTGCTTGTACTTGGGGAGTTGTGGGCGTCCGGTGAACGTGGAGGGGTCGCACTGGTAGCTCTCCCGCGCCTCACGGAACGATTTCCAGTTGTTGACCAGTCCCTTGAGCACCCATTGCGCGACTTTGGCTGGAAGCGCCTTGTACGCCTCGTGAAACTGCATGAGCTTGTCCAACGGGTTGTAGGAGAGGAAGCGTCCCTGGTGTATGAAGACTTGCCGCATTTCGTAGTTGGCTGCATTGTACAGATTCTTAGAGGCAAACGCCGCCGCATCAATCACGGCATAACGTGGATCATGGCGGTCAATGACATGCTGTTCAACCAGTTGCATGCTGTTCTCTCCCTCTCATTGCGTGTCGCTACGCGATACGCGGAAACTCCTGCATTTGTAAGTCTATGGGAAACTCTGAAATATCCTCCCCTTTCCAGTTGTGTAAGCGGTGTTCTCTCGCGTACACACTCCCCAACTGCTTCATAAAAAAGGCTATATCATACTGCTTGCAGCTATCGCGCAAGGTTCGCGCCCATGACAGTTGCATGGGTCTGTCTTGTGAGCCGGAATACCCGCCGCAAATAATCCAATTGATTTTTCTCTGCTGTAAGCAGCCGTCAAGCAGGAGGTTTTCTACCAGGGGTTCACAGGAGAGGAAAATAACGGGAGCAGGGAGATCAAGCACATAGGGAATACGCTTCTCAGCCGCGCTCTGCGTCCCCACAGATGTACCTATCCAGACATTTCCCGGCCAGGTCTGTAGCCACATTTGCGGTACGAGCGTACGGATAAATTTGGGGCGTTTGGTCAACAATTGCCAGTCTAAAAACGGGGTTTCTTCAATCAGTGTCCAGAGCCGGTTACGCGCTTCAACTACGTGGGGATGTGGTTCAAACACATCAGATAAACTCACGCAAAACACCTTGAACCGTTTCTCCTGCTCTTTGGCCTCTTGGTTCCACTTGCGCGGATCGTTGTGGGTTTTGGTGATGTGGCGGTTGGACGTAAAAAGCGGCCCCCACACATCCATATGATGCCGATTGGCCCAACGTCGAGCGTAGCAATCCCCACATTCTTCCTCTGTGACGATTTGACACTCTATCCAGGCATTGTAGGTTTTATCTGTCCATCCAATGGTCGTATCGCCCATGTCCGCTAGTCCTCGGTAATGATAAGGATGTGTATGTGACTCAGATCGTCGGGAAGAGGCGAATTATCAGAAATACCGGCAATTGAAATCCTCTGTATGCCGGGGAGCTTGCTAAGAAGCCGGATCGCTGTAAGCTTGGGTTTGCCTGCAACAAGATTTGTTACTCGCTGCTCGTTGATGGAATACACCCATGTTCCCTTTATTGAAAGCGCTAGAGTTGGTTGGGTTGTTGTTGCCCATGTTACTTGCACCTGGATACTTCCAAATAACCTGTATCCTGTTCCTAATTTTTTTAGAGCTTGGTGTGTAAGTATCACTGTTGCTTGTGTTTGGAGTGCGTCTTTATTGTATACAACCGCGCTGCATGTCTCTGAAACCGACACTTGAACACTTGAAGCCTCATCTCCTGGCTGGTGGTCACTGTTAATTGTACGGTTACAAGTAGGGTTAACAAGCTGCTCAGGTGCCTTTAATTGTGCGCTTAATGCTGCCTGGATACTTTGCGAAAGTTTGGGTGTAAGTGCGCTAATGGCAAGTTGTATATCGTCTTTGGTGATGTATCTAAAGTCCCTTGCGTTTCGGCCTCCGGTAAAATCGCTCGTATTTTTGACAAATAACCCGGTTGATAGTGTGGTGTTAATATCCCCTGCCTGGATGTTGCCCGATGATCCAGGCTTAACCGCGTGGGCTGTGATACTTGTCTCTCCTAAGCTTGGCGGGTTGGCCGGTGGGATGGTTGCGGTCTCATCTGTTGTTATGGCGATACCGTCTATTCCTGTCAATATCGTCCCTATGGCAACACTCTGAGAAGTTGATAGGCCATTGTAAAAGGTGACTATGCCCGTTGCTGCGCGTGCGTCCTGGTGGCCTTTGCCGGTTGCCTGAACTATCTGCGATTGGGAAAGTGTCAGCGCGGGTAACATACGCCCTTGAAGCTCGGCAATGGGAAGTATTGCGGTTGCCGCTATGGTTTGCGTTTTGGGAATGATGGTGATGGTTGCCGTTGGGGTAAAAAGCGCGGTCAAGCTGGTGTCAACGCTATCAAGCAGCATGAAAAGCAAGAGAATGAGAAGAAAATGAAGAAAAAGTGATGGCGGTTCTCTCTGTGGCGTTGCCCGTTGCGTCGTTTCAGGTACAACTTCTTCTTGTATGTCCTGGCTCTCAACAACTGTCGTGTTTGTAAGATATTCCGCTGGTATGACCTCTTTCGTGTGTAACACACCCTCTATTCCACCTATATTGACCGGGTAAGCATGGAGTATTTCTTCTTGCTCATCTGGTAGCGCCTGTGTGTCCTCTCCCTCTTGCCCTGGCTCTTGCAATGCTGCAAGAATATATTGCATGTCTTTCGCGTACTGGCTCTGCATGGTACTTCCCTCTCATAATACGGGGGGATCGCTCCCCCCCTTGTCATTGTGATTGCTGCGGAACGAACTGCCACACTCCGTTTACTTTTTGGTTGAGATAGATAAGTTGACTGTCCTGCACATGGACAATCATATCTAACCTTCCGTCTCCTGTTGTGTCGCGGAAACTGAGCGTTACCGGCGCTAACTCTGAACCTTGCCCAAACAGGGTTGGGCCTTTGTAGATACGCGCCTTTGACGTATCCCCGCCCGGCAACTCAATAATGACGACGGTACGGTTGAGGTTGAGGGCGATGATATGGGTCTTGTCTGTCGGACTATCATTGTGACCAACAACAACGTCATATTGGGCAGTTCTCGGTCTGCCAAAGTGGAGATCGTCTTGCCAGGTGGTGTACCAGGAAACGGCATACGTTAGTCCTGTCCACAATCCAAGCATCACAATCATGCCAATACCTAAGTACAACATTGGGTGTTTCGGTCTGCGGAAAAACAGAAATCCGCGCCTTTTGGCTTTCGGGGCTGGTTCTTCTGCATAGGTTCGTTGGTGCGTTGGTGTAGCTGTATGCGTCGCGGTTCGCCTGGGAGGTACTTCTATTCGTTCGCCTGGGTGTACCTGTACTTTGGGTCTTTTCTTGGGGGGGGCGGGTGTGGTGTAGCGTACCGCGCTCGTATGTTGACGCTGTGGATAATATTGCTCGTCGTTTTCTTCGTCTGTGTCGTAGTATCCCCGCACATGTTCGCGGGTCCGGGGGGTGAGCAGATCAATAGCACCTGGGTGTGCTTTGCGCCCTTGCTTCGCTTCCTCAGTTTGCCGGGTTGCTGTAGCGCCTAGTTGTATTATTTTCGCATAGGGGAGCCAGTCAGGATGTTTTGTCCTCAACTCCCGCTCTGTCCCTGTCCATGTTGTCCCGTTATCGAGTGGTACTTCAACCATTGTTTGCTTCATGGCTGTACCTCCTGTTGTCGTGCATGGCGGGTACAGGTGAACGGCTGTGCGTTTGCTGGTGCTATAGGTGTGCATCCTGGGCAGTACCCATGTACACCGCAAAGATAACATTGCTTTACTCCTGATTGCTGTGTTTCTTCCCAGGAGTGACTATAGAATTGACAAGAGACAGGTACATCTACCAGGTGCGGAACACCGTTGATGGTGACGATTGGGGGTGTCGCGGCACGGCTGTCTTGTTTCATGCCTGCCCCTCCTGCTGCACTGCTGGCTGGCGGGACTGGCGCCAGTCCTGGAATGCGGCGCGCACTTCATCAGTGAGCTTCCACAGGCGTTCTTGCTGGGCACGGGCGGCACGCGACAGGGTGCGCACCTCGTTCAGCTCATCTGCTGTGAGTTCATCGGGGATGAGGGTATCGAGGGCACTGGACGCACGGCTCCAATGATGGGTGGCATCCAGGAGCGCGCGGCCTGCCTGGGTGTACCAGTAGTCAGCGTTTTCGGGGTAGCGGCCTCGCTGCTGCTTCCAGGCCAGTGTGAAGTAGCGCAGGGCTTTAGTCTCATGCGAGAGGGCGAAAAAGGCGTGTCCAATGGCAGTGAGCGCAGGTACGCGCTGCTCGGCGTGCTGGGCAAAGCTCGCCCACTCATAGATGGGTTCAGCGAGCGGCATCCAGTAGGTACTCAAAGCGGGCAGTTCATAGGCCCGGCTCATGCGCTCAAAGGTGGATGCCTCGGAGTTGGTGAGCCGAGTCGAGAGGATGGAGAGGGGTAACATCAGGCCACGTCATCCTTTCTGTGCCAAGAAGACCTTGACCGCATGCGCTAGACAGGTGGGGTCGATACTACAAAACTGCGATTCGGCGGTGTGGATGATCGGGTCGTCTTCCATCAGGACGACCAGGGGTTGGGAGTGGTCTTGCATCGCGGTTCCTCCAAGACTTTCGCCCGGCCTCACGATGCGCTATACTACACCGTGAGAACCAGGGGTGTTAATAGGCTGTTGGTTCTCAAAGCTGATGGAGTGTCACAAGCACTCCATCAGCAACCACCTACATTTACGTACTATAAGGGCATCCTCAACGAGTTTGCTGCGAAACCGCACCACAGTAGTTTTTTCCTACAAAGCCGCTCTACGAGGACTCATCCTACTCATGGCTTCATCTACACTACGAACTACAAAGCCAGATTCGACGTCCTGCCTCTTACTAAACCTCATATTCGTATGAAGAGTATAGCATGAAGTTGTCTAATTTTCAAGACCTGTTTTGACCACTTTTGAATACTATATTAAATTCTAAGACTCGCTTCTTTCATTCTTCTATAGAGTAACAATGATTATCAGTAACCTACTTGCCTCTCTATGGTACACTAACACTCAAAGCTATTAAAAATATCCTTCCACGAGGTTAGCATATGAGGTTAGAGGATTTTCGCATTGATGTTGCCGTACTAACACGGCAGGAATTAGCTACTCTAGCAGATGTATCTATTTCTAGCATTCAACGCGCCGAAGAGGGCAAAGAAATAAATAGGTTGACTCAGGCACGTATTTTGAAAGGTTTGAGTAGGCATCTTGGTAGAACTGTAAGGCGCGAAGAAATTGATGAGTTCAGGTAGAAGTGGAACGCTTCCATCTTGTTAGAAGCGTATCGCAAACCGTAAAATCAGGGTTTCACTCCAGTAAATGCATCCCGGAATATAGATGTAAAGGGTAGCGTTTCCTCCTCCTTAGCTAAAGCTAGGAGACTCCACGCCGCTTGGGAAATTAAAAGAACGGTTCAGCGCGGGGGAAGTTACGTGACTACTTCTTCGTCCAGTCGAGCATCGATGCGGCATCTTTCCCATGCCGCGTCGCCACGATCTCGGCCATAATCGCCAGGGCCATCTCCTCCGGCGATTCCGCGCCAATATTCAGCCCGATCGGCCCATGAATACGCCTCAATTGTTCGTCCGTCAACCCCTGTTTTTTCAGGCGTTCGTCGCGTTCTTCCTTGGTCTTGCGGCTGCCGATCGCGCCTATATAGCCTACCTTGCGCGCAAGTACCAACTTCAAGGTAGGTTCGTCGAACTTGGGGTCATGCGTCAGAACCGCAACCGAGGTCGATGGATATAAGTCCATCTGCTCCAGCACTTCATCGGGCCACGCCACAATCAACTCATCGGCATGGGGGAAGCGTTCGCGCGTGGCAAACGCGGCACGCGCGTCAATCACAACCACGCGGTAATTCAGCGTCTTAGCGAAGGTAGTCAGGGGAATAGCGATGTGCCCGGCCCCCACAATCACCAGCTCAGGTGGAGGCGGAAATCCCTCGATGAAGACATCAAAAGCCAGCGCGCCCGTCTCGCCCTCTACAGCATAGGTGCGCGTGCGCGCATCACCCGTCCAGATAGCCCGTTCAGCATCCTCGCTCACCAGTGTATCCAGCACCGCATTCCCCAGTGTCCCGCGCGTGCTCTTGTTTGGATACACCAGCAATTTCGCGCCGACATGCTCCTCACCGCGCACAACAGTTGCCAGCGCAACCCCTTTTTCCTGTTTCAACAGGCCCTTGAGTTCTTCATAGATTTCACTCATAATCTCACCCTGCAACAATTTCATATGTAGGGGCGCAATTCATTGCGCCCTCATACCAACGAACGGCTTCCCATCAGGGTGCAATGATGAACCTGAACAAATGTAGGGACGCGATTTATCGCGTCCACCTCGGCACACATTGAACCGGGCCTGGACGCGATAAATCGCGTCCCTACATTTTGATGCCTGATTAATTTGTTCAGGTTCATCATTACGCCTTACATGCTACCAATCCAATCGCTCGACGAACACATGGATGGTGCCGCCGCAGGCAAGGCCAATCTTCTCGAAATTTTCCTCTTCGCTGATACCAAACTCCAGCATCTGCGGCTCGCCCGTCTTGATCACCTCCATCGCCGTATGCACCACCGCCGGTTCGACACAGCCCCCGCTCACCGAGCCAGACAGTTCACCTTTTTCGCTGACGGCCAGTTTCGCCCCCGCTCTGCGCGGTGCGGAGCCATACATCCTCACCACAGTAGCAATGGCGACACGTTCGCCTTGCTCGCGCCAGCGTTCCACATCGGGAAGAATATCTCGCATCGAAAACCTCCATTAAGGTACTTACGAGGGCAACTCTTGCGGTTGCCCAGGCACATGATAATTCCTCTGGCTCGAATACCCCTTGCTCCACGCGGCAACGGCTTTGCGCCTGGCCACGGCGTTGCGCGCAGGGCGGCTATCATCGATGGTTGCCAGGAGATTGCCCAGGTTTATCAGGCTGTCCAGGTTATGCGCCGGTAAAAAATTGTCGATATACGGTAACGCCGTCTTCATGCCAATCGTCAAGGGCCGATAGTCGGGCGAACCCAGGAGTGGATTCAGCCAGATGAGGCGATGACAACTGTGCTGCAAACGATCCATCTCCACTTCCAGGGTGCTGGCATCGCCGCGATCCCAACCATCGCTGATGATCAACACTACCGCGCCCCTGCCCAGCACGCGCTTCGCCCACTTCTGATTAAAGAAGTGCAGCGCGTCGCCAATGCGTGTTCCGCCCGACCAGTCCTGCACCGATTTGGATACATCGCGTACGGCATCATCCACGTCGCGCTTTCTCAACTGGCGCGTGATGCGTGTCAGCCGCGTGCCAAAGACAAACGCCTCGACATTCAACAAACCATTCGAGATGGTATGAATGAAATGCAACAATAAGCGCGAGTAGAGGCTCATCGAGCCGCTGATATCGCAGATGATGACCAGCGGGCGCGGCTTAAATTTCGTTTCGCGCCAGGTTAATTCAAGCAGTTCAGCCCCATATTTTAAATTTCGGCGCACGATACGGCGCATATCGGGATACGAGCCGCGGCGCGCGGGCCTTTTGCGGCGTGTCGGGCGCATTCCCAGGTGCCAGCGCATCTCAGCCATCAGTTTCTTGGCATCCTGCACTTCATCCCAGGTGAACGACTCGAAATCCTTTTTCCGCAGCGCCTCAATCGCGCTGTAGGCCAACCCCTGCGGTGTGGAGGTATCGTCCTCCATCTCTTCGTCGGAGCGTTCATCGGCCCTCCGGCGGCGTTCGCTGTCGCGCATCTCAGGCCGCAGGTCCTTGCGCTGTTCCTGTGGGGCATTCAGGTGTTCCGCCAGGCGTTTGCGTTCAGATGGAGGCAGGCGCATCTGCTTCTCGTCGCGTTTGGCCGCACCCGGAGCATCCGCCTTCTTCTTCCCAATCTGATTGCGCATATACCAGTAGTAGAGGTACATCTGGTCAAAGACCGCCTCCTGCTCGTGTTTCGCCAGCAGGCTACATTTGAGCGTAGTATAGAAATCCTCTTTGTTGGTGATATCAACGTAGTTCAGCGTTTCAGCGAGATCAAGCATCTTACGCGGCCCCACGTCGATACCCACCTCCCACAGGATACGCCCAAATTCCGTCAGGCGATAGAGCAGGCGTTCACCACGCTCAAGCTCCAGTGGTTTGAGAGGGTCCAGGGCAAAGTAATCGCCATTTTCCTGGGGTAGCGCGTTCATCAGGAGACTCCCTGGGCCTTCTTTATCATGCGCGTAAATTCGCTGCCGCCGACCTTAAGCACATCATCCTGGTACTTGAGCAACGCGCCCAAAGTATCCCGTACAGGCCCCTCGACCAGCTCCATCTGATCCAGCGCGAGCAACGAGCTGATCCAGTCGAGCGTTTCCGCGATACCGGGAACCTTGAACAGATCCGCGCTGCGCAGTTCACGCACAAAGGCGCACACCTGCCGGGCCAGCCGCTCCGGCACTCCTGGCATGCGCGCCAGCACAATCTGATACTCTTTCTCCAGCGTGGGAAAATCAATCCAGTAATACAGGCAGCGTCGGCGCAGCGCGTCATGAATTTCGCGCGTGCGGTTCGACGTAATGATCACGACGGGCGTCTCTTTTGCCTGGATCGTGCCAATTTCAGGGATCGTAATCTGGAAATCCGAGAGCAATTCGAGCAGGTACGCCTCAAACTCTTCATCGCTGCGATCAAGTTCGTCGATCAGCAGCACCGGCGCCTGCGTATTTGCCGGGTCGATGGCCTGCAAGAGCGGGCGCTGGATCAGAAAATCAGGCCCAAAAATCTCCTTGAGTTCCTCAGTACGGCTGGCTCCGCCCGCTTCCATCAGCCGAATATGCAGCATCTGGCGCGTATAATTCCACTCATACACCGCAGTGCTGACATCGATCCCCTCGTAGCACTGCAAACGGATCAACCTGGTACCAAGCACAGCAGACAGCACCTTCGCGACTTCGGTTTTCCCTACCCCCGGCTCGCCCTCCAACAACAGCGGCTTCCGCCTCTTCAGCGCCAGGAACACCGTTGTTGCCAGGCTGCGGTCAGCTATATAATTCTGGGCAAACATCGCCCGTTGCACATCTTCAATAGTATTTAAAGCATCCTGGTCCAACAAAGGCCTCCAATAGAAAAAAACTAGTGCCTTCCAGCAAAAAAAAGTAAGTTACTAGTATTCTATGCTATATTGAGGGAGAATAGCAACCCACGATACTTACAAAACCTCAGTATCAGCCAACCCGCATCAAATCTTGCCTCACAGATTTCATTCAGCAAAAACCAACCGCATGACAGCAAATCCGGTTCTGACGCAACTTTCGTGAAAGCTCTAGCATATTAGAGTCGGGATGGCAAACAAGCTAACTTTATCAGTGACTTGGCAATTTCTACAGGTTCCCCTGCCTACTGCGGATTCACGAAAGTTGCGTCAGAGCCCAAATCCGACAGCAAACCACACTTAGGAATATAGTCAACAACACCGATTTATGCTATCATGCATGCACATCCATAGACGATGAAGTAGGTGAGGTAGGTAACTATGGCAGACATTCCCAAGCAAGAGATCAAGCTGTTCTACTGCTATGCACGAGAAGATAAACCCCTGCGCGATGAGTTGGAGAAGTATCTGAGTTGGTTGAAACGCCGCGACCAATTGACTAACTGGCACGACCGCGAAATTCTGCCAGGAGAGGAATGGGAGCAAGCCATTGATAAACATCTCAACACCGCCCACCTTATCCTCTTGTTAATCAGCCCTGACTTCATGGCATCCGATTACTGCTATGGGAAGGAAATGCAACGCGCTTTAGCGCGACACAAAGACGGAACCTGCCATGTCATCCCTATCCTGCTGCGTCCCACCTTCTGGGAAGAAGCCCCATTTAGCAGTCTACAACTCCTGCCCACCGACGCCAGACCCATTACCCTCTGGCCTAATCGCGATCTGGCTTTTCAAGACGTGGTGACCGAGATCAGCCGCACCATCAAAAGCTTCCTCGTCTCCCCCATGACTAAAGATAAAAAGCTTGCGAAAATCGATACCCTTAACCCTCTCAAGAATGAACCAGATTATGCCACCAAAATTGAAGCCGACATTTTGCATGTTGTACACAATCTAGAGACCAAAGGACAGCCACCAACAATTCGTGACCTTAGTAGGTATCTCACTAGAATTGACATAGACCGCCTGAAAATGAGCGTCACCGACCTAGTTCACGGCGGTCAGTTGTCTGAGAATAAAAGCGGAAAATCGCCCCGATACACGACAATTTATGAAAGCTAGTAGAAGCCATAGGTTCTCCAAAAACACACCATTACTCATCTTTAAACATCTCCCCAAGCTTACACGCTACATCCTGCTGCATCGAGGGAAGTACATGCGAATAAATGTCCATCATTGTTGCTATCATGCTATGCCCTAGTCGCTCCTGCACCACTTTAGGATTTACATTCGCCGCTAAAAGAATAGTCGGCATACTATGACGCAAATCATGAAACCGTATCTCTGGCAAACCGGCCTCAGCCATCGGCCATTCGGCAGTGACGGTGACGCAGCCATCAGTTGAGACGTATGCTATAATAGAACCACTTGTTTAGAGATGGAAAGGCAGATACCCTATGCCAACACAAGAAGAACGATTAACAACGGTAGAGTTCGACCTCAAGCAATTCAAAACCGAAACCATCAAAGCCTATGGTGAAACGGCAATAGAGCTAGTCATGGTCAAAGGACTAACCGAGGATGCAGTAAAACGGCTAGCATTGCTCAAAGCACAAATAGATCAGCAATCTAAACAAGTAAGCACGCAGCTCGAAGCAATCGACGCACATCTAAGTTTCTTGCAAGAAAGCACCAACAAGACAGATAAACGCCTGGACTCCATTGAAGCACAACTCACCGAACATAGAACACTACTGACCCAAATCCTTGCACGCTTACCAGAAAACCCTAAGCCATAAAGTGAGCGCAAAACCGTTTCACACAGATCAACAAAACCGGACAAAAATAGGCAACGTCAATATATCCAGCCGCTTGACGGGCCGAGAAACACCATTCCCGCAGGCCTCAAAAGGGCCTCCTTTTCTCTGTGTTCCATCCCCTGCTTCATATTCACGGTAATCGCGGGTGAGCCCAAAACTGACAGCAGAGCCGGTAGAAAACCAGCGAAAATGGTAGACACCAGTAGACAAAGCTACATGGGACAAACGTCGCCAAGGCGCTCAACAAGCCAGTTGACCAAGACTGAATAAAGAACAAAACCTCTATGCTAACTTTAGGGAAGTTAGCAAGAGAGAGCAGACAACCAGGCAACCTCTGCTAGCATATTGCCCGATTTTCTGGTATGCTTTTTGCAGAGTTCAAGCCTACCCAGAATCAAAAGGAGATTTCCTGCTATGACCATCGACACTCTACATGGCTCCCCCCAGTTTCCAACCGTCTCAGGCAGCATCCAATCATCATCGCAGGACGCGATGGACGCCGCGTTGCAGACCCTGCACGCCCAGAAAGATGCCTGGGTCGCCCTCTCCATCCCTGAGCGTATCGTGATTCTAAACAGGCTCATACGGGATTTCGCTGCTATCGCCCCGCGCTGGGTCGCGGCATGTATCAAAGCCAAAGGCATAGCTGAAGATTCGCCAACGGTGGCTGAAGAATGGGGCGCGGGCGTCTGGCCGGTCATGAAAAATCTACGTCAACTGCGACAATCGCTTGCCGATATCGCCTCTGTTGGGCATCCCAAAATCCCAGGCAAAGTCACCACGCGCTCCGATGGACAGGTCGTCGCGCAGGTCTTTCCACTCACCGGCTATGACCGCCTTTTCTTCACAGGCCTGACCGCGGAAGTATGGATGGAGCCGGGAGTGACCGCCGAAACGCTCCCGCAAACGCAAGCCCTGACCTACCGTAACAAAAACCACGAGGGGAAAGTTGCCCTTGTGCTCGGAGCAGGCAATGTGGCGAGCATCG
>WNGP01001030.1_pt1 | contig 22380 bp, 22 predicted proteins | sample 5407671 | NCBI WGS metagenome assembly WNGP01 (sample SAMN13153381, study PRJNA577476) | soil metagenome | isolation source: 40 cm soil or saprolite under Garry oak tree replicate 2 | place: USA:California | collected 2016-06-15
AGCGTCAGCTCGGCGTAGTGCTCGGCCCTCTCGCGTTTCGCCTCGATCCCCTGGACGCACTTCGCGTTCAGGAGGCGCGACCCGGCGGCCAGCAGCTTGATCGACTCCAACAGGTTGCGGGCGAGGAGCGGCACGAAGACATTCAGCTCGAAGTGGCCCTGCATGCCGCCGACCGTGATCGCCGTGTCGTTGCCGATCACCTGGGCGGAGACCTGGGTGACGACCTCAGGGATGACCGGGTTGACCTTGCCGGGCATGATCGAGCTGCCCTTCTGGAGCTCAGGCAGGCGGATCTCCGCGAGGCCGGCGCGCGGGCCGGAGCCCATCCACCGCAAATCGTTGGCGATCTTCGTCAGGGAAACGGCGATCACCTTGAGCGCTCCCGAGACCTCGACGATCGCGTCGCGCGCGGCCTGCGCCTCGAACGGGTCGGCGGGCGGTAGCACTTCGAGGCCCGACTCTTCGGTCAGCCGCGTGCGCACTCGCTCGGCAAACTCGGGATGCGTGTTCAGGCCCGTGCCGACAGCGGTGCCGCCGAGCGGGATTTGTCCGAGCCGGTGCAGTGTGACCTCGAGCCGCGAGATCCCCTGCCGGACCTGCGCCGCATAGCCGCCGAACTCCTGGCCTAGCGTGACTGGAACCGCATCCATCAGGTGCGTCCGCCCCGCCTTGACGACGTCGTCGAACTCGCGCGCCTTGGCCTCGAGCGCCTCGGCGAGCGAGCCCAGCGCCGGCAGCAGGTCATTCGTCAGCTCGTCCATCGCGGCGAGCTGCACCGCGGAGGGAAAGACGTCGTTGGAGGACTGGCCCATGTTGACGTCGTCGTTTGCATGGACGTCCTCACCGGCCAGCTCGGCGATCACCTCGTTCGCGTTCATGTTCGAAGAGGTGCCCGAGCCGGTCTGGAAGACGTCGATCGGAAACTGATCGTCGAGCTCGCCGGCGGCGACACGATCGGCTGCGGTGGCGATCCGTTCAGCCTTGTCGGGATCGAGGAGGCCCAGCTCAGAGTTGACGCGGGCCCCAGCGGCCTTTATCCGCCCCAACCAGCGCGCAACGGGAGCCGGGATCGGCTCTCCGGATACCGGAAAGTTCTCCACTGCCTTGCGCGTCTCGCCTCCCCAGAGCTCTTGCCGCGTCTCGGTGGACACGCCTTTGAGTCTAGGTCACAAGGCTGCGTAGAGACGGCGCCGCTCGGGCGGCCGGTCTCGCAGAACCCGCCGGATCTTCTCGGTCAGATCGGCGACGAGGGCCCAGCCGACGTAATCGCAGCGGTGGCACTCGCCTGCATCTACCTTCGCCCCGTCGGGCGTGGGAACCTGGCGGACGTCCCCGCAGCGTAGGCACTCGATCATCAGCGTCTCCATCGCCTCTCAGAATCGGCGGATTCACGCGCACGCCAGTCCCTGGAATGAGGGACTAGTCGGCCGAGGCGTCGCTTGCGATGCCGCCTAAGAGGGCGCGCGATTCACTCGCGCGGCCGCTAAGCAAGGTCGGAAAAGCGACGATCGTCAGCCTACGACGACGTCAATCAGTGGAATACTTGGGCTGAACCTTCTCGCCGCGGATGGCCGCGACGGCGTTGTTGGCGGCGATCGCGGCTTCGCCCATTCCGATCGTTATCAGCGTGATCTTGCCGGGATAGCCGGCGACGTCGCCCGCGGCGTAGACGCGCGGCAGGTTCGTCTGGCAGCTGGTCGGATCGATCTTGATCTGACGCTTGCCCTCGAGCTCGAGGCCCCAGTCGGCGATCGCGCCGAGATGCGAGTGAAAGCCGAGCAGCGTGATCAGCGCATCGCACTCGACCTGCTCGATCTCGCCGCTCTGCGTGTTCTCGACCGTGACAGCGCTGATGTGGCCGTCGCCGTGCACCTCGCGCACCTCGTACGGGGTGAGGATCTTGACCCGGCCCTCGGTCTCGAGCTGCTTGGCCTCGTTCACCGACGTCTCGAGCGCTCGGAAGTTGTCGCGCCGGTGGATGAGCGCGATCGGGTGCCTGGCCGTGTCCTGGAGGCCGAGCGTCCAGTCGAGCGCGCTGTCGCCGCCGCCTACGATCACACACGTTCGGTCGCGGAAAACATCCTTCTCGCGCACGAAGTAGTGGAGGCCCTTGCCCTCCCAGACATCGATGTCGTCGATCCCGAGCTTGCGCGGCTCGAAGGCCCCGTGGCCGGCGGTGATGATCAGCGCCCGGCTGAGGAAGGGGCCGCCCTTGTCCGTCGTGACCGAGAGCAGCTCCTCGCCGTTCTCGCTCAGGCGCTCGAGCGTCTGCACTTCCTCGCCCAGCCGTACCTCGGGGCCGTACTGGAGGCCCTGCTCGGCGCAGAGGTCGATGAGCGCCTGCCCCTGGATCTTCGGGTAGCCGGCGACGTCGAAGACGTGCTTCTCCGGATACACCGCAGCGACCTGGCCGCCGATCTGCTCGAGGCTCTCGATGATCCGAACGGAGGCGTCGCGGTGGCCCGCGTAGTACGCGGCGGCTAGGCCGGAAGGGCCGGCACCGAGGATCGTGATGTCGACGACGTCGCTCACGCGCCTGATGCTAGCGCCAGGTTTTGCTCAGACGCAGTCGGCGGGCGAGAAGTCCTGGTGGCCCCGTCCGGAGCGGCACCGTTGCGTCTGCTCTGAGGAGACCAGGCGCCAGCCGTCGCCGTCCGGCTCATACCGAAGGACGGTCCTGACCGCCGCAACCGAGTCGTCGGCAAGGCCTTCCTGCAGGATCGTCACCGTCGTCGGGCCACCACCTTCAGCCGAGGACACCGCGGACGTCGATATGCGTGCCGACTGCGTTTGCTCGGCGTGGACGTGAGCTAGCGCTAGCTCCGTCGGCGAGCGCTTGGCCGCCGCGGTCGAACGCGTCGACGTCCCGGTGCTACCTGAGCCGCAACCCGAGAAAAGGAGGCTCGCGAAGAAAAGAAAGGCTAGTGGCTGCAGCCGGAGCCGCATCCGGCGGCGCCTTCCGGCGCTTCTTCGCCTTCCTCGACCTGGAACGAGTGGCCACATCCACAAGAAGCCGAGACGTTCGGGTTGTTGATCGCGAAACCTGCTTGCAGGCCCTCGACCCAGTCGATCTCCGTGCCCGCGAGGTACGGCGCGCTGAATGGATCGACGACGACGTCGACACCTTCCACGTGCAGCTCGTTGTCGCCCTCCTGGGCGCCGCGGTCGAAACCGAGCGCGTACTGAAAGCCCGAGCACCCACCGCCCTGGACGGCGATCCGCAGGACCGCGGCCTCGCCGTCGGGCTCCTCGGCCATCAGGTCTCGGATCTTCGACGCTGCGCTCTCGGTCAAAGTGACGAGAGTCGGCTGCTCGACGGTTGCCACGGGCCCATCGTAGCAGCGTCCTCCGAGGTCGCCCATGCCCCAAAAGAACGCTTCGAGCGTGGGACTTTGTAACACCTGTCTCCCTCACGGCTCCACGGTTTTCGGTGACCTCGTGCCACTCGGCCGAGACTTGATACGTTCCGGCCGCCAGGGGGTTGGCGGGAGGAGAAGACGTGCTCGACAACTGGCTGCCGTTTCTCATCTACGCGCTGTTCGCAGCACTGATTCCGATCTCGATGCTCGTGATGTCCTTCGTCTTCGCGACCCGTCCGAAGCGCCGCACACGCGCACGCGGGATCCCGTTCGAGTCCGGCGTCTCGACCGGTCCCCTGCGCCGGCAGCGCTTCACGATCAGCTTCTACCTGACGGCGATGCTCTTCATCGTCTTCGACATCGAGATCGTCTTCCTGTATCCGCTCGGCGTCGTCCTGCACCAGCTCGCGTGGTTCGGCTTCGCGGAGTTCGCCTTCTTCCTGCTGATCCTGCTGATTGCGTACGTCTACGTCTGGCGCAAGGGCGCGCTCGAGTGGCAGTAGACCGGCCGAAGTCGCACCGCCTGGCCGAGCACGGCCTGCAGTCGGAACGCCTGCTCTGGCCGGGCAAGGGGCCGAGCGAGTTCGAGCAGGAGCTCGGCGACATCGAGTCGCAGCTCGGGCTGACGACGCTGGAGAAGGCGATCGCCTGGTCGCAGACGAGGTCGATGTGGCCCGACACGTTCGGGCTCGCCTGCTGCGCGATCGAGATGATGTCGATCGTCTCGTCGCGCTACGACATCGCGCGGTTCGGGATGGAGGCGTTCCGCTCTTCGCCGCGCCAGGCCGACCTGCTGATCATCTCCGGCCGGGTCGCCCAGAAGATGGCGGCGCCGATCAAGCAGATCTACGACCAGATGCTCGAGCCGAAGTGGGTGATCGCGATGGGCGCCTGCGCGAGCTCCGGCGGCATGTTCAACAACTACGCCGTCGTCCAGAGCGTCGACAAGATCATCCCGGTCGACATCTACGTCCCCGGCTGCCCGCCCAGGCCGGAAGCCCTGATGGAGGGGATCATCCGGCTGCACGAGCGCGTCCAGGCGGGCGTACCGTCCGCCTACGAGGTCGGCGGGGTCGCCAAGTAGTGGCTTTCGAGGGGTTGCCCGGTCTGGTCGAGACGCGGGAGGCGTTCGGGGAGACGACGCTCGTCGTCGACCCCGCGCGGCTCGTCGAGGCCTGCATGTCTCTCCGCGACGAGCACGGCTTCGAAATGCTCATCGACATCGCCGCAACCGACTACCTCGGCTGGGGCGCTCCGGGCGTCTCCGGCTACATCGGCACGGCCACGGGGCGGAATCTGAACCGGCCGATGACCCAGGGACTGCAGGCACTCCCTGCTCCGAAGCCCAAGCGGTTCTCGCTCAACTACCACCTGCTCGCGATCCAGCAAGGCGCACCCCGCGTGCGGGTGCAGGTCTGGCTCGACGACGGAGAGGCGGTGCCGAGCGTGGTCTCAGTCTGGCCGGGGGCGGACTGGTTCGAGCGCGAGGCCTGGGACATGATGGGCATCCCGGTCGAAGGCCACCCGCACCCCGAGCGGCTGCTGATGGACGAGGACTGGGAAGGCCACCCGCTGCGGAAGGACTACCCGCTCGGCGGAGAGCCGGTCCGCTTCTCAGGAGAAGAGTGATGGCGGTCGCACGACCACCCGCGACGAACGATCCGATCTACGACGGAACCAGAATCCCGTCGCCGATCCCAACCGTGCTCGAGGTCGACCGCGCGATCCGGGACACGGACGACATCCTGACCGTCAACTTCGGCCCGAATCACCCCTCGACGCATGGCGTGCTGCGCCTGATCGTCGACCTGGACGGCGAGGTCGTGGTCGGCCTCCACGCGAAGGTCGGCTATGTCCACACCGGTTTCGAGAAGAACATGGAGCAGAAGTCCTGGTGGAAGGCGATCACCTACGCGCCTCGGATCGACTACCTCGCCTACCAGAACAACGAGCTCGTCTTCGTGCTTGCGATCGAGAAGCTGCTCGGCCTGGAAGTCCCGGCGAAGGCGACCTGGATGCGGATGCTTCTCTCGGAGCTGAACCGGATCCACTCGCACCTCGTCTGGCTCGCAACAGGGGCGCTCGAGCTCGGGGCGATCTCGATGTTCTGGTACGCGTTCCGCGAGCGCGAGATGATCCTCGATCTCTCGGAGCTCGTCACCGGCTACCGCATGCACACGCGGTACTTCCAGACCGGCGGACTCGCGGAGGACATCCCGCCGGGCTTCTATCCCGAGTGCCGCAAGTTCGTCGAGTGGATGCCAAAGGCGATCGTCGACTACGACGCCCTGCTCAGGAAGAACGAGATCTGGGAGGACCGCACTCGCGGGCTCGGACTACTGAATCGCGCGGACGCAATCGCGCTCGGGCAGTCGGGGCCTGTGCTGCGGGCCTCCGGCGTCGACTGGGATCTCCGCCGCGATGACCCGTACCTCTTCTACGACCGGGTCAACTTTCGCGTGCCCGTTCTCCCGCACGGAGACACGTACGACCGCTACCGCGTCCGGATCGAGGAGATGCGGGCGTCGGTCGAGATCGTCGAGCAGTGCCTCGACCGGCTCGAGCGGTTGGAAGGCGAGCCCTGGATCGCGGACGACCGCAAGGTCGTGCTGCCGCCGCGCGAGGAGCTGCACACGTCGATGGAGTCGCTGATCCACCACTTCAAGATCGTCACGGAGGGCTATAGCGTGCCGGAGGGCGAGGTCTACGTGGCCGTCGAGTCGGCGCGGGGCGAGCTCGGCTGCTACATCGTTTCCGACGGAGGCCCCCGCCCGTGGCGGGTGAAGTTCCGCGCCCCGTCGTTCGCGGCCCTCGCCGCGACGGCTACCACCGTGCAGGGCGCATACATCGCCGACCTGATCGCGATCGTCGGCTCGCTGGACACATTGATGGGCGAGGTTGACCGCTGATGGCGCGGGCATTCGCGGACGAGGTGCGCGTGATCGCGGAGCAGTATCCGGAGTCGCGCTCGGCGGTAATGCCGGCGCTGCGGATCGCACAGGAGCGGCACGGCGGCTGGCTGCCGCCGGAGGCGCTCGAGGAGGTCGCGGAGGCTTTAGATCTGACGCCTGCGTACTGCAAAGGCGTCGCGACCTTCTATGACATGTTCCATCTGGAGCCCGTCGGTCGGCGGCTCGTCGAGGTCTGCACGAACATCTGCTGCGGGCTCCGCGGTGCTCAGGACGTGCTGGCCGCGTTCGAGTCCGAGCTCGGGGTCAGGCCCGGCGAGACGACGCCGGACGGCGCCTTCACCCTGCGCGCAGTCGAGTGCATCGGCGGCTGCGGCTGGCCGACCGTCGTCGCGATCGACGACCGCCACCGGCTGAACGTCTCGGCGGCCGACGTCCCGCAGATCGTCCAGGAGCTCCGCGATGAGTGACGTGATCGTCCTCGCAGGCGCCGACGAGCGCGACCTGACCCAGCTCGCCGAGTACCGGGCGGTCGGTGGCTACGCCCAGCTCGAGCGCGCCCGCGGCCTCGAGCCGGCGGCGATCATCGAGGAGCTGAACACCGCCAATCTGCGCGGCCGCGGCGGCGCCTTCTTCCCGGCCGGCCGGAAGATGCAGTTCATCCCGTCGAAGGAGCAGATCCCGAAGCCGCACTACGTCTGCGTCAACGCCGACGAGTCGGAGCCCGGGACCTTCAAGGACCGGGAGATCATGAACATGGTCCCGCACCGGTTGATCGAGGGCTCGCTGATCGCCGCATACGCGATCGACTCGCAGCACGTCTTCATCTACATCCGCGGCGAGTATCTCGACCCGTTCGAGTCCCTGCGCGCCGCGCTCGACGAGGTGCGTGACGCGGATCTCCTGGGCGGCGTCACGGTCGTGCTCCACCGCGGCGCCGGCGCCTACATCTGCGGCGAGGAGTCCGGCCTGCTCGAGTCGCTCGAAGGCAAGCGCGGCCAGGCCCGCTCGCGGCCGCCGTTCCCGGCCGTCTCCGGTCTCTACGCGTCGCCGACCCTGATCAACAACGTCGAGACGATCGCGACGATCCCCAAGATCCTCGAGCTGGGCGGCGCCGAGTACGCGAAGATCGGCGCGCCGCCGGACTCGACCGGTACGCGGCTCTTCTGTGTCTCCGGCAACGTGGTCAAAGGCGGCAATTACGAGCTGCCGATGGGGATCTCGATGCGCGAGGTCATCTATGACCTCGCCGGCGGGATCCCGGACGGGCGCGAGCTGAAGGCTGTGGTCCCGGGCGGCTCGTCGATGCCGATCCTGACCGCCGACCAGATCGACGTCCCCCTGGACCATGACGCGTTGCGCGCGCTCGACACCTTCCTGGGCGCCGCGGCCGTGATCGTGATCGACGACCGCGCCTGCATGGTGCAGCTGGGCTTGCGGGTCGCGCAGTTCTACATGCACGAGTCGTGCGGCAAGTGCACGCCCTGCCGCGAGGGGACGCGCTGGATGGTGCAGCTGCTCGAGGCGATCGAGGCTGGAGACGCCACGCACTCCCAGCTCGACCTGCTGCTCGACGTCTGTGACCGCATCCTCGGCAAGTGCCTCTGCCCTCTCGGCGACGCCGCGGCGCTGCCGGTCGCGTCCTACGTCGTCAAGTTTCGCGACGAGTTCCGCGCGCACGTCGACCAGGGCGGCTGCCCCTTCGGCGGCGAATCGTCGCTCGAAGGCTTGTTCGCGGCTGTCGACCAGCACGCGCACCATCCCGTGCTCGAGGAAGGGGTGCCGGCGTGACGCGGACCCGTTGTAGGGACAGGCACCAGAGGTGCCTGTCCCTGAAAAGGCTTCGAGGTGAGTCATGAGCGCATCCGAGCTGGTCACGGTCAAGATCGACGAGCGCTCCGTGCAGGTGCCGAAGGGCACCGGCCTCGTCGAGACCGCCGCAGCGGCAGGGATCGAGATCCCGGTCTTCTGCTACGAGCCGCGGCTCGGTGAGGCGATCGGCGCCTGCCGGATGTGTCTCGTCGAAGTCGAGGGGATGCCGCCGAAGCCGCAGGCCGGCTGCACGCTGACGGCGCAAGACGGGATGGTCGTCAAGACCGCCCGAACCTCCGAGATGGCGCGCGTCGCTCAGAACGCGACGCTCGAGTTCATCCTCGTCAATCACCCGCTCGACTGCCCGGTCTGCGACAAGGGCGGCGAGTGCCCGCTGCAGGACCTGACCTTCCGCTACGGCCCCGGCAACACGCGGATGACGTTCGAGAAGCGCACGTTCGAGAAGCCGATCCCGATCTCGCCCGCGATCTCGATCGACCGCGAGCGCTGCATCCTCTGTTACCGCTGCACGCGCTTCAGCGAGTCGGTCTCCGAGGACAACCGGCTCGTCGCCGTCAACCGCGGCGCCCAGACGATGATCGCGACCTTCGAGGACGAGCCTTACACCGGCGCGTTCACCGGCAACGTGACCGAGCTGTGCCCGGTCGGAGCTCTCCTGCCGACGCAGCCGCGATTCGAGATCCGCCCGTGGGAGTTCCAGGCCGTGCCGAGCGTCTGCGGCCTCTGCCCGGTCGGCTGCAACATCGACGTCGACCAGCGCGAGGGCAAGGTCAAGCGGATCCTCTCGCGCAACCACCCCGAGGTCGACGAGGGCTGGCTCTGCGACAAGGGGCGCTTCGGCTTCTCGCACCTCTACGCCGAGGACCGGATCACCGAGCCGCTGCGGCGCGTCCGCCGCCGCGGGCTGGAGAAGATCTCCTGGGACGACGCGGTCGACGACGCCGAGCGCCTGCTTCGCGAGGCGGACGGCCGGGTCGCGGTCGCTCTCTCCGGCTCGGAGACGACGGAACAGGCGTACGCGCTCGCCAAGCTCGTCCGCGTCGGTCTCGGCGCCCACACGGCGATGCTGCCCGAGGAGATCGGCGACGAGCTCGACGCGTTCCGCGTCCCACTTTCGGCGATCCGCGACGCCGAGCTGATCGTCGTCCTCGGCGACGACCCGGTGGTCGAGCGAGCGCCGATCGTCGATCTCTGGCTGCGCAAGGCCCGGCGCGCCGGGGCCGAAATCGTCGAGATCGGCCCCGCCGGAGACGTCCAGGTCGCTCCCGGGACGACCGCTCGGGCGTGCCGCAACCTGAAGCGGGGCGAGCTCGGCGACCGCCTTCGCGCCAGCGAGCGAGCAATCGTGATCTGGTCGGGCGGCGGTGCGGGCGGCGGCTCGCATCTCGCCGCGCTCGCGGCCAACCTCGGCTTCGCGGACAGGCCCGGCTGCGGCGCCTTCTTCCTGCCGGAGACGGCGAACGGCCGCGGCGTCGCCGAGGCGTGGGCCGCGGCGTCGGACGAGGAGGGCCCGGAACCCGAGCCGCTTGGGCTGCTGATCGTCTCGGGCGACGAGGCCGCCGCGAACCCGAACGTGCGCGCGCTGGCCGAGCGCGCGGAGCGCGTGCTGGCGATCACGATGTTCCACTCGCTCGCCGCCGGCTGGGCAGACCTCGTCCTCCCCGGGACGAGCTACCTCGAGCGCGACGGCACCTACGTCAACCTCGAGGGCCGGATTCAGCGACTACGCCGAGCGGCGATCCCGCCGGCGCCAGACGAGCTCGCCTGGATCGCCCAGCTCGCCGCGCGCTTCGGGCTCGAGCTCTCGCCCTACCCGTCGCTCGTCTTCGCGGAGCTGTCGGACCGCGTCTTCGGCGGCGTCACCTACGAGGACCTCGGGGAGGAGGCCCGCTTGCCCGGACGTGTCCCTCTCGAGGCCGCCCCGGCCGAGACCCCCGACGAGCCGGTTCCGCCGAAGGCAACCGCCGGCACCCTGCAGCTGCTCCGCTACCGGCCGCTCTTCTCAGGCGCCGCGGTGGAGCGCGTCCCGGAGCTCCAGTTCCAGCGGCCCGCGCCGGAGATCGAGCTCTCGGCGAGGGATGCCAAGCGCCTGGGCGTCAAGCGCGGCGAGCCGGTCAACGTCCGCTCGAACGGAACCTCGGTCGAGCTCCGCGCAGCGATCAACAAGCGTCTGAAAGCCGGCGTCGCGCGCGTCGCCGAGGACCACGCACGCGACCTGCATCCCACGGTGGAGGTGAGCAAGTGAGCGAGCCGTGGTGGATCAGCGCGATCAAGGGCTTCGTGATCATCAACCTCGTCCTGTTGACCTTCGCCTACACGACGCTGCTCGAGCGCAAGGCTCTGGGCCGCATGCAGCTCCGCTACGGCCCCAACCGCGCCGGCCCGTACGGGCTGCTCCAGCCGATCGCCGACCTGGTCAAGCTCGTCCGCAAGGAGAGCTTTTTCCCGACCGCGGCGATCGACATCCCCTACATCCTCGCGCCCGTCGTCTCGGCTTTCACGGCGCTGGCGGCGTTCGCGGTCATCCCCTACGGGAACGGCTGGAACATCTGGCACTACCACGTCAACGGCGTCGTCGCGAACGTCTCGATCAGCCTGATCCTCGTCTTCGCGCTCGGCTCGATCGGGATCTACGGCTTCATAGTCGGCGGCTGGGCGAGTGAGTCGAAGTACTCGCTGCTCGGCTCGATGCGTACCTGCGCGCAGCTCGTCTCCTACGAGGTCTCGCTCGCGCTCTCGGTGCTCGGCGTCGTGATCACGGCCGGCTCGCTCTCGCTCGTGAACATCGTCCACAACCAGGCGCACTCGCTCTGGTACGTCGTCCCGCAGGCCGTCGGCTTCCTGGTCTTCCTGATCAGCGGCGTCGCCGAGACGAGCCGTGCCCCCTTCGACCTGCCCGAAGCAGAGCAGGAGCTCGTCGCCGGCTACCACACCGAGTACTCGGGGATGCGCTGGGGCCTGTTCCAGATGGCCGAGTACGTGAACATGATCACGCTCTCGGGCCTCGCGATCACGCTCTTCCTCGGCGGCTGGCACTTCCCCTTCGCCCACGGAGTCGACTTCCTCGGGCCGCTCTGGTTCTTCCTCAAGCTGCTCGCCCTGCTCTTCGTCTTCATCTGGCTGCGGGCGACGCTGCCGCGGCTGCGTTACGACCAGCTGATGAGCTTCGGCTGGAAGATCCTGCTCCCGGTGGCAACGATCAACGCGCTCGTGACGGCGCTCGTGGTGGTGTGGGTCAATTGAGTCCACAGCCAGTCGACACACTCAAGGGTTTCGGGGTCACCTTCAAGCAGATCTTCAAGAAGCCGCTGACGCTGCAGTACCCGGAGTACAAGCGCCCCGTCTACCCACGCTTCCGCGGCCGGCACCGGCTCTGGCGGCACGAGAACGGACTCGAGAAGTGCGTCGGCTGCTCGCTCTGCGCCGCCGCGTGCCCGGCGGACTGCATCCGGGTGGTCGCCGCCGAGAACACACCCGAGAACCGCGTCTCGCCTGGGGAGCGCTACGCACGCATCTACGAGATCAACATGAGCCGCTGCATCTTCTGCGGCTACTGCGAGCTCGCCTGTCCCTTCGATGCGATCACGCTCGGCAACGACTACGAGTTGGCCGAGTACGACCGCGACGACCAGATCTACACGAAGGACATGCTGCTCGCCGAGCCGATCAAGCGGGTGCCGGTCGCGGACGCCGACCTCTACGACACCCCGATCCCCTACTACAGGACGTACTCGTAATGGCGAACGTGGTCGTCTGGGCAGTCTGGATCGTCGCGGCCTTCAGCTGCCTCGCCTCGGGCATCGCGGTCGTCACCTTCACCAACCCCTTTTACTCGGCCCTCGCGCTGATCGGCAATCTCGCCTCGCTCGCGGTCCTCTACCTGCTGCTCTCGGCCGAGTTCGTCGCCGCGGGCCAGGTGCTCGTCTACGCCGGCGCCGTGATGGTGATGTTCCTGTTCGTGACCGCCTACCTCGGGGGACGCGCCGATGCGCCTTGGGCCGGCGGGCCGAGCTGGCAGCAGTTTGGCGCGGTGTTCGCAGCCGGGGCGATCCTCGTCGAGGTGATCGTCGTGATCGGGCTCAAGGCAGGCGGGCGGCTCTCGCACGAGGCCAGGATCGACGCCGGCTTCGGCTCGCCGCACCGGATCGGGCGCGTGTTCCTGACCGACCACCTGCTCGCGTTCGAGATCACCTCGATCGTGCTGCTCGTGGCGGCGGTAGGCTCGGTCATCCTCGGCGCGCATTCGCGCCGCCCGCCGACGACCGGCGAGCGGATCCACGAAGGAGAGGTCCGTGCGGGGCCCTGATATCGCCTGGTACCTCGCGGTCGCCGCGTTCCTGTTCGCGACCGGCGTCCTCGGCGTGCTGCTGCGCCGTAGCCCGCTGATCGTGCTGCTCTCGCTCGAGATCATGCTCAACGGCGCGAACCTCGCCCTGATCGCGTTCTCGCGCCTGCACGGAGAGTCGAGCGGCCAGATCTTCGCGCTCGCGGTGATGGCAGTCGCCGCCTCGGAGGTCGTGGTCGGCCTCGGCCTGATCGTCGCCATCGCGCAGAAGCGGCTCGACCTCGACGTCGACAAGCTCAGCTTCCTGCGCGGGTGATCGTCGCCGCCTGGATCTGCCTCGTCGCGCCGCTCGCCGCGGCGCTGCTGATCACGCTGCTGGGAACGCGCATCTCGCGACGCGCGGCCGCCTACGTCTCGACGACATCGGTGCTCGGCGCCTTCGCCGCCGCGGTCGTGGTCTTCGCGAAGCTCTGGAGCGAGGCGCCGTCCGCGCGCTCGCATCCCTCGACCGCCTGGGAGTGGCTGACCGCGGGCAGCTTCCACGTCGGCCTGCGCATCCTGGTCGACCCGCTCAGCGTCTTCATGATGCTGATCGTCACCGGCGTCGGCTTCCTGATCGTCGCCTACTCGATCGGCTACATGGAGGGGGACGAGGAGGAACGGCGCTACTTCGCCTACATGGCGCTGTTCGTCTTCTCGATGCTGCTGCTCGTCCAGGCGGGGAACCTGGTGATCCTGCTCGCCGGGTGGGGCCTCGTCGGCCTCAGCTCCTACCTGCTGATCGGCTTCTGGCACGACCGGCCGGCGGCAGTCGCAGCCGCGAAGAAGGCGTTCATCATGAACGCCGTCGGCGACGCGACGATGGCGCTCGCCTTCTTCCTGCTGATCCAGCACAAGCAGACGCTGAACTTCCCCGACGCGTTCGCGGTCGGGCCGGGCCACGGCTGGCTCGTCAACCTCGTCGCGCTCGGGCTGCTCGGAGGCGCGGTCGCGAAGTCGGCGCAGCTGCCGCTCCAGACCTGGTTGCCGGACGCGATGGAGGGTCCCACACCGGTCAGCGCCCTGATTCACGCGGCGACGATGGTGACCGCAGGCGTCTACCTGATCGTCCGCACGCACGCCGTCTTCGAGCAGGCGCCGCACGTCCAGGAGCTGGCCGCCGGGCTCGGCGCCGGGACGCTCTTGATGGCCGGACTGATCGCGCTCGTGCAGACGGACATCAAGCGCGTGATCGCGTACTCGACGATGTCGCAGATCGGCTACATGTTCGTCGGCGCCGGTGTTGGGGCCTACGCAAACGCGGAGTTCCACCTGTTGACGCACGCTTTCTTCAAGGCGCTGCTCTTCCTGGCGGCCGGGCTCGTGATCCATGCGCTCGCCGGCGAGCAGGACATCCGCAAGATGGGCGGCGTCGGCCGGCTGATGCCGGTGACGCGGATCACGTTCCTGATCGGCTCGCTGGCGCTCGTGGGCGTCCCGCCGTTCGCCGGCTTCTTCTCGAAGGACCCGATCATCGCAGCCACGATGACCCGCGGCTGGTACGGCTACATCCTCTTCGCGGCTGCGCTGATCGGAACGTTCCTGACGGGGCTCTATGCCTTCCGCCTGTTCCTGATCGTGTTCCCCGGCGAGCCGTCGCCGTTCGTGCGCGAGCACCTGATGCGCGGCTCACACGCGGCCGGGATGGAGGGGGCGCACGCCCCCGACCATGATCACGACGCCCACGAGCACTCGGGCGAAGGGCCGTTCTCGATGACCGCGCCCGTGCTCGTGCTCGCGGTGCTCTCGATCATCGGCGGCTGGATCCAGTGGGCCCCGCTCTGGCATCCGATCTCGAACTGGCTCGACCCCGTGGCCCCGCCGCTCGCGGTTCCGACCGACACACAGGAGGCGCTGGCGAGCCTGTTCGCCGTCCTGCTGGGGCTGGCCGGAATCGGCGTCGCCTGGCTGATCTACGGCGCCCGACAGCCTACGGCTCCTAGGATCACGTCACGGGTCCCTCTTTGGAGCCGCAGCCTTCTTGAGCACAAGTTCTACTTCGACGAGGCGTACGACTTCGCGTTCTACCGGCCCAGCGTCGCGCTGGCGAAGGCGCTCGGCCGCTGGATCGAAGGGCCGATCATCGGCGGGTCGGTCAGGGAGCTCGTCGCGGGCATCCGCGACGCAGCGGTCGGCACGAGCCGCCTGCAGACGGGACTCGTCCGCTCCTACGCGCTCGCGATCGCCGCGAGCCTGGCCGTGATCACGATCGTCTTCGTGGCGGTGCGCTGACGTGGGCTGGCTGACGACCGCGCTGATCCTGCTGCCGCTCGGTGGTGCGCTGCTCGTCTGGGTCTTCCCCTGGGACGGGTTCACGGCGGGCTCGATCGCACTGCTCGTCGCCCTTGGCGAGGTCGGGATCTGGATCGAGGCGCTGGTCCGGTTCCACTTCGACCGCGGCGGCCTGCAGCTCGACCAGCGGACGAACTGGTTCAGCGACCTGCACGTCTCCTATCACGTCGGCATGTACGGCTTCTCGCTCTGGCTCGTCGGCCTGACGGTCGTCGTCCAGGCGGCGGCGATCATCTACGCGTTCTGGGCCGGCCGCACGGGCGCCCGCGCGTACTTCGGGCTGATGCTGCTGCTGACGGCGGCGATCGTCGGCGTCTTCACCGCCCAGGACCTGCTGCTCTTCTACGTCTTCTGGGAGGCCATGCTGCTGCCGCTGTACGTCCTGATCGGCGTGTGGGGTGGCCCGGGGCGGCTCGGCGCGACGATCAAGTTCGTCATCTACACGATGGCCGGCTCGCTGCTGATGCTCGCCGCCGTGATCGTGCTCGGGCTCTCGCAGGGAACGTTCGACCTGACCGCGAGCTGGCAGAGCTCGAGCGACTGGTTGTTCCTGGGATTCGTGGCCGCCTTCGCGGTCAAAGCGCCGCTCTTCCCGTTGCACGCCTGGCTGCCGGACGCCTACCGCGAGTCGCCGCCGGAAGTCTCGGCCGTGTTGAGCGGAGTCGTCTCGAAGGCGGCGATCTACGGCTTCATCCGGATCGCAATCACGAAGTTCCCGGAACCGACGAAGGACTTCCGGACGGTGATCCTGGTGCTGGCGGCGGTGGGTCTCATCTATGGGTCTTTGTTGGCGTTCCGCGCGCCCGACGTGCGCGGCGTGATCGCGTACTCGTCGCTGGCTCAGATCGGATTGATCACGTTCGGCGTCTTCGCGGTCAACGACCTGGGGCTGAACGGCGCCGTGCTGCAGATGGTCAACCACGGCCTGATCACCGCCTCGCTGTTCCTGCTCGCCGGCGGAATCGAGCGGCGTGCGACGACCGGCGAGTTCTCGCGGCTCGGTGGCTTCGCGCGAGGACGGCCGATTCTCGCGACCGTCCTGATGACGACCGGGATCATCGGGCTGGCGGTGCCCGGCTCGTCCGCGTTCGCGGGCGAGTTCGAGATCCTGGCCGGCGTCTTCACCCGCGGCTGGGGGTACTCGGTCGTCGGCGCGGTCGCGATCGTGCTCGCGGCCATGTACATGCTGCGGCTGATCTCGGCGGTTCTGCACCGCGAACCGGGGCCTGCGGTCACGCCTGACGCGCTGGATCTGAGGCCGGCCGAGGTGGGCGCGATCGTGCCGCTGCTCGCCTGCTTGCTCGCGCTGTCTGTTTGGCCGGCGGCGATCACGGAGCGGTCGTTCACCAACGACCGCGCGCGGACGGACGTGAACACGCAATTCGAGGCGTCGCCGTGATCCCCCGCCCGCACGTCGACTGGTTCGCGCTCGCGCCCGAGCTGATGTTGCTCGGCGCCATGGGCTTCGCGCTGATGGGCGCTGTGCTGCTGCCACGCCAGAACCGCCGCGACTTCGGGGCGCTCGCGGCGGCCCTCGGCTTCGCCGGCGCGTTCGTCTACGCGATCGTCATCTACGTCCACACGCCGGAGGCGCAAAGCGTGATCGCCGACTCGGTCCGCCGCGACCGCTTGGGCGCGCTCGCGCAAGTGATCATTGCGGGCGCGGGCCTGCTGACGGTCGGCGTCGCGTACGCCGACCGGATGCGCGACGAGCACATCGCCGAGTTCTACGCCCTCCTGGCCGCGGCGGGCGCCGGCATGTGCTTCCTCGTCACGGCGAACAACCTGATGACGCTCTTCCTGGGGCTGGAGTGGTTCTCGATCTCGCTCTACATCCTCTGCGCGATCGACCGCGAGCGGGAGAGCTCCCTCGAGGCGGGGCTCAAGTACCTGATCATCGGCAGCTTCGGCTCGGCCGTGCTCCTGTTCGGGTCGGCGCTCGTCTACGGAGCCACGGGGGAGCTCGCCTTCAACCGGATCTCGGACGCGATCGGCGCCCAGCACCTGACCGGCGACGCGCTGCTCGTCGCAGGCCTGGCGATGATCATCGTCGGCCTCGGCTTCAAGGCCTCGGCGGCGCCCTTCCACATGTGGACGCCGGACGTCTACGAGGGGGCGCCGACGCCGGTGACGGGCTTCATGGCCGCCGCGACAAAGACGGCGGCGCTCGTCCTGACTCTGCGGGTGCTGCGCGAGGCTTTCCCGCAGGAGGCCCACCTCTGGACGATCGCGATCGCGGCGATCGCCTGCGCGTCGCTTGCGGTCGGCAACCTTGCTGCGCTCGTCCAGCGAAGCCTCAAGCGGATGCTCGCCTACTCGTCGATCGCGCAGGCCGGCTTCATGCTGATCCCGATCGCCTCGGACAACGCGATCGGCGGCCGGGCGCTCCTCTACTACCTGATTCCGTACTCCGTGATGTCCGTCGGGGCCTTCGCGGTCATCACCGCACGAGAGCGGGAGCTGGCGGCGCCGGTGACGCTCGACAACCTCGCGGGGATGGGCTGGGAGCGACCGCTGCTCGGCGTCGCGATGTGCACGTTCATGTTCGGCTTCGCCGGCCTGCCGCCGACGGGCGGCTTCGTTGGCAAGTTCTACGCCTTCTCGGCGGCGTTCCGGCACGGCTGGACGTGGCTCGTGATCGTCGGCGTGGTCGCGACCGCAGTCAGCCTTTACTACTACCTGGCCGTCGTGCGGGCGATGTACATGCGGCCGACCGCAGAGCTGCAACTGGCGCCGACTCCGGTCCCAGCCGGCGCGATTGCAGCGGGCGGCTCGCCGCCGCGCGACGCAATGCTGCAGGCGACAGTCCTGCTGGCCATGGGCGGAACGATCGCCTCGTTCGTCGCCGTGCAGCCGCTGATCCATGTCGCAAAACAGGCCGCAAGCTCGCTGCCCTTCTAGGGACTGTCCCCGCAGGGGACTGTCCCTGTAAAGCTCACGACCCTAGAACCGGTTCAGGGACAGACCCCTATCGGGGACTGTCCCTAAGCTCGGCCGCGAGCGCAGCAACGGCCTGCAGGCAGAAGACCACGACACAGGCGATCAGCGCCGAGCGGGCCACGGCCGGCACGGAGGGGTCGCCAACCGACGGGGCCCGCGCGGCGGTCGCGACCAGCAGGAACGCGAGCACGAACGCCCAGGCGAAGGCGTGAGTCGGCTCCGCTTTGCCGTCGAGCCGGTCGGCGACGCAGCGAAGACCGGCAATCGCCGTCAGCGGTACGGCGAGCAGCAGGGCGTTGAAGGCCAGCGTGTGAGCTCCGAAGTGATCGGCGAGCGCGGCACCGAGGACGAGGGCGATCGGAGACAGTCGACCGAAGATGCTGGCGGATTCGGCGGACGGAACAGGTCTCCTGCGTTACGCTCGCGGAGTCAACGAGGAGGAGGGTGAATGCCGGACGTTTCCGTTACCTGGCTCGGTCACGCGGCCTTTCGAATCGACAGTCCGAACGGCAAGCGGATCTACGTCGACCCGTGGCTCGACAACCCGAAATGCCCAGAAAACGAGCAGAAGCCGGAGCGGGCCGACATCGTCGCCGTCACCCATGGCCACTCCGATCACGTCGGCAGCGCGGTCGAGATCGCGAAGGAGTTCTCGCCGGAGATCGTCGCGCTGGTCGAGCTGAAGAGCTGGCTGGGCAACCAGGGCGCGGACGTCGGTGAGGTACCGGGTCCCAACAAGGGCGGCACCGTCGAGATCGACGGGATCAAGTTCACCATCGTGAATGCGTTCCACTCCGGCTCGGCTCCCGACGGGAGCTACGGCGGCGAGCCGGCCGGGATCGTGATCACCTTCGAGAACGGCACGGCGATCTACTTCGCGGGCGACACCTGCGTCTTCGGGGACATGCAGCTGATCGGCCGGATCTACGGCCCCGACGTCGCGGTGCTGCCGATCGGCGGTCACTTCACGATGGATCCGCGCGAGGCCGGAGTCGCGCTCGAGCTGCTGGGGACGAAGCGCTGCATTCCGTGCCACTACGGCACCTTCCCGCTGCTCAAGGGCACGCCGGAAGAGCTGAAGCAGCAAGCGCCGTCGGACGTCGAGATCCTCTCACTCGAACCTGGGGAGACGATCACGGTTTGAGAGAACGCTGGTTCGGAGCCACCGGCAAGCGGGTTCCAGAGCTCGCCGTCGAGGGAGACCCGCTCGTTCCGCTCGCTGAGGCGCTCGTGCTCGACGACGTCTCCGACGACGCCAAGCTGCGCGAGGCGCACGCGGCGGGGACGCCCGTCGTCGTGCGCGCCGGCTCGGCCGAGCAGATCGTGGCCGCGCTGAGGCGGCCGGAAGTGGCGAGCGTCCTCGTGCCCGAGAGCCACGCCGAGCTGCTTCAGCTCGACCTTCGGGAGCTGACCTATGGCTAGGACGATCGCGACCTACTCGATCGCCGCCTGCGACCTCGACGCGGGCCAGTGGGGCGTCGCGACGCAATCGAAGTTCCTCGCCGTCGGCTCGGTCGTCCCCTGGGCCGAGCCTCACGTCGGAGCGATCGCGACCCAGGCTTACGCTAACCCGCGTTACGGGACCGAAGGCCTCAGCCTCCTGCGCGAGGGACTCTCCGCCGAGGAGGTCGTCGGGCGGCTGACGGCTGCAGACGAGGGACGGGACCAGCGCCAGCTCGGCGTCGTCGACCGTGAGGGCCGCAGCGCGAGCTTCACCGGCGCCGAGTGCCTCGAGTGGGCGGGCGGCAGAACGGGTCCCTGCTACGCGGCGCAGGGCAACATCCTCGTTTCGGCGGCGACGGTAGACGCGATCGCCGAGACGTTCGAGTCCTCGAAGGGCACGCTGGCCGAGCGCCTGCTGGACTGCCTCGACGCGGCCCAGGCGGCCGGCGGCGACCGGCGCGGCCAGCAGTCGGCTGCGCTGCTCGTCGTCGAGCAGGACGGCGGCTACGCGAAGCTTTCGGACACGATCGTTGAGCTCCGGGTCGAGGATCACGAGCTGCCGCTCGAAGAGCTTCGCCGCCTCTACCGGCTGCACGAAGCGCTCTTCGGCGAGACGCCGCGCGACGAATGGCTGACGGTCGACGACGCGCTCGCGAACGAACTCCGTGACCGACTGGCGAAGCTCGGCTACGACGGCGAGCTCGAGGATGCCCTCAACAAGTGGGCCGGCAACGCTAACCTCGAAGAGCGCGTGGACGGAGCCGCAGAGATCGATCCGATCGTCCTGGAAGAGCTGCGGGAGCTTTCGTGAGCACGCTACGCGTCCAGTTTGGCTGGAGACCTCTAGTCGGAATCCGGTCCGAGGTGCAACGAAACGCTCACGAGGTTGCCTGATGAGCTCTGGCTACGAGGTCGCGCACATCGACGAGCTCGAGGAGCTGCCGATCAACAACGGCGAGTTCGTCTGGCGGCCGGTACGGCACCGCTTCGGGATCACGGCCTTCGGCACGAACGCCTACACGGGGAACGCCGGTCAACGCGTGATCGAGGAGCATTTCGAGCGCGAGAACCACCAGGAGATGTACGTCGTCCTCCGTGGCCGGGCGACGTTCATGCTGGACGACGACGAGATCGATGCCCCGGCAGGGACGATCGTGTTCGTCCGACCCAACACGAGGCGGGGAGCGATTGCAGCCGAGGACGATACTGCCGTGCTCGCCGTCGGCGCCAAGCCGGGAGTCGTCTTCGAGCCCTCGCTCTGGGAGGACGTGTTCGCCGCCAACGCGTACGCCGACAAGGGAGAGCTCGACAAGGCCCGGGGACTCTTCACAACCTTGCTCGAGCAGCATCCAGATGCTTGGCAAGGCCACTTCAACGCCGCCTGCCTCGAAGCGCGCGTCGGCGACAAGGAGCGAGCGCTCGAGCACTTGGAACGCGCGGTCGAGCTCGAGCCGGAGAAAGCGCGCGAGTTCGCCGGGACCGACTCGGACTTCAACTCGATCCGCGACGACGCGCGCTTCTCAGCTCTGGTCGCCGGGGAGCCGGACTCCGGCGGCTAGCTCGCGCACCGCCGGCACCGGATCGCCCTCCGGTCGAGCCAGAAGCAGCACCGCGCCGTAACCGTCGGCGCCTGTCAGTGAGTCGACGAGGAGCTGCAGCCCCAGCGCGAGCGCGAACGCCTTGTGGGCCTGCTCGCCGCCGAAGGGGACGAGCTCCTCCGGCGTAGCGGCGCCGGTCAGCACATCGCCGTAGGTGACGGCGCCCATCGAGACATCGGCGACGATCGGTTCGCCGTCGGAGCTCGGGATCGCGATCGCAAGCGGGTTCGTCCCGGCGAGCTTCGGCCCGCCGGCGGGAGAGCCGAGGCGAGCCGGCGAGGTTGCGGTCAGCGCCGCGACGAAGCCGCCCTCGGCGAGCTTGCGGACCCAATAGCCGAGCATCCCAGTCGGGAAGCAGTGCGCAGCGACGATCACGCGCGCCCGCTCCGGAGGATCCGCGAGCTGCGCCTCGACAATCGCCGCGAGCGTCAGATAGCCGAGCGCCCCGCGACCATCCCAGCGCTCGAAGCCGCCCTCGGCGATCTCCACCTCGGGCCTCGCGGACGGGTCGAGATCCGGCAGCGTCGCCAGCCAGTCGACGCGCGAGAGCCCGTGGCCGGTCCGGCCGCGCCGCTCGGCGTCGACGAAATGGTCGGCGAGCGTCTGCGCGTCTTCGCCCGAGAAGCCGAGCGCACGGAGCTTGCCGGGAACGTCGGTCAGGAGAGAACCGGGAGCGACTTCACAAAGCCGACGCCCTGCTCCCGGCGCGTCTCCGCGATCGCGTCCGCGACCTCGGAGATCGCCACGGCGGCCGGTGTGCCGGGATTCGCGATCACCAGCGGCTCGCCCGCGTCGCCGGCCTCGCGCAGGCTCGGATCGAGCGGAATCGAGCCAAGCAGCGGGACGTGCAGGTCATCGGCGAGCTCCTGCCCGCCGCCAGAGCCGAAGACCTCGCCGCTCATGTTCTCGACCACGCCGAGCAGGCGCATGTTTGTCTTCTGCGCCATCAGTGCCGCCCGGGCGGCGATCTCTTGTGCGAGCGGCTGCGGCGTCGTCACGATCACGGCCTCGGCGCGGGGCAAGAGCTGGCCGAGGGAGATCGAAACGTCGCCGGTACCCGGCGGCATATCGACGACGAGCGTGTCGAGCTCGCCCCAGTGGACGTCCGAGAGGAACTGCTCGAGCGCGCGATGCAGCATCGGGCCGCGCCACATGACCGGCGAGTTGTCCTCGAGGAAGAAGCCGATCGACATCAGCTTGACGCCGTCTTTGACGGGCGGGACGATCATCCGGTCGACCACGACCGGGCGCTGGCGGATCCCGAGCAGGTGGGGGATCGAGTGGCCGTAGACGTCGGCGTCGAGGATCCCGACGCGCTGACCGAGGGCGCTGAACGACGCCGCGAGGTTGACGGTCAGCGACGATTTGCCGACGCCGCCCTTGCCGCTCGCGATAGCGATCACGCGCGTGGCGCGGTCGAGCGAGATGCCCTTGGTGCGCTCCGTGACGCCACCGCGGAGCTTGGTCGTCAACGTCGCCTTCTCCTCGGGCGACATGACGTCGAAGTCGAGCGTGACACGCTCGACCCCGGCAACCGGCGCCAGGACCTTGGCCACCTGTTGCTCGAAGCTCGAGCGCAGGGGACAGCCCGCGACGGTCAAGGCGATCGTCACGGCGACGTCGCCGCCCTCGATCCGGACGTCGCGAACCATGTCCAGCTCGGTGACCGGGCGCCGCAGCTC